>Ga0126314_10001623_pt1 | contig 10883 bp, 11 predicted proteins | sample Plot105B_FD_92535 | JGI IMG/M metagenome (GOLD analysis project Ga0126314, IMG submission 92535) | Serpentine soil microbial communities from UC McLaughlin Reserve, CA, USA - Plot105B | ecosystem: Environmental > Terrestrial > Soil > Grasslands | place: USA: UC McLaughlin Reserve, Lake County... | reverse complement strand
GACTTCCTCTTCTTCTACCTCCCGGACTACGACTTCGCGTCCCATGCGCTCGGCCCGACCGGAGCCGACAAGGCGCTCGCGCGCAGCGACGCAGCTGTCGGCGGGCTCGTCGAAGCCGCCGGTGGGCTCGATGCGTTCCTCGACCGCTACGACGTCGTGCTCTGCTCAGACCACGGACAGACGCACGTCGACCGCGCCGTTCGCCTCCAGGACCTCGTCGCGGATCAGCAGGCGATAGTCACCGCTTCCAACCGCGCCGGCATGGTCTACCTCGACGGCGATGCGCGGCCCCTCGCAGAACGACTCGCGCGCTCCGACGCGATCGGCGTCGCCCTCTTCCGCGAGGGCGAGACGGCCTACGCGATCCGGGGGGAGGAGCTGGTCGAGCTCGCGGCGGAGGATGGTGACTGGCGTGGCCGTTCGTGGCACGCGCTGGCGAACCCCAAGGCGGGCGACGTGATCGTGTCGGCGGCGCGCGGCGCCGAGTTCACCGACCTCGGCGGCCGCCACCACGTGGGCGGCGGCTCTCACGGCTCGCTCGACGACGGCGACTCGCTGGTGCCGATGCTCGTGGTCGGCGACGCACCCCCGCCGGCGAGCATCACCGGCGTCGCGCCGCTCGTCCTGAAGCACTTCGGCGTCGAGGCTCCGGCCTATGCGCGTGCCGCCTGAGCAGTTGCGGGCGCGCATGGTCGAGGAGCAGCTGCGAGCGCGCGACATCGTCGATGAGCGCGTGCTCGAGGCCATGCAGCGCGTCCCCCGCGAGCTCTTCGTCCCGGACGATCTGCGGGGACGTGCGTTCGACGACGCCGCGCTGCCGATCGCGGCGGGGCAGACGATCTCGCAGCCCTACATGGTCGCGCGCATCGCGCAGGAGCTGGGGCTCGACGGCGACGAGCGCATCCTCGACGTCGGTAGCGGCTCCGGCTATCAGGCCGCCGTCCTCGCCGAGCTCGGCGACGAGGTGCACACGATCGAGCGGATCCCGGAGCTCGCGGAGCAGGCGCGGCGAAATCTCGCAGCGGCCGGCTACGACCAGGTCACGTTGCACCAGGGCGACGGCTCCCGCGGTCTGCCCGACCTCGCGCCGTTCGACGCCGTCGCCGTCGCGGCGGCGGCGCCGGGGTTCCCGCAGGCGCTCTACGAGCAGCTCCGCCCCGGCGGCCGGCTGGTCGTGCCGGTCGGCGGCCGCCGCGGGCAACGCCTCGAAGTGATCGTCCGCAGCCCCGAAGGTCCCGCCGTGGTGCGGTCCGTGCCGTGCCGGTTCGTGCCCCTCGTCGGTGAGGAGGGCTTCACGGACTGAGCGACGTGGCGCGGGCACACGTCGTCGTCAGCGGGCGGGTTCAGGCCGTCTTCTTTCGCGCGGAGACTCGCAGCCGCGCGAGCTCGCTCGGCCTCAGCGGCTGGGTTCGCAACAATCCGGACGGCACCGTGGAGGCGGTGTTCGAAGGGGACGAGGAGCATGTCGAGTCGATGGTCGAGTGGTGCCGCCGCGGCCCAGCGCACGCAGAGGTCGACGACGTCAACGTGGCCTGGGAGCCCGCGCGCGGCGAAGAGGGGTTCGTAGTCCGCGGCGGCTGGGCATAGTCCGCAGCGACGTGGACGACTGGCTCTGGCGTACCGTCGTGACGAACGGCATCCCGGTGGGACGGATCGTCGACGTCATCTCCGACGGCGCGAGCAAGAAGGTGATCGGGTACGAGGTTCGCTGCCAGGACGAGCAGCACCGCTTCCTGCCTCGCGCGTCGGCCACGCACCGCGGGTCCGAGATCGAGATCGACTCTCCTCTGGCGCTGCTCGACACCGATCAGCTCGACTTCTACCGCCGCCGCGGCGTCTCGCTGCGCGCTCACCAAGAGCCCGCAGCCTGAGCGGGTAGCGTTCGCCGCCGTGCCGCGCTCGCCTGCCGTCTCGCTCGCTCTCGACCGCGCCCGCTGGGGCGCCGCGCTGCGCCGGCCCCACAACTGGATGCAGCTCGCGAAGTTCTCGATGGTCGGAGCGTCCGGCTACGTCGTCAACCTCGCCGTCTTCAGCGCGCTCGTCGTCGGCACGGGGATGCATCACATCCCCGCTGCGACCGCCTCCTTCCTCGTCGCCGTCACGAACAACTACACCTGGAACCGGCTCTGGACCTTCCGCGGGAGCCGCGGCCATGTCGCCTATCAGGGCATCCGGTTCCTGATGGTTGCGCTGTGTGCGCTCGTGGCGAACCTGATCGTGCTCGAGGGGCTCGTTTGGTTCGGCGTGGCGGAGATCCCGGCGCAGGCCACGGCGATCGTGTTGGTGATGCCGCTCAACTTCGTCGGCAACAAGCTCTGGAGTTTTCGCCGAAAGTCCTGACGGACTTTCGGCGAGGAGAAAGCAGCGCCGTGCGCGCGGTCGTCGCCCTGCTGGCGGCGCTCGTCCTCGCACCGGCGTCCCAGGCCGCGGAGGCACGGCTTACCGAAGGCCAAGCGACCAGCGCGTTCCTACGCCACGAGAAGGTCGCCGACTGGCTCGGGCGCTATCCCGCGCGCGGGATCGTCAAGGACGCGACCTACGACTCGGAGAACAGGGCATGGACCGTCCATGTCTGGTGGGGTGAGGCGGGCGAGATCGCGACGGGGACCGTGGACGGTCGCTCGGGCCGCGTGACCGATGCGTGGACCGGGCCCCAGGTGGCATGGAAGATGGCACGGGGCTCACCGGGCGCGTTCGGCGGGAAGACGCTGAACCGGACGAGCGTGTGGCTCGCGTTCTGCGCCGTCTTCCTGCTCGGGCTCGTCGACTGGCGCCGGCCGCTGAGCCTGCGCACGCTCGATCTTCTCGCCCTGCTCTCGTTTTCGGTCTCACTCTGGTTCTTCAACCGCGGCGACGTCTTCACCTCGATGCCGCTCGCCTACCCACCTTTTGCCTACCTCGTCGCGCGCATGGCGTGGGTGGGGCTGCGCGGTCGAAGCCCCTCGCGCGCCGCGGCGTTCTGGCCGGTGTGGCTCCTCGCGGCCGCGGCGGTCTTCCTCGCCGGCTTCAGGATCGGCCTCAACCTCCAAGGCTCCAACGTGATCGACGTCGGGTTCTCAGGCGTCGTCGGCGCGCACCGGATCGTCCACGGCGAGATGCCCTACGGGCACATGCCGGTCCAGGACAACCGGCGGCCGTGTGGCCCCGCGGACGCGGCCGGCGAGATCCGCGAGCGCATCCAGACGAACGGCCGCTGTGAGTCGTCGAACGAGCGCGGCGACACCTACGGGCCCGTGTCGTATGTGGCCTACGTCCCGGGGTACCTGCTGCTCGGGTGGACGGGCAAGTGGGACTCGCTCCCCGCCGCGCACTTCACCTCGGTCGCCTTCGACCTCCTCGCGATCCTCGGCCTCGCGCTGGTCGGGCGCCGGTTCGGAGGGTTGCGCCTGGCGGCGGCGCTGGCCTTCGCGTGGGCGGCATACCCCTTCACGCAGTACGCGTCGAACTCGAACACGAACGACGCGCTGCCGCCCCTGCTCCTGATCTGGGGGTTCTGGCTCGTGTCCTCGCCGTGGGCGCGCGGGATCTTTGCGGCGCTCGCCGGCTGGACGAAGTTCAGCGCACTGCTGGTCGCGCCGCTCTGGGCCGGCTACCCCGAGGCGCTGAGCATTCGCCGCCCGCGCACGGCGCTGCTCTACGCGGCCGGCTTCGCGGCCGCGACGATCGTCGCCTTCTGGGTGCTGCTGCTCGAGCCCGATCCGCTCCAGGCAGCCCGTGTCTTCTGGCATCGCACCCTCGCGTGGCAGCTGACGCGGGAGTCACCGTTCTCGATCTGGGACTGGGGCCAGTACCACGCTGCCGGCATCCCCGATCTTCGGCTCGTCCAGCTACCGCTGATCGGCGCGCTCCTCGTCGCGGCCGTGGCCGCAGCGTTCTATCCCCGGCGCCGCTCGCCGCTGCAGCTCGCGGCGCTGACGGCGGCGCTGCTGATCGGCTTCGAGCTCGTGCTCACGCACTGGTCGTACCTCTACATCCCCTGGTTCTTCCCGTTCGCGGCCTTCGCGGTGCTGGCGCCGTCGCGACTCGAAGCGCATGCGTCTGGCTAGCGCGGCGCTCGGCGTCTTCCTCTTCCTCGTCTCGTGGGGTCTCCTCCACCACGGCTTCTACGCTCGTGAGCAGATCGTCGACACGCCGATCTACGGACGCTACGGCGAGGCGATGACGCGGGGAGAGGTGCCGTACCGCGACTTCACGGTGGAGTATCCGCCGGCGGCGCTGCCCGTCTTCGTCGTGCCGGCGCTGGGCGCGGGCGGCTCGGAGGCCTACGGGCGGCGCTTCGAGGGGCTGATGGCATCGCTCGGCGTCATGTCCGTGCTGCTCGTGGCGGCCGCGAGCTCGTCCATGTGGGCGCCGATCGTCGTCGGAGTGGCGCCACTGCTGCTGGGGTCGGTGATGCTCTCGCGCTTCGACCTCTGGCCCGCGGCGCTGACCGTCGCGGCGCTCGCGCTCCTCGTTGCAGGCCGCTTCCGGCTCGGGCTCGGGACGCTTGGTCTGGCGACTGCGGCGAAGCTCTTTCCCGCGGTGCTGGCGCCGATTGCGCTCGCGCACGTATGGCGGTCACGGGGCCGGCGCGAGGCCATCGTCTGCGCGGCGGCCTTCGCCGGGGTGGTCGCAGCGATCGTGCTGCCGTTCGCCGTCGTTGCACCGGGTGGCGTCTGGGACGCGTTCTGGCGACAGGCGGGGCGGCCGCTACAGATCGAGAGCCTCGGGTCGGGCGTACTGCTAGCCGCACACCACCTGTTCGGGCTGGGGCTGAGGATGGAGTCGAGCCACGGCTCACAGAATCTCGCCGGCTCACTGCCCGCAACGATCGCCGTCGTCTCGACGCTCCTGCAGCTCGGGGCGCTCGTGGCGATCTGGATCTGGCACGCTCGAGGGCCGGGGACTCGCGAGCGCCTCCTCGCAGCGAGCGCCGCCGCGGTCTGTGCGTTCGTCGCGTTCGGGAAGGTGTTCTCGCCACAGTTCCTGATCTGGTTGATCCCGCTGGTCGTGTTGGTTCGCTGCCGGCTCGCAGCTGCGGCGCTCGCGGCGGCGCTGGTGCTGACGCAGCTGTGGTTTCCCTACCGCTACTGGGACCTCGCGCTCGAGTTCGACCCCGCCGCCTCGTGGCTCGTCCTGGCGCGAGACGTGGTCCTCGTCGCGCTCACCCTCTTGCTGGTTCTTCGAGCGGCACGCGAACCAGCTCGCACGACGTAGCGCGCCCATCTTCGCCGCAGGTGACGAGGACACCCTCGAGCCTGACGTCACCCGCCGCCGTGCGGAAGCGGATCGGCATCCCCGTCCGCATCTGCTCGACGGCGAGCTCCGTGATCACGCCGATCACGGAGTCGTGCGGGCCGGTCATGCCGGCGTCGGTGATCGCCGCCGTGCCCGCCGTCGTGACCCGCGCGTCGTTCGTCTGGATGTGCGTGTGCGTCCCGAGGACGGCGGTCACCTTCCCGTCGAGGTACGCCGTCATCGCAACCTTCTCGCTCGTCGCTTCGCCGTGAAAGTCCACGAGGATCACGGGCGTCGAGCGCCGGGCCTCGGCCACGAGCTCGTCGATCACCTCCCAGGGCCCATGCGGGGGCGCCAGGAAGAGCTGGCCGAGGACGTTGATCACCGCCACGCCGTCGACGACCGTCAGCCCCCGTCCGGGCGTGTGATGAGAGAGGTTCCCCGGGCGGATGACGCGGTCCGTCTCGGCGAGGTAGGGCGCGATCTCCTTTCGCCGCCAGGTGTGGTTCCCCAGGGTGATCACGTCCGCGCCCGACGCAAGGATCTTCTCCGCGAGTTGTGGCGTCAGGCCCAGGCCGTCCGCGGCGTTCTCTCCGTTGACGGCGCAGAAGTCGACGTGCAGCTCTTGGCGCAGCGCCGGGAGCAGGCGTTCGACCGCGCGCACGCCCGGCGCGCCGTTGACGTCGGCGACGAACAGCAGGTTTATGGAAGCGCCAGCGTCGCCGCGGGGTGGAGCTCGATGGACACGTGGTTGCCCGCGTCCTGCGTGTAACGGGCGAGTGCCTGCCGCTCGACGCGGGAGAAGTCGAGCACCGTGCCGATCTTCGACGTGGCCGACGTGACGGCCGAGCCGAGCGTCAGCGCCGGGTCCGGGCGAAGGTGCGTCAGTGAGACCACGAGAGACGGCGCGCTCGCCGGTTGGATGTCGATCCGGCTTCCCAACCGGCGCCCGCCGACGACGAAGTCCGTGACCCCAACCACTGTTCCGTCGACGGGTGCGTAGACGTCTGTGCCGGGGGCCGCGCCGACATCGAGCACGGCCGTCGCCGGGCCGCGCCCGCCGAGCTGGTAGTACGCGAGACCGCTAGCCCCGCCGCCCGCGATGCGGCGGAAGAGGCGGCCGAGGATGCCCTGGTTCGCCTGGGTGCCGATCGGCTCGAGCTGGAGGGCACCGTTGTCGACGCCGTGGTAGCCGATCGCCGTCACTCGTGCCTGGGACACCGGCAGCTGGATCCGCAGCGTGTCGCGCAAGGCGACGATCTGCGGTCGCGGCGGGCCGGTGGGAAGCAGCCGCTGCGCAGGGGCGGGGCCGCTCGGCGCAGGACGCGAGTCCGTCGAGCCGAACGCTGTGAGGAGGAGCGTGACGCCGATGGCCGCGGAGGCGAGGACGAGCATCGCGATTCGGCGGGCGCGGTGCTCACCCGCAGTGCGACGCCTGCGGGCACGCCGTGCCTGCGCGACCGCCTTCGGCGGAGGCATCGTGCGGACGCTAACGCCCCGCCGGGGGCGCCGCTTCAACTGGGCACTGCTCGACACGGCGGAGGCGGAGTCTAGAGCCAAATCGAGCACAACCTCGCGAGGCTCAAGCGCAAGGTTCCCATCTTCCGGGAAGTTCCAGCGCGTCGCGCCGCCTCGCGACCGCGCGGTCCTGGAAGGGGTCTCGGGAAATCGGAAGACTGCTTCGGCTCCGACCGTGTCCCCGATCTCGTCGAGCCAGATCTCGGCAGTACGATCCTTGGGATGCCTCCGATCTCGGCGAAGATCGAGATTCCGCGCTGGATCCAGCTGGTCGGACTGCCGCTCGTGCTGCTCTTCCTGTGGACGATGGCGGCGGCGGTCTCTCACGTCGTCTTCCTCTTCCTCGTCGCCGCGCTGATCGCGCTGCTGCTCGACCCGCTGGTGCGGGCGCTCGGTCGGCTTCGGATTCCCCGTGGTTTCTCGATCGCCGTCGTCTATCTGAGCTTCGCCGCCGCGCTCGTGGTCTCCGTGATCGCGATCGGCGCGGTCGTCGTAGACCAGTCGCGGGAGGCTGCGGACCGGATCGACACCTACCTTACGGTCGAGCGCGGACAGCCCCCGCAGACCGAAGCGGAGCTCGACGTCGACCGTCTTCAGGCATGGCTCGACGACCACGGCCTCGAGCGCATAGAGGTCAGGGAGCAGGGTCAGGATTTCGTCGACTCGCTGCGCGACGCCGACCCGCAGGAGTACACGAGCCGCGTGATCGACTTCCTCGAAGGAGCCGCGCTCTCGATCTTCGAGCTGCTCTTCAGCCTCGTGCTGATCATCGTGGTCTCGGTCTACATGCTCCTCGACATGGGCCGGCTGTCGGCCGCCGTCGACCGCCGCTTCCCGCCGCACCCGGGATCCGGTTCGCTGATCCCGCGGATCGAGCGCGCCCTTGCCGGCTACGTCCGCGGGCAACTGCTGCTGTCGCTGATCATCGGCGTCAGCGCGGGCGTCGGCCTCTGGCTGCTCGGGATACTCGGCTGGGCGGAGGGGATGGAGCGCTACGCACTTCTCTTCGGCGCGTGGGTCGCGGTGATGGAGCTGATCCCGTACCTCGGCCCCTGGCTCGGTGCGATCCCGCCGGTGATCTACGCGCTCGTCGTCGATCCCGTCTCGGCCATCTGGGTCACGTTGCTCTTCCTCGGGATCCACCAGATCGAGGGGCACGTCGTCGTCCCGAACGTGATGGGCAGCGCGCTGCGCCTCCATCCACTGCTCGTGATCTTCGGCTTGCTCGCCGGGGGCGAGATCTACGGCCTGCCGGGGATCTTCGTCGCGCTGCCGCTGCTGGCCGGCCTCCGCGCGCTCTGGGAGTTCGCCGGCGAGCGGGTGGAGCTCGAGAGCTGGCGCGAAGGCGGCGATGTGCCCGTGGAGGTGGAGATCGAGCAGGCGCCGCCTCCCCCGCCGGCGGCTAACGTCCGCTCAGGATGAGACGGCGATGAGCACGTTTCCGGTCACGCGTCTGCGGCGTCTGCGGCGGACGGGTGCGCTGCGCTCGCTCGTCCGGGAGACGCGGCTCGACCTCGCCGACTTCGTCTACCCCTGCTTCGTCGCGCCCGAGCCGCTGCCGAACGAGGGGCTGCCGGCGCTCTCGCGCATGACGGTCGAGCACCTCGTCGCCGAGGCAGAGGAGTGCGCCTCGCTCGGGATCTCCGCGCTCATTCTCTTCGGGATCCCGGAAGAGAAGGACGATCGGGGATCGGGGGCGTGGGACGGCGACGGGATCGTGCAGCAGGCGCTCCGCGCGCTGCGCGAGCGGGTTCCTCAGCTCGTCCTGGTCACGGACGTGTGCCTCTGCGAGTACACCTCCCACGGACACTGCGGCGTCCTCGAGGGCGAGGAGGTCGCGAACGACGAGACGCTCGAGCTGCTGGCGCGAACCGCCGTGAGCCACGTCGAAGCGGGCGCCGACGCCGTCGCTCCGAGCGACATGATGGACGGGCGCGTCGCTGCGCTCCGAGCTGCGCTCGACGACGCCGCTTTCGAGGAGACGCCGATCCTCTCCTACGCGGCGAAATACGCCTCCGCGTTCTACGGCCCGTTCCGTGTGGCTGCCGACTCCACGCCCGCGTTCGGCGACCGGCGCGGCTACCAGATGGATCCCGCGAACGTGCGTGAGGCGCTGCGCGAGTGCGAGCTCGACGTCGCCGAAGGTGCAGACGTGCTGATGGTGAAGCCGGCGCTCCCGAACCTCGACGTGATCCGCGCCGTGCGAGAGCGCTTCGACCTTCCCGTCGCCGCGTACAACGTCTCGGGCGAGTACGCGATGGTCAAGGCCGCCGGTGCCGCCGGGTGGATGGACGCGCGTGCCGCCGCCCTCGAGTCGCTGACCGCGATCAAGCGCGCCGGCGCCGACGTCATCGTCTCCTACTGGGCGAAGGAGCTAGCGCACTGGCTTTGAGAGCCCCGACCACGCCGGGAAGCTGTCCCGCCGCGCCGCGCTGCGCGGCGCGAGGCGGCGTCCTCGGTCGTGGACATATCTCCTCGATATGCCCGCTCCCTGCGTCCTGGCGTCGCATCCACCGAACGCACCGCGGCGACGAGCCCCCGTCATGGCCGGGGCTCTAGGCACGCGCTCGGAGCTCTGGGGGCGCGCGCAGCGGCTGATCCCGGGTGGGGTCAACTCGCCCGTCCGCTCGATGAAGGCCGTCGGTCTGGACGAGCCTTTCTTCGTCCGGCGCGCGCAGGGCGCCTACGTGGAGACGGAGGAGGGCAAGCGCCTGCTCGACTGGGTCTGCTCGTGGGGCGCGTTGATCTTCGGACACGCGGATCCGCAGACGGTCGAGGCCGTCCGCGAGGCAGCGCTCGGGGGGACGAGCTACGGCGCGCCCACCGAGCGCGAGGTCCTGCTCGCAGAGGAGATCGTCGATGCGATGCCGTCGATCGAGCTCGTCCGGCTCGTCTCCTCGGGCACCGAGGCGGCGATGAGCGCGATCCGGCTCGCGCGCGCGGCGACGCACCGAGACCGTGTTCTCAAGTTCGCCGGCTGCTACCACGGTCATGTCGACGCGCTGCTCGCCGAGGCCGGCTCCGGAGTCGCGACCCTTGGCATCCCGGCGACGCCCGGCGTCCCGAACGAGGTCACGGCCGACACGATCGTCTGCCCGTTCAACGACGTCGACGCCGCCGCGGCAGCCGTCGCCCAGTACGGCGAAGGGCTCGCCTGCATCATCGTCGAGCCTGTGGCCGGGAACATGGGCGTCGTCCCGCCGGCGCCGGGCTTCCTCGACGGGTTGCGCCAGCTGTGCGATGCATCCGGCGCGCTCCTCGTCTTCGACGAGGTGATCAGCGGCTTCCGCATAGCGCGCGGCGGCGCCCAGGAGCGCTACGGAGTCACGCCCGACCTGACCATCCTCGGGAAGATCGTCGGCGGCGGACTGCCGCTCGCCGCGTTCGGCGGACGCGGCGACGTGATGCAGCAGCTCGCGCCCTCCGGCCCCGTCTACCAGGCGGGGACGCTCTCCGGCAACCCGCTCGCGACAGCGGCCGGCCTCTCCGTGCTGCGCCGCCTCCGCGAGCCGGAGCTGTACGAGGAGCTGGAGCGTCGCGGCGCGCGCCTCGAGGAGGGACTCTCGCGCCACGGCCGCGTCGCGCGCGTCGGGGCGATGGCGACGCTCTATGCGGCCGACGTCGACGAGTACGCCGCGCTCTTCCGCCATCTGCTCGACCGCGGCATCTACATCGCTCCCTCGCAGTACGAGGCGATGTTCCTCTCGCTCGCCCACGGGGACGAGGAGATCGACCGGACGATCGAGGCCGTTGCGGATTTCGGCGCCTGAGCTCTTCGAGGCGCTGCGCGAGCCTGCCGAGGGCGAGCTCGAGCCGGTGTTCTCGACGCTGACGGAACCGCGTTTCGCCCTCGGCCTCGAGACGATCTACGAGGGCTACCTCGTCCACTACGGACGGCCGCGCGTGTTCGAGCCCGAGGACGGCGACGCGGCCCTCGTGCTCGGGGACTACCTCTACGCGCTCGGTCTCGCGCGCATCGCGTCTCTCGGCGACGTCGCCGCCGTCTCCGACCTCGCCGAGCTGATCTCGCTCTGCGCGCAGGCGCGCGGCGACGGGCGGCCCGGAGACGGCGCCGCGTGGGCCGCGACGGCGGCGCTCGTCGGCCAAGGTGCGCTAGGCGAGGCCCGCGCGGCGCTCAGCCTCAGCGG
>Ga0126314_10001622_pt1 | contig 10884 bp, 9 predicted proteins | sample Plot105B_FD_92535 | JGI IMG/M metagenome (GOLD analysis project Ga0126314, IMG submission 92535) | Serpentine soil microbial communities from UC McLaughlin Reserve, CA, USA - Plot105B | ecosystem: Environmental > Terrestrial > Soil > Grasslands | place: USA: UC McLaughlin Reserve, Lake County... | reverse complement strand
TATTATATTATCTTTACTAATCACTATAGTACAGTTAACGTCTTTCCATAGATTCTCACCATTTAATTTAATGTCTATTTTTGCATCAATTATATTTACTCGAGAAGATGTTGATATATGAGTAAAATTTTTCACATCTGGTCGAAAATTATAAAGTTCATATATATTACGTTCTGTTCCATTTATCTTAACCATGGTAAATTTTGCTTGGAAATCCTTTATGATTCCTTGATCTACTTTAAACATCCAATTTCCACTTAAGATCTGCGGCTCCATTTTCGGAGTCGGTACAAATTGCTCTGTTGATGACTCGTATTCTGCAGTCCTATTTGTGTTATATGTTGAGCTTATTATAATCTTTGTTAATAAATCAATGTTATTGCTATCTAATGTTCGATTATCATATATTGCACCAGCAGGTGCCCCCATAATACTGTGAGTCAAATTGGAATCGCTGTCCGTAGCGAACAATTTGCCAGAAACTAATGGGCTTGTAGCTGGTGGTTTATTTCCTTCGTAATGATTTCCATCGAAGGTCGATTTGGCTGCACCTTCATTATATAATAGAGATACTATAGGTCCCCTAGCAATAAAAGAACCAACTTTATTTTCCGGAATAATGGTAGAATGTACATTCTTCTTCATCGAAAGCAGCTCGGACAAAGATATGTATCCAATGATAATCAGAATACTTACTATAAATATCATAATTGAAATTTTCTTTTTCATCAAATCAAGGTGCTGGAATCTTTTTAACATGTTTACGTCTATATTAATTAATCAGGAACATAATAAAATAAAACATGGAGCAGCCTGTAACGCACTTAATTCCCTAGATTTATAGAAAGCGACGAGAACGCAAAAATGCGTAGCGAACAAGCTATTTCTCATCTATTTATTTATGATTTAGGTCGCTAAAAAGTTTGTAAAAACACATGTGTAGAGAAATAAACTACATATTGTGCCCAATAGTTCGACAATCTATAATAGGAGCATTATTCAATCAATCCCATAGGCTAAATATTCTCCTCATAAAAATAAAGAACTATATTATAATAGAATAAGATGCATTATTGGATCTATAAGAAAAATGTAGAGGAAGGTTAACATTTTAATTGTTTTAGTCTCGATTATCATTAAAAATCGGCTAATCTATCAGCAGACATTTTATCTTCAGTAGCTCTATAACAAAGTCGATAATCTGCCTTAACTGAGATTACATTCCAACTTATCAATTAGATTTTCAGAATATCAACGGTATGATAAAGGAGATGGCATGTGGGTGTTGGTATGTGGTAGAATATGATGGTTCAAGAATCCCTGATAATCCAGTAAATGCGTTTTTGATGATATTGTAATCCTTTGATCATGTTCTGATGATATCTTCTTCGTAATAACCACTAAGTTTGGTTGATATATTCTCTTTGTTCTGGCCTTCCAAACTTGTTTATTGCTCGATTATGACAGCAACATCATGCTTTGTTTTCTATCACACGAATTCTATGACTATTTTCTCCTATTGTAATTTAATTGATGCTCTCTCTATATATAATATATGCATATATAACAAAAAATATCAAAAAGTCAGAGCCTATACTTATTTTCTTTTATTTTCTACTACTCACATTGACAGTATGAAAGATAGAGAATGCTTTTGTTTTTCATTCTTATCCTAATTGATTAAGATTCTGTTCTAAGATTGATTCTGCTAGGTCGACATTACTATAAATAATCTTTTTTTGGAAATAAAGCAAGACGATATCTCGAATTTAATAATTCAAGAGTATACAACAACCTTTTCATCATACTTGTGATGATTTTAGGCGACTTAAATGGTATAGCAAATGGTTAGAAAAACTGAAGAAAGCAAGATGAATGATATTATTGGCATTTTCTTGATGATTTACAAACAGAGATTATTACTATTGTAGAGGAAGAGTAACTGCGCCCTCAGATGCTGATTGTACGAGAGAAGCGTATTTAGCTAGCGCTCCGTTAGTATAGCGAGGTGTTAATGACCTCCATTCACTTTTCCGTTTAGTCATTTCAATTTTGGATATCATTATTTCTATCTTTCCTTTATTAATATCAATAACTATTTCGTCACCATTTTTAACCATTGCAATTGGGCCTCCTACCATGGCTTCTGGTGCAACATGACCTACCATAAATCCCCGTGTTGCACCTGAAAATCTTCCATCTGTTACCATAGCGACTTTGTCTCCTAAGCCTTGACCAACTAATGCAGCTGTAACTGCTAACATTTCCCTCATACCGGGGCCGCCCTTTGGTCCTTCATATCTAATGATAACAACGTCATTTTCCTTTATTTTTCTCTTTGATATTGCATCAAATGCCTGCTCCTCATCTTCAAAAACTCTGGCACTTCCAATAAATTTGGTAGTGTTGATACCAGCAATTTTTATAACTGCCCCTTGTGGAGCAAGTGAACCTTTTAAGATTTTCAGCGTACCTTCTTTATGAATAGGGGTGTCAATTTGTTTGATGATCTTAGTGTCAACACTATAAGTGAATCTTTTTGATTCAATGTTATCTCTCATTGTCTTACCTGTAACAGTCATCACTTCTCCATCAATCAACCCTCTTTTTAGTAAATAACTCAGTATAACCGGAACACCCCCTGCCCTATCGAGATCTGACATAACATAAGCTCCGCCGGGTCTCATATCGGCTATATGTGGAGTTTGCTTACGTACTCTCTCAAAATCATTCATTTTTAATTTAATTCCTAACTCTTTAGCTATAGCCAAGAGATGTAATACTACGTTTGTTGAACCCCCTATTGCATTTGCGATTGCTATTGCGTTCTCAAATGCTTCAAAGCTCATTATATCTTTTGGCCTAATACTATTTTCAATTAAATTGTAAATGGCTTTTCCTGTATTATAGCAAATTGCTTCTCGTCTATCGCTTTCAGCAGGGGGTGAAGCACTTCCTGGCAAAGACATTCCTATTGCCTCACTTATACAAGCCATAGTATTGGCAGTGTACATTCCTGCACATGAACCTGAAGCAGGACATGCAACATTTTCTAAACTCGTAAGCTGTTCCAATGTTATTTTACCAGAGTCATATTTGCCAACGGCTTCGTAAACGTCTTGAATTGTTACTTGTTTGTCATTCCAAATGCCAGGCATAATTGTACCCCCATAAACAAATATCGACGGTAAATTAAGACGTGCCATGCCCATTAGAGTTCCTGGAAGACTTTTGTCACACCCAGAAACCCCTACAATACCATCATATTGATGAGCACGCATCATAATCTCAATAGAATCTGCTATGACTTCTCTGCTGACTAATGAAGCTTTCATTCCCTCATGTCCCATTGCTATTCCGTCAGAAACAGCTATTGTGGTGAATTCCCTTGGAGTACATTTCGAATCTTTTACTCCTTTTTTGACATTTTGAGCAAGCCTACCAAGATGAATATTGCAAGGTGTTGCTTCATTGCATGTTGACGATACTCCTATTAATGGCCTATTTAAATCCTCAATTGTGAGACCCATCGCTTTATACATTGCTCTATGGGGTGCTCTAGCCGGACCTTCTATTGATTTTCTGCTTGGTAGTATCATCAATGTAGTTCTTCCCAATTGTATATTTTAAGATTCTTTAGACTTGGGTATTGGATTAAGTATATGAATAAATTAATCAAGTACTGCCGTAATTTTTATCGCATCTATTCCATCCACCTTAAAAATAGTTTCGCACATGCCACATTCGGCATTACCACTAGAAAGATCGTTGATTGAGATTTCGTCGTTGAGATAATCGCACTTTGGACAACGAAATGAGAAATTTATATCAAAGTTCTCTAACTCTATTGTTTCGCCCATAGTCTATCAATAAATGGATTTACTATATTTAAAATTCGCTACTCTGAAGATAAAAGTATAGATAATTGCAATGACAAGTAACGAATATCAATTTGGTGTCAATTGAATTACTATTAAATTTATTAAATAGTAAATAGTACTTATAAATAAATATATAATGCCTTAGAATGGAAAGTAAATTACATAATGGCTAACTCTCCTTGTGTTTTCTGTTCGATAATAGCAGGCAAGCTGCCAAAAGCCATACTATATGAAGATACAAATATTCTTGCAGTGATGGACAAATATCCAATAAATGTAGGTCATACTCTAGTAATTCCAAAGATCCATTATGACAATTTGTTATTGATGCCGCCACATGAAGTAGGTAAACTGTATGCTATGATCCCTCTTATAGCAAAGGCAGTAGTACGTGCCGTTAAAGCAGATGGCTTTAACGTTGGACAAAATAATGGCAGAGCCGCCAATCAGATAGTTCCTCATGTTCATGTTCATATAATCCCTAGGTTCAGTCACGATAGCCCAGATGGAAAATGGCCAGTTAGGCGTGTCGCCCACTATAACGAACTTATAGGAACTGCTGATAAAATCAAATTGCAACTTAACCTTGCTTTAAAAAGCGATATTATAAGTAACATTTAGTCTGTAAATTGAATTAGTGTTAAAGAATCCTTTTACTATTTATTATATATCCTTATTCATGTCGGTTATAAAACCAGTATTAATAATCGATAGTATAAATGAAACGTTTTGCATTAATTTCATTATCATATCGTTGTAAAGTTATTTAATGAAGGATTTATAAAGTCTGTTTGATATGGGATTGTTCTTACATTTTTTTTCATTAAATGAATTATCACATTTCTATATAGAGTATTCCTCTCCAATCGATACCTGAATGGTATTTCTTTCAATAATGGAGTTTGATTACTTTTGAAATCTTTTCATAATTGACAAAATATTGTTTTATCTACAAATTGTTATAACATACTGAAAGCAAAGACTAAGAATAAGGAAATAGAATGTGAAGAACTTTCAGCTTTCATGTTTTCCTCTTAATTTGAGCGGCAAAATTAGATTATATTCCTTTATTATTATCAAGAATGAGTATATGAATATCGCTATACTTAACGTGTACCCCGTCCCATACATTATTCTACTAAAATAGGTCACATCTGAAAAGAGATTGAAGGTATCATCTATGAAAAACCAAATATAGATCAGCATAATCAAGGTAATCAAAAAAAACACAAAAGGTATTACAAATACAAAGAAACGTGCTATGTGGTTTTGTGTTGGCTTTAAAGGATCAATCCACAAAGGTGCATTGATAACTATATGCTGATTGACTAGCATATCGCTCTCGGAGTATCTTTTCTTGTATAATTGGTATAATGCTCCACGGAGTTGATATGCATCGCGAAGGATAGAGATAGATACCAAAAAACCCAATGCAAGTGATATAGGATAAAGTGGTATTGTCTCTATAAGGAGAATGTTTTGAAAAGGAGAGACCGGCTGCTTAAATCGAATGTCAATCTGATCTATCTGACTCAGCAGTTCATCTGAAGTTTTCTGCAATCTCTTTTTCTCATCCTCTAAATCTGAGAGGAGGTCTCCTCCTTTTTTACCTAAATTAGATTGGATCTTCGAGAGAAGATCTTTGAGCCTGTTGTTTTGATTTCCAATTATCTGCTCATACTCATTCCAACTGTCTAAAAACATTTCATTAAATATAACATTAACCTCAGCGTTTCCAGACATAGTTAAGGTTAAGATCTGCGGATATGTTTTCATCTCTTTCTTCTGATTATCCCACTTATCTACTAACGATTGCTGTATGTCGTCAAGTTCTTCTTTTAAAGCAAGCTTGTCTTTGCTTTCTAATAATTCTTCCCCAACCATGAGAACCGGTACAGTAATATTGTGATACAAAATTTGCTTGTATCCGTCTAATTGACTTGGAATTTTCGTTCTCACATTACAATCGAGCCATTCATATGTTACTGTAGGCATCATGCTGCAATTCTGAAATCCTTTATCAACGGTATGTTGTGGTCCAGTCTGAGAAGAATTGGGTAGCCAAAGATTAACTGCAAAGGCACGTAGGTCCTCAGGACCACGTATTATTTGATCATGGAGAGCTTTGAATATATTGTTAGATTCGCCTAGGATATAAATGCCATTTTTTACTTGCTTGATTTTGTTATTTAGTTGATTGATTTCGTATAAAATGTCATTTTGTTGTTTAGAGATGCTTTCCTTCTCAATATGAATATAAATATATGGTAACAAAGTAGTAAAGAAAAAAAACGAACCTAATACTATTAATAAACTGAAGATAACCTTAAACATCTTAAGTTTACTGCTGTAAGAAAGAAAAATTCTCCTAATTTGCTCTTCCAACAATTGGTAAAAATCTTTTTCATCATTTTTGTCTCTCGTCATAGTCTTTCTTATGTACCCCTTGCATCTAAATAACTAGCATTATGGCATGGGGTGCCAATAATAAAGAATTTATTCAAGATGCTTATATGTTAAATTGCAAACAGACAATTATTATTTACGTCAAATACATTCAGCTTAAACAAGATAACAGAAATTGAAAGTCAAAAAACAAAGCGACGAAACAATGTATCATTATTAAACTATCTCTCTGTATGGCATTAGGTATCTGTGAAACTACTGCTCCTGAGGTATTTGTTGTAAAGAAAATAAAATCTTCAATCTAAGGACGAAAGTTTGCCTGAAATTGAAAGATTTTGATAATACTCCTTCTATTTATGATATGCGCAAGTAATTAAATCCTATTTACAGAATCTGCGGAACAGATTTATCCATGAGTAATTACCATATTGGTAGTTAATACATTATAGCTTCATACAATTGTCAGATAGATCTGCGTAGCTCCTTCCACAATGTACTGTACTGCAATTCCTGCTACCAAAACTGCAAATACTCTTGTAATTATCATAGAACCACGTCTTCCCAGTATTCTGTAAATCGGATTTACTAGTAATAAGATGATATACGTTACACTAATTACAATTGCAATGGACAATATTGTTACGATTAATCCAGCAGCTTGGAAAGAAATTATTACAGAAGTAATAGCTCCTGGTCCTGCAAGTAAGGGAAATGCAAGTGGGACTACTCCTGTCTCGCCTGGTACTGTACCACCAAATCTCCATGCTCCATAAGTCAGTAATTCTATTGATACGATAAACAATAGCACTCCACCTGCAATCATAAAACTGAATATAGTGATCCCAAAAATACTAAGAATCTGCGTACCAGCTACTGCAAATACGATCAACAATACACCTGCAGTAATAACGGCTATCTTTGAAACCGCTTTCCGCTCACTTTTTTGCATATTTTTAGTTAGAGCAATATAAAGAGGAACAGTTCCAATAGGGTCAATTACAACAAAAAGAGCAATAGTGTACTTGATGATATTATCTACAAATGCATCTGAAACCGCAAAAAATCTTTGTATTGTATTTGAAATGACATTAATAAATTGAACTGGTGACTTCGCATCTTTTAAAAAAGAGTCTTGTTGTGTATATTTTGTATTTATGTGGATATTATTACTTCCATTAGATTGACAATCATCTAATGTTATGTTGTCGCATTGTGTTATTGGCATTGCTATGTTGAGCAATAAGATTATTTCTATTACAGATGTCATTTGTTGGATTAAATTCTATCTACCTTGTTAAAAACCATATAAAATCAAAGCATTCTGTAAAGGTAATGGATGATATTTATATGTCTGTATTTCATTACTGTGCTTTGGATATCTGAATGTATAGTGCTAGATTTCTATTTAAATATGCTTGAATACCTATTGTTAAATCTATCTATAATAGCGATTCACCATGAGAAGTTACTATATGCTCTCACCTATTGAATTAATGAAGCCAATAGACTGGTATATGCACACACATATACATGCAGAGACACACACACACACACATGTTATGTAATGCAACAAAAAAGCTGTAACTGTTCTAGGTCGTATCAAGTTTTCTTGCTAGAAGAATTGAAGGAAATATAAGAAGAAGAGTTGCCAATCCATACTGCAATCCAATTACGCCACTTACGAATACGGAATCAAGTATTATTATAGATATTATCATATTTCTGATAGTATTTTGAATATCAATTGGAGCAAGACTAGCATGACCTCTTAGTATTGGAATGAACGTAATAATCATAACAGCGGAGAACAAGGCTAGATTAACAAATGCTACGGTTTGAAATATTCCAATCAAACCTACAATTGTTATTGATATTATAACAACAAATACTATTGCGAATGGGAAAATAATATTAAGTCTCGTCGCCTTACCACTTACCTCTTTTTTACTAAGGACACTTATTGATAAAATATATAGAAACATTGTAGTAGCAATAAATAGTAGCATTGTAATCGATTCGCTAGATAGCAGAAGCATAGAGAATGCAGGACTAACTCCCAATATCACATTAACAAATCTTGCAAAACTCATACAGAGTGGACCCGTGATGGACTTGTGTTTTAAACGAGAATCATACGCAATAATGATAGCAGTTAGTATGACAGCAAATACAAAGCTCATCCAACTAATGAGAAGAGAAATGACGTTGGCAGCTATCATCGATGAAATAGCAATAGTTAGTGCTTTTCTTTTTGATACATTTCCAGATGGTAGAGGTCTCGTAGGACGCTCTTTTTTGTCTATTTCAATATCAAAATAGTCGTTAAAGACTATTCCTGCCATATAAAGAAGTGAAGACGTAACCATTAGGCCAGCCAAGTGCAAGACATTTGTATTGTTGAAAGAAGAAGAGATAGCAGTAACTATTATACAATAGCCAGGTAAAATATTAGATGCAGCACTAAATAAATTGGGTAAACGAACTAGACTTATATATTGTCTAAACACAAAACTGGCTCCGCTGTATAAATAAATATCATCTTTTTATAAACTACTCCTAGGCATATATGTGGTCTTTTTTCGCATAATAGAATTATTGATATGAGAGTAGAATAAAGATATGCTCTTTCAGATAACTTCAAATTTCCTATATTGCTCAAAATTTTATATTAAAGCTCATCGACTAATGGTGGCCATGGTCTGAAAGATCAGTCTATATCCAATTTGTAACTGATATTAGAAGCTTGACTAATTGATGAATTTTTCTTGGCAGATGCTCATTCTGGGTTCTTCTTTACATAACTAATTCTTCATACCTTGCTAAAGTGTAGTAACTAGACAATTTTTTAAGTGAAGAAAAAAAGGAACTATACTCTAGAATAGAACATAGAAATAGATATATTTTATGTAACCCTCAACTACCACACCTATGAACAAATCGAATCAAAGAAATTACGTAACGTTAGCTGTGGCTGCTTTATCTGCTATTCTCGTAGCAGCGATATTTGCGATAGGCGCACAAAATGCCATAGCACAAAATATGACTGGCGGAAATATGACTGGCGGAAATATGACTACAGGAACGACAGGCGGCAGCATGGGCGGCGGTGAAGAAGGCGGCGGTGAAGAAGGCGGCGGTGAAGAAGGCGGCGGCGGCTAAGGCAGAGAATAAGGATAACAACTGGTAAACCGATCGACTAATTCTTTTTTATATTTTTTAATCTATCAGCCAAATCAACTATAGACCAATGAAGCAATTCTGCTCTTCTGTTTCATCTTTGATTAAAGTTATTTAATTGTTGAATGATTTACTAACAAAACAACGATACTATGAGGACGTGATCTGCAGTCATGGCCAAGTTTCGCACAATTTAATGGTACGTTAAAACCACTTAAATTGCTGTTAAAAAGAGAAATAAATGTTGTTATTAGATGAAAATATTTTAGAAGATAACAAGTTCTCTTAAGGAAATGGTAAAAGTATGTCAATGGTTGATTCTAATTTTTTGTTTTCTGTATCATCATTTAAATTCACATTAAAGCAGTTCGACTCATTTTCGCATTCCTCACTATTTTCTTCACTATTACTTCCTTCTGCATTGGGAGTAATTATTAAGAGTTCTTTAAAGGAATCTTCTTGTTCTAATATTTTATCCTCTACTGGGCCCTGGCTAACAACTTCTTCTGGGTTGATGTTCAGAGCGTTTACTGGTCCTATGTTAGCAGATAATACAGGTAATGCTATAATCATTGTCAAGATTGCTAGTAATCCAATTATAGAAAGAACATCATTGTACATCTGTTAACTTTCTTTAGTGTCATAAGTATATTTGACTTCAGCTATGTACTTCTGTATGTTAAGCATGATAATTTTCTATATTCAATTGTATTCAGAGAATTCAATACTAAGTCTTTTCTATTCTCCAATTCAATTTATAGGCTGTATGTCTCACGGCGGTACATAACTCTATGTTTTTCCTTTCATTGGATTGATGATCTGGGTATATCCAAATTCCAATTTTTTGCGTTTTTGTCATTCGTTCATAATACGAGGCGATCTTATTGAAGAAATTTACTCTATATAGAGACAATTACTTCGAAGTGTTAAAACCTGGAACATAATTCCTATAATAGTAAAAGAAGAAGAATGCTCATTCATTTTAGAAATTAACCATAAAAGAAGAATCAATTTGTCTAAAAGAATGATTGGCATTGTTCTGGTAGAAAAAATTGTGCAAAGAATTCTATTATAGGTGAGCTTATAATATATAAGGTTATGAGTGGGAAAGTGATTTTCAAATTAGTAAAGCCATTTGATGGTATTTCAGATATGGCTAGATATGGCTCAGAAAGAACATATTCTAAAGACATGGTCAGCGGTTCAGTAAACGAAGGATGTTTGAAGATAATCTGGCTTCGAATGAGTTTGCTGTTGGATAATACGCTGCTAAAAGAATCGAAATTTTAAACCAAAGTTAATATCAAATATTGAAGGATTGGTGTAATGTGAAGAATGTAGGTATCTTTTCACATGATTCCGATTTAGATGGTATTTTTTCAGCTTCTATTGGATTAATAAGATATCCACAAGCACGTAC
>Ga0126314_10001620_pt1 | contig 10888 bp, 13 predicted proteins | sample Plot105B_FD_92535 | JGI IMG/M metagenome (GOLD analysis project Ga0126314, IMG submission 92535) | Serpentine soil microbial communities from UC McLaughlin Reserve, CA, USA - Plot105B | ecosystem: Environmental > Terrestrial > Soil > Grasslands | place: USA: UC McLaughlin Reserve, Lake County... | reverse complement strand
GGGTGCGCCCGACGTGGTCGTCGTCGATCCGCCGCGGGCCGGCCTGAGCAACAAGGCCGTCCGCCGGCTGGGGCGGATCGGCGCCGCGCGGATCGTCTACGTCTCGTGCAACCCCACGACGCTCGCCGGGAACGTGAAGCAGCTGGCTGCGGACTGGGGGTACGAGCTCCGGCGGGCGCGTCCGGTCGACATGTTCCCGCACACTCCGCACGTCGAGACGGTCGCCGTGCTCGAGCAGGCGCCCGGCGCGAGCAACACGCTACGCATCCGCTGAGCGCCGTTCCGCGCGCCAGCGCTGAGACTCCCGCCAGAGCAGGTCGGCGTTCGGGAGCAGAAAGCCGAAGGCGAGGCCCGGCAGCGCCGGAAGGCCTGCGACGTCCCAGGCGACCGCCAGCCACATCGTCAGCCCGATCGAAGCCGTGAGCGCGAGCCACGTCCAGGCGACACGTAGTTGCCAGCGCGCGGCGGCGGAGAGGAAGAGCGCGAAGAAGAGCAGGTCGGGAAGCCCGAGGTTCGCCGAGGCGTCCTGCCCCGGGAAGGGGAAGGCGAACGAGAACACGTCGAAGATCTGCGGCTCCTTCTCGACGATGTGGCGCGTCGGCCCGCGCCAGACGGAGTAGGAGTCGACGATCGGGATCACGAGCGCGACGAGGGCGACCCAGAGGACCGTCTCGAAGAACCCGAGGAACCAGAACCCGAAGCTCGTCATCAGCCCGAGCTTCGAGAAGTTGGCGAGCGCGCCGAGGTCGGAGGCCTCGAAGACCACCGTCAGCACCAGGAAGGCGACTGCGAGGAGCAGCAGCCCGTTGGCCCGCCGGTAGGGGAGCGCGAGCCAGACGAGCGCGAAGACCGCGGGCATCAGGCACAACGCGAGGAAGGCGACGTCGCCCCAAAGGGAGAGGTCCGCCAGCGACTCGTGCGCCGCGTAGTAGGCACCGAGCGCGACGCCGACGGCGGCGAACGCAGCCGCGCGGCGGGCCGTCAGTAGGGAGGAAGCTCGGCCCACCACGGGCCGAGCGCCTTCAGCGCCTGCCAAAAGCGAGTTTTCGCCGCCTGCTCGTCGAGCGAGGCGTCGATGTCGGGGACATAGAGCGCCTGGACCGTCGGCGTCCACTGCTGGAGCTCGCCGACGGCGGCGTCGAGCTCGATCGCGAGGGGATACTCGAGGCCGTTCAGGAACGTGAGGGCGTCCTCGCCCATGACGACCACGAGCTTGGGCTGGACGATGTGCAGCTCGCGCGTCAGCCAGGTGGCGGCCTGCTCCTCGTCGCCGCCGTCGAACTTGAAGCAGTTCGTGCCGTAGACGGCCATCGGATCGACGTGAAGTCGCTGCAGCGACTTGAGGATCGCCTGCCCGGCGCGGCCGAAGAACGCCACGCCCTCCTGGATCTCGGAGTGCTGCGGCCGGAACTTCAGCAGGAGGATGTCGGCCAGGGGGTGCCCCGAACCGAGCGCCGGCACGCCCCCCTCGCCGGAACGGGCGATCTCGTCCCCGAGCTCGTTGATCTCGGTGATCGCCTTCTGGAGGTAGCGCTCGTGGATTTCGTCGGTCACTGGCACAGGCACAGGCGGCAGACCTAGCTTTCTCTCCTACCGGACTCTTTCCTTGACCTGGGCCGTCCACTTGAGCGCCTGGAGGTAGGCGAGCGAGCGCGGGCGCCTGAGCAGCTCGGCGCTCCGCAGGCTGACGAGGAATTCCTCCGGATCGTGGAATGCGCGCATGCGCAGGCCGCCGGTCCCGAGGCCCTGCGGCACGTGTGCGTCGGAGCCTGCGCCCATCGTCAGGTTGTACTTCCGCGCGAACCGCAGCGCCTCGTCGTTGTACTGCTCGAAGAGCAGGCGGGCGTTGTAGACCTCGAAGACGTCGATGTCCGCGAGGTGGCGGTGAAGGGTCGCTGCGTCCGGGATCGCGTGCATGCGGTCGAACGGATGCGGGAGGTAAACGAGGCCGCCTTGCTCGCGGATGGCGGCGATCGTCTCCGCGAACGAGAGCCCGGCGGGAATCTCCGACTCGAGGAAGAGCCCGATCACCTCGCCCTGTCCCGCCGTCTTGACCTCCTCGCCCGGGATGACGATGAGGTCGCGAGCGCGCGCGAGCTCGACGGCCTCGAGGGCGCCGGCGAACGTGTTGTGGTCGGTGACGGCGACCGCGCCGAGCCCTGCGCGTTCGGCGTGGTCGAGCAGCTCGCGCGGCTCGACGAGGCAGTCGTGCGACCACGACGTGTGCATGTGCAGGTCGCACGTAATCCATGGCCGGTCCGAGAGCGGGTCGTGCGACGTCGGTCGCAGGCGGCGGCGGTGTGCGAGCCCCTTGTAGAGGTCATCGAGCTCACGACCGAGCACCGCGAACGACTGCGTCTCGGCGTAGGCCCGGGCATCGGCTTGAGCGCCCTGACGCAACTCGTCGTTCTCGGCGAGACGCGCGAGCGCGGCGGCGGCGAGGGCCGGCTGCTCGCGGACGCCGGCCGGCGCTGCGATCGCCGCGCCCGCTGCCTGTGCCTCAAGCGTGATGCGCGCCAGGCTTTCGCTGGCGGGCACGAAGATGGCCGCCTCGTTCAGGAGCGGCGCGCGCGCCGCTCCTGAGAGCGCGGTCCGCATGTGAACTCGGCCCCGCGTCGACGGTGGAATCGACGGACGTCCTGCGAGCGGCTTCGTGCGCAGGAGGATGAGCTCCCACTCGGGCAACTCCTTGAGCACCGAGACGACCGACCGCGTCAGCGGCCGCTCGCCGGGGCGCCACTCGCACACCACCAGTCGCCGCTTCTGCGCCGGCGCGAACAGCTCCGTGTCGACGCCGAGCGGGATCGACCGGTACTCGCCCGGGAACCGCACCTCAGCAGCCTCCGCCGCGGGTGCCGAGGTCGCGAGCAACGCGTCGATCCTGCCGAGCAGGCGCTTGCGTTGCGTGCGGCCCGGCGGGTAGCCGAGACGGTCCGGCGAGAAGAACGTCGCGACGGCGAGCGACCTCGCCTCGCGCAGTGCCAGGTAGGAGAGGCTCGGGAGCCCCGGCTCGAACCCGTGCACGACGTCGAAGTCGCCGTGCGCCAGCGCAAGTGCGAGATTCGCGCGGACGCCCACGGGGATGCCGATTCGGCTCCGCCGCGAGATCGGCACGGCCGGCCCGAGAGCGATCACGTCACCGGCAATTCCGTCCTGCAGCGCGCAGCGTCCGGCGAGCAGGTCGGCGGCCCGGTTGGAGGGCGCAAGCACGCTGACGACGTGGCCCAGATCCCGGAGCGCCGAGGCCGCACCCGCGACGTGCTCGTTCACGTCGTGCGGCTTCGACCAGGAGAACGGCGTGACGAGGCAGATGCGAAGCGCCACCGGCCGTGAGTCTAGCCGTGGGTCGGGTCTAGCGAATCCTTCCGCAATTCTGTTTGAAAATACCTAGATTGATTTTTTCAGTCAGTTCTGCTCGAAGAACCGCGTGGCGAATGCGTATCCAAAGCTGAAAATACCGCATTTTCGTTTGACCAGGCTACGCGCTCAGGAGGGGAGCCGACCGACGACGCCAACGATGACCGTGAGGACGACGAAGGCCTCGACGACGCCGCCGCCGCCGCCGAGTCGTCAGTAGCTGCGGCGAGAGGGCGGCCGCACCTGCCCCCTCTATTCGGCTACGCCGTTGCCTTCGCGCGGTTCTTCTGGCGCGTGTTCTGCGCGATGAAGCGCTCGACCGCGTCGTGCGCCTCCGCGTCGGGGATCTGCTTCGGCGGCGACTTCATCAAGTAGGCGCTCGGCGCCTCGAGCGCACCGGAGATGCCGTTCAAGAGCGCCAGCTTCGCGAGCCGGACGGCGTCGATCACGATCCCCGCGGAGTTCGGCGAGTCCCAGACTTCGAGCTTGAGCTCCAGGTTGAGCGGGACGTTCCCGAAGGTCGTCCCCTCCATCCGGATGTACGCCCACTTGCGGTCGGTGAGCCAGGGCACGTAGTCCGAGGGTCCCACATGGACGTTCTCCTCGCCGAGGTCGTAGTCGAGCACCGACGTGATCGCGTTCGTCTTCGAGATCTTCTTCGACTCTAGGCGATCGCGCTCGAGCATGTTCAGGAAGTCGGAGTTGCCGCCGACGTTCAGCTGCATCGTCTTGTCGAGGCGGACGCCGCGGTCCCTGAAGATCTGCGTCAGTACGCGATGTGTGATCGTCGCCCCCACCTGGGACTTGATGTCGTCGCCGATGATCGGCAGCCCGCGCTCCTCGAACTGCTTCTGGAAGTAGCCGCCCTTCGCGATGAAGACGGGCATGCAGTTCACCATCGCGCAACCTGCGTTGAGGATCTGCTCGGCGTACCACTTCGTCGCTTCCTCGGAGCCGACGGGGAGGAAGTTGACGACGACGTCGGTGCCCGTCTCCTGGAGAATCCGCACGACGTCCTCCGTGTCACCCGGCGCCTTTTCGACGACCTCCGAGAGGTACTTGCCAATCCCGTCGTGCGTCATCCCGCGGGAGACCTTGACGCCGGTCTTGGACACGTCTGCGAACTTGTAAGTGTCGTTCGGGCGCGCCCAGATCGCTTCGGCCAGGTCCTTCCCGACCTTGTCGGTCGTGACGTCGAAGGCGGCCGTGAACTCGATGTCGCGGACGTGGTAGCCGCCGAGGTCGACGTGCATCAGGCCGGGGACGAACTCCTCGGCGTCGGCGTCCTTGTAGAACTCGACGCCCTGGACGAGCGAGTTGGCGCAGTTGCCCACGCCGATGATCGCGACGCGAACCTTGTCCTCGCTGCGCGGTGAGCTTCCGTTTCTGGATGGCATGCGTTCCTTTCTGCGGCTGGGCCCAGGTGCGCCGAGGCGCTCGCCCAGGATCTCCACGATCAGGTCGTTGGTGCCGCGCCCTCGTTCGGCGGCGCGGGTCTGAAGCTTCTCCTTGAGCGCCGCCGGCATGCGCAACAGCACGTCGCCCTTCGCCTTCGGCGGCGAGCCCCTTCGCCCGCTCGGCTCGAAGGGGACGGCGAAGCGGGAGGCCAGGATCCCGACGGCGACGTCGTTGAGGCTCGCGTCGGACCGGGCGACTTCCTCAGCCAGTTTCTCCTTCAGCTCGCCCGGCATCCGCACGAGCACGTCCTTCTTGCTAGCACTCAAGTGCTAGCAAGCATACCAGCCCCGCCTAGTATTGCTTCAGCTGGCGCCGGACGTGGAGGATGCGCTGTACCACCGTCACCCAGGCGGTCACGTTCAGGAGATACACCGCCCACGGCAGCAGGCCCCACGGAGCGAGGAACAGCCCGGAGACGATCACGAAGACCCTCTCTGCACGGCTGCCGATCCCGACGTTCCCGGTCAGCGAGAGCGACTCTGCTTTCGCGCGCGTGTAACTGACGAGGAACGAGCCCGTCATCGCGGCGAATGTCGCTGCGAGCGCGACCTCGTTTCCGTGCCGCGCAAAGACCAGCGCGATTACGCCGAGCATCACGGCCTCGCCGACGCGGTCGGTCGTCGAGTCGAGGAAGCCGCCGAACGGCGTGCCCTTCCCGCTCTGCCGGGCGAGGGCGCCGTCGAGGATGTCGAGGAGCGACCCGGCCCAGAAGAGGAACGCGCCGGTCCAGAACCAGAGGATCTCGTCGCGGTACTCGAAGTAGACGGCGACGGCGCCGACGGCGCACAGGCTCAGGCCGAGGGCGGTGAGGAGATCAGGCGTCACGCGCGTACGCGCGAGGCCGACGACGCTGCGCGACGCTAGCTGCCGGACGCGCGCCTGATAGGCCACCTAGCGCGCGAGTGTCCGGATCACGATCCGGCGATGCACGACCGCAGCAGCAGCTGCTGCCACGGCGATGCCCGCAGCGATGTCGAGCCAGAAGTGGTTCGCGGTCGCCATCACCGAGAACCAGACCCACGCCGGCCAGATCAGCCAAAGCGCCTTCAGCCACAGCGGCCGGACGAGGAGCGCGAGCGTCGCGCCGACGATGAGGGCATCGGCGGCATGGAGGCTCGGCATCGCCGCGTACGGGTTCGACGCGAGCTCGACGAGGGTCGAGCCGTGGTTCGGCGTCCCGAAGGAGGCGAGCGTGTCGACGAAGCCGAGCTCCGGGAACATCCGTGGCGGCGCCGTCGGCAGGAGGACGTAGCCGACCAGCCCGAGCACGTTCGCGAGCATCAGCAGGTTGCGGAAGCGGATGAAGTGCTCGTAGCGGCGGAAGTACACCCAGAGGAGGGCGAGGCCGACCACGGCGAACTGCGAGAGCCAGTACGTCCACGAGGTGAGCCGGCCGAGCATCGCGAACGACTCGGTCCAGCTCTGGAGCGAGAGCTCCCACATACCCGTCGCGCGCCGCTCGAAGTCGATCACGCCCCGGGCGTTGTCGAACGCCACCGACGGGCTGCGGTCGGCGATGCCCCGCGCCAGCTGGTACGCGAGGACGAAGCCGAACCAGATCACGACCTGGCGGAAAAGATCGAACCAGCCGCGCGGGAGCACACGGCGTTCGGCGGCGGCGACCGAGGTCATTTGCTGATTTTAGGCAGCCGCCCGGCGCCCACGCAGTGGGGCTACCCGCCGATCTGGGACATCGACCGCGAGGCGCGGACGAACCCTGGGTCGTTGATCCGGTGCTTGAGCTCCTTGTGTCGCACCGCCAAGCGAATCAGGTCGGAAAGCTCCTCGTCGCTCGCCCCCTCGCGAAGCGGCGTCTTCAGGTCCCACTCCCGTCGCGAGAAGAGGCAGGTACGCAGCTGTCCGTCCGCCGTCAGCCGGATGCGGTCGCAGGACGAGCAGAACGGCTCCGAGACGGGGCTGACGAAGCCGACCTCGCCGGCGCCGTCCATGAATCGAAACTGCCTCGCTGTCGAAGACGGCTTCGCGGGGATCTCCTCCAGCGGCCAGCGCTCCTCGATCAGGGCGCGGATCTCGGCGCCGGTGAGGACGTCGTCGCCCGCCCAGCGTTCCTCGGCGTCGAGAGGCATGAACTCGATGAAGCGCACGACGTAGGGCTTCCTGCGCGCGAGCTCCGCCAGCGCCGGAACCTCCTGCTCGGTGAAGCCGCGGATCCCGACGCAGTTGACCTTGATCGGGCGCAGCTCGCCGTAGCGCTCGGCCTCGTCGAGGCCGGCGAGGACGCGATCGAGCGCGTCGCGCCGCGTGATCTCCGCGAACCGCACGTGCGAGAGCGAGTCGAGCGAGACGTTGAGCCGCCGAAGGCCGGCGGCGACCAGTGGTCCCGCGAAGCGGTCGAGGAGCACGCCGTTCGTCGTCAGCGACAGGTCGGTCACGCCGGGGATATCGGCGAGCATCGAGACGAGCACCGGCAGGTCGCGGCGCGCCAGCGGCTCGCCGCCCGTCAGCCGCACCTCCTCGATGCCCATCGCGGCGAGCAGGCGGACAACGCGCGCCGTCTCCTCGAAGCTGAGGAGCTCGTCGCGGCCGAGCCACTCGAGCCCCTCCGCCGGCATGCAGTAGCGGCAGCGGAAGTTGCACTTGTCGGTGACCGAGAGGCGGACGCTCTTGATCTCCCGGCCCCAGCCGTCGGTGAGCGAACCCATAGAACGGAGCGTAGCCGTTGGTTTTAGGGTTCCCTCCCCGAGAAACAACGGGGTGTCAAACCGAAAGGAGACGTCATGTCCGATTGGCAGCAGGAAGGCCAGGAGGAAGGCGGGATGGAAGGCGGCCAAGGCGGCGGGATCGAAGGCGGCCCCGGCGGCATGGAAGGCGGCACGGAGGGCGGCGGCGGCCTCGAGGGCGGCGGCATGGAAGGCGGCGGCACCGAGGGTGGCGGCATGGAAGGCGGCGGCGGCACCGCGGGGGGCGGCTGGGACGATCGAGAGAGCAGCGACACCGCCTGAGGGGCGGCTTGCGAGGGCGCCGGTCTCCGGCGCCCTCTTTCACAGAGAGGACTGATTCGAGATGAGCGACCACGAGCTCCGCGACGACGCGCCGCCCGAGCCCGCGGACGAGCGCGCCGAGATGGAGCCTCCGCAGCCCGAGGAGAACGAACCGAGCCCGCATGAGGGCGAAGAGGGTCAGGAGGTGATGTGATGACCGAGCACGAGCCAGACGAGCTCAGCCCGAACTACCGAACGGGAGACGCGGCCGAGGAGCCCCTGGAGCAGGACCGCGACGACGTCGCGGACGAGATCGAGGAGGCGGCAACGGAGGCACGCACAGCGGATCCCCGGATCGCCCAGCCGCCGCCCTAACCGAAGGCGCCGGCGGCGCCGACCAGGAGAGGCCGGCAGGCTTCGCCTGTCGGCCGGCTCTAAGCTGCCGCCGTGGCGACCGCCGCGCTGATCCTCGTCACGGCGGTCTGGGGTGTCACGTTCGTCCAGGTCAAGGACGCCGTCGAGCTCTATCCGCTCTTCGCGTTCCTGGCCGTCCGCTACCTGATCGCGAGCGCAACGCTGGCGCCGGCGGCGGCCCGGCGTCTGCGCACGCTCGGCCGCGACGGGCTCCTTGCCGGCGCGGTACTGGGAGCGCTCATCGCCCTAGGCATCGGCCTGCAGACGGCCGGCCTCGAACGCACCACCGTCACGAACACGGGCTTCATCACCGGCCTCTACGTCCTCTTCACGCCACTGCTCGCCCTCGCGCTCTTCCGGACGCCGATCCCGCGCGAGCTCTGGGCAGCAGTCGGCCTCGCGCTGATAGGCCTCGCGCTGCTCTCGGGCGTACCCGAGGGCTCGGGCGCGGGCGACGCGCTCGTCCTCGCGAGCACCGGCGCGCAGGCGCTCCAGATCGTGATGGTCGAGCGCTACGCGAACCAGTTCGACGCGGTCGCCCTGACCTTCGTCGAGGTTGCAGCGGCGTGCGTCGTGTTCCTGGCGATCGCCATCGCCCGAGGCGATCTCTCCGTCCCGCGCGGCGCGACGGTGTGGGCGGCGCTGCTCGTGACCGGCGTCTTCGCCGTCGCCTTCGCGTACCTCGTCCAGGTCTGGGCTCAGCGCCGGGTCAGCGCGACGAGGATCGCGATCATCTTCTCGCTCGAGACGGTCTTCGCGGGGCTCGCGGGCTACCTCTTCGCCGGCGATCGGATCGGCGCGGTGGGCTTTGCCGGCTGCGCCGCGATCCTCGCGGGGATCGTGATCGCGGAGCCGGCGGCCGCCGCGACGCTCAAGGCGTTGACGCGGCCACGCCGAACGAAGAAGGTGCCGGCTTAGTAGGCGCTTTCCGCGGCTGCTCGCACGCCGCGAGCCCGAGCGCGGGCCTCGGCCTCGCGGATGAACGGGGTCTTCAGCTCCGTGTAGACCTTGACCGGGTGACCGTCCGCCGCGAGGCGCCGCTTCAGCTCGTCGTAGCGCTGCAGCTCCTCCGGGTCGCTCCGCAGGGCGTTGCGGAAGATCAGCTGACGCTCCCAATGCTCACCGCCGTGCGCGACAACGTGGACGTTGTGGGTGCGGGGGTGCTTGCGGAAGTAGAGCCTGCCGGGGAGGCCGAACTCGCCCAGGTACTCGTACCCGCGCTCCTCCATCGCAGCGATCTGCTCGTCCGTGAGCTCGAGCTCGCGGAGGCCGACGAGGATGTCGACGATCGGCTTCGCGCAGAGCCCCGGCACCGACGTGCTGCCGACGTGCTCGATCGCGAGAGCGCGCCCGTCGAAGATCCCCTTCAGCTGCGCGCGCTCCTGCTCGAAGCGCTGCGCCCACTCGGGATCGTGCTCGACGATCTCTACGAGGTCAGAACGTCCACTCACCGTTCTGCTGGACGACCTCTCCGTCGCACTCGATCCGCCCGCCGTTGCGGAGGTCCTTGACCATGTCCCAGTGGATCGCCGACTGGTTCTTCCCGCCGATTGTCGGGAGGCCGGCGCCGATCGCGAGGTGGATCGTCCCGTACATCTTCTCGTCGAAGAGCGTGTTCTTCATGTGGCGCTGAATCCCCGGGTTGCAGCCGATCCCGAATTCACCGAGCACCCGCGCGCCGTCGTCCCAGTCGAGCTTCGTGAGCAACGCCTGCTCGTTCGAGGTCGCCGAGGCGTCGACGACCTTGCCGTCGCGGTAGATCATGCGGACGCCGTCGACCACGTCCGACTCCTGGACCGCCGGATACTCGGTGAAGCTGACGACACCGTCGGTCGATTCCTCGACGGGACTGAAGAAGACCTCGCCGCCGGGGAGGTTCGCGTGGCCGTCGTCGACCTCGCCCTCACGTCCGGCGAGGCTGAAGCGCAGGTCTGTCTCGTCGCCCACGATACGCACCTCATCGGCGCGGTCGAAGCGCTCCTTGATCCGCTTCATCTTCTCGCCCTCGGCGTCCCAGTCGAGGAGGACGGTGCCGAAGAGGAAGTCCTCGAACGCCTTCAGGCTCATGTTCGCGTCCTGGGCCAGCGCGGAGCACGGGAAACGGCAGGTGATCCAAGGGATCTCCATGCGCAGGCGCCTGGCGAGAAACCCCTGCTGCGCCTTCGCCATCTCGTCGCGGCGCTCCGGTGCCAGATCGGCGCCCTCACGCGCGTTCTCGGGGGCGCCGAGGAGCATCCAGGCATCGATCGTGTCCCACACGTATTGGTCCGCCGGAGCGACGGCACCGAGTAGCTCGAGCGGGGCCTCCTCGGTCCAGAGGATCCGGAACGGGAGCTGCTCCATGGCGTAGCTGAAGCGGACGAGGGGGTACGCGCCACGACGCGCGATCAGGCGGACGACCTGCTCGAGCAGCGGCCGCGCCGCCGGCTGCGAGATCACCATCACCTGCCAGCCGGGCTGGACGTCGATCGAGCGCTCGACGATCAGGCGGGCATATTCCTGGACACGCGGGTCGGCCACGGGCGGCCGGGAAGCCTAGCCGAGACAAACCTGCTAGCATGCGGCTTAGATTTTTTCGGTTCACGACACATAAATCTGCAACGGAGGAAACCGCAGCGATGGCAAAGACGATCGGCATCGATCTTGGCACAACGAACTCCTGCATGGCGGTGCTCGAGGGCGGCGAGTCGACCGTCATCCCGAACGCCGAGGGCGGG
>Ga0126314_10001619_pt1 | contig 10889 bp, 10 predicted proteins | sample Plot105B_FD_92535 | JGI IMG/M metagenome (GOLD analysis project Ga0126314, IMG submission 92535) | Serpentine soil microbial communities from UC McLaughlin Reserve, CA, USA - Plot105B | ecosystem: Environmental > Terrestrial > Soil > Grasslands | place: USA: UC McLaughlin Reserve, Lake County... | reverse complement strand
GAGAAGTTCCTCTCCCACAACTTCGACCCCGGGTTTCGTTCTGAGCTGCACCACAAGGACCTAGGGATTGCGCTGTCGGCGGGCAGGGAGTATGGGGTCGTGTTGCCGGTTACGGCGGTGGTGGATCAGATGCTGCTCTCGATGAGGAGGAAAGGTTGGGGCGGCGAGGACCACTCGGCGCTCCTGAGGATCATCGAAGACCTCTCGCAGCACGAGATCGAGAGCTAGTCAGCATGTTAGCAAGAATGCTGACTGGCTGACTAGCTGCCTGCAAGGCGGCTTGTTGACTGGCGGAATAGCGCCGACTGAAAGGAGACACAATGCCCAGGATGACCGTCATGGACGCGGTGGTCGGGGTGATGGAGGACGAGGGTGTCGAGGTCGCCTTCGGGGTGCCGGGGGCGGCAATCCTGCCTCTGTATAAGTCGCTGTCCAGCTCGGATCAGATAAAGCACTACTCCGTAAGGCACGAGGAGGGAGGGACACACGCTGCCGACGGCTACGCACGGGTAACGGGGAAGGTAGGGATCAACATCGGCACCTCCGGGCCCGCCGGAACCAACATGATCACCGGCCTCTACACCTGCCTGGCTGACTCGATCCCGATGATCTGCATAACCGGCCAGGCCCCGACGACGGTGCTCCACAAGGAGGCTTTCCAGGCTGTGGACATCGTGGAGATAGCCAAGCCGGTGACCAAGTGGGCGGTTCAGATAAAAGAGCCCGCCCAGCTGGTGTGGACCTTCCGGGAGGCCTTCAGGATCGCCCAGGAGGGCAGGCCCGGTCCCGTCCTCATTGACCTCCCGCTCGACGTGCAGACCAGCGAGCTGCAGGTCGACTTCGACCCGGCCCGCGGCGGGCCTCTGCACTTCGAGGCCCCGGAGCCGAGGCCCCGGGCCGTCCGACAGGCGGTCGAGATGATTCTGGAGGCCGAGCGCCCGGTCCTTATGCCGGGAGGGGGCGTGATCATCGCCGAGGCTGCCGAGGAGCTCGTGGAGCTAGCCGAGTACTTGCAGGTTCCGGTCAGCCCGACTTACATGGGGAAGGGCGCTATCCCCGAGGACCACCCGCTCTTTATGGGGATCGTGGGCTTGCAGACCAACCAGCGCTACGCGAACCAGCTCTTCCTGGAGAGCGACCTCGTCGTGGGCATCGGCAACCGTTGGGCCGAGCGGCACGCCGGCGACCTTGACGTCTATCGGGGGGACAGGAAGTTCGTCCACGTGGACATCGATCCGCGCCAGATCGGGCGCGTCTTCCCCCCCGACCTCGCGGTGGTCTCGGACGCCAAGCTGGCGCTGCAAGCCATGATCCAGACCGCCCGCGACATGACCTCCGAGCGGGCGTCGGGGCCGTGGGTGGACCGGGTCGCCGAGCTGCGCTCCACGCTCCTCAGGAAGACGGACTTCGACGACGTGCCGGTAAAGCCGCAGCGAGCCTTCAAGGAGATAAACGAGTTCTTCGACGGGGATGAGATCGTCGTCACCGCCATAGGGCTCTACCAGATCTTCTCCGGCCAGTTCCAGAAGACTTACAAGCCGCGCCACTACCTCTGCTGCGGGCAGGCAGGCCCGCTCGGGTGGGAGGTCCCGGCGTGCATCGGGGTCAAGCTCGGGAGGCCGGAGAACCTAGTCGTCGGCGTCGTCGGGGACTACTCGTTCCAGTTCCTCATGGAGGAGGTGGCGGTCGCCGTGCAGTACGGGGTGCCCTACGTGCTCGTCATGTTCAACAATGCCTATATGAGCCTGATCCGGCAGAGCGAGCTCAAGTACGATATGAACTTCGCGGTCGATCTCGGCTACGAGGGCCCGGAGAGCGAGTACGGAATAGACAACGTGATGGTAATGGAGGCCATGGGGGCTTTGGGTCGCCGGGTCAGGCGGCCCGAGGAGATAAAGGACGCCCTCGAGTGGGCGGTCCGGGCGAGCGAGGAGCGGCGCGTCCCGGCCCTCGTCGAGATCATGTGCGAGCGGGAGACCAACGCCGCGATGGGCCTCTCCATAGACAAGATCAACGAGTTCGAGCCCATCCTCGACGGGACCAGGGAGCGAGACAAGCAACTCGTCGGAGGCGGCATCCCCGACAGGGACTAGGAGGCGCACCGTGGAGGAGGATCTCAGGCAGATACTCTCCGTTAGCCTCGCGGCCGCGGACCCAGGGGGCGCCGTCCTACGCTCCGTGCGCCTCGAGGGGAACGCCGTCGCGGCCGGGGACAAACGGTTCGAGGCAGAGAGGATCTTCGTGCTGGCGGCAGGCAAGGCGGCAGGCGCGATGGCTCGGGCCGCCGAAGAGCTCTTCGGAGAGCGCCTCGAAGGAGGCCTGATCGTAACCAAGCACGGCAACGACGCCTCCTCGGAGAAGCTGGAGACCATCTTCGCCGCCCACCCAGAGCCCGACGAAGGGGGCGTGGAGGCCGCCCGGCGAGCCGAGGAGCTCGCGCGGTCCCTCGAGGAGGGAGATCTGCTCCTCGCCCTGATCTCCGGCGGCGCCTCGGCGCTCCTGGCGGACCCAACCCCGCCCATAGAGCTCGCCCACCTGAAGGAGCTCACCGGGGCTCTCCTGAGGAGCGGGGCGCACATAGGCGAGATCAACACCGTCCGCAAGCACGTCTCGGTCTTGAAGGGCGGTGGCCTCGCGAACCTGGCCGCGCCCGCGCCCACCCTCGCCCTCCTCCTCTCCGACGTCGTGGGCGACGACCCCTCGGCGATAGCCAGCGGCCTCACCGCCCCGGACCCGACGACCCTGGAAGAGGCGCGGCGGGTGTTGGAGCGCTACGGGATAGAGCCACCGGAGAGCGTAGCAGAGCACCTGAAAAACGCAGAAGAGACACCGAAGCCCGGCGACGCCATCTTCGATAGGGTCGCCAACGTGATCTGTGGGGGCGGGCGGCACGCGGCTGAGGCCGCGGTGGAGAAGGCCCGCGAGCTCGGCTACGAGCCCCTCCTGCTCTCCACCACCGTAACCGGGGACGCCCGCGGGATAGCCTCGGTGTACGCGGCGGTGATCCGGGAGGTCTTCGAGAGCGGCAACCCCCTCCCTCCACCCTGCGCCGTAGTCTCAGGCGGCGAGGCCACCGTTATGGTCCGAGGGGACGGCGTGGGCGGTCCCAACCAGGAGTTCGCCCTCACCCTCGCTGTGGAGCTCGACGGCGTCGGGGGCTGGGCGACGCTCGCGGCGGATACCGACGGCAACGACGGCCCGACCGACGCGGCCGGCGGGCTGGCGACGGGCGCGACCGCGGATCTCATCCGGGGCGGCGGGATCGACCCGGAAGAGGCGCTGGTGAACAACGACGCGTACGGGGCGCTCGAGGCCGGGGGGGCGCTCCTCGTTACCGGTCCGACGGGCACCAACGTCAACGACCTGCGCGTGGCGCTCGTCTCGGGGGACCGCCAGGCAGGGTATCAGTAATGAGCAAGTAACCTGCGGACGCGGGCTACTTACGCTGGGTACCGCGTGGTGCCATGCTGGTACCATGCTGCCGGTACGTTCACCGGCTCACGAGGATCGGGGGTAACCTTACGGGTGCGGGGAGGCTTGGCATCGGCAACGTCTGTGGGGAGGTAGGATCTAGTGTACGAGCAGGTCTACGAGCCGGTCGCAGGCAACCTGGCACTCTCGGCGCTGGTGACCGCCATCCCCATACTGGTGCTGTTCGTGTTGCTAGCGGGGATCCGGGTCGCCGCGCAGGGGGTCTCCCTCGCTACCCTGGTGGTGGCGCTCGTCATCGCCGTCCTGTGATCTACGGGATGCCGCTGGGCTTGGGATTGAGCTCGATCCTCTTGGGGGCGGCTTTCGGACCCTTCCCGATAGTCTCGATCGTGATAAACGCCATGTTTCCGAAATACAAAGACCCGAAGGTTGCGATTTAGCACTCGGCTGCCAGCCAAAGGACAACCCAGCTTCGGCTAGCGCTGAACACTTAGATAATTAAACAGCCTATGTCTTCTGCGATAAGGCTAAACGTGTCGCGGCTGCGTACTGTGCAACCGCGCTCGACATAAGTTTCTACGCCGCTATGGTGCCGGCTTTACAGTAGCGCGAATCTCGAAGCCTCAGCCCCTCCTAGCCGGGGACGAAGAACCGCAACACGTAGGCCTGGAGGACCACCAGTATGGACATCACGATGACGAGCCCGATGGACCACTTCAGGACCAGGCGCAGGAGGTCGCCCTCTTTGCCCTGCAGTCCCGTGGCGCTCGTCCCGACGGCGAGGTTCTGGGGGCTGATCATCTTCCCCAGAACGCCGCCCGAGGAGTTCGCCCCCACGGTCAGGATCGGGCTCAGCCCGAGCTGCTGGGCCGTGACCTTCTGCAGGTTGGCGAAGAGGGCGTTGGAGGAGGTGTCCGAGCCAGTGAGCGCGACCCCAAGCCACCCGATTAAAGGAGAGAAGAACGGGAACAGGATGCCTGTGGCGGCGGCCGCCAGGCCCAGAGTGTAGGTGGCTGCCGAGTAGTTGAGCAAAAAGCCGAGCCCCAGGACGGCGGCTATGGTGAGGATCGCCCACTTGAGCTGGTTGAGCGTCTGGCCGTAGATCCGTAAAGCCCGTCCCGGGCCGACCCGCAGGACGATGAGGGAGATTATATCCGCGATCAGGATGATCGTTCCCGCCGCCGAGAGCCAGTTGGTCGAGAACGTGGCCGCGTAGGGCGCGGCCTTAGGCACCACCGGGGGGCCCTGCTGGATGTGCCCGTCGAGGCCCGGCCACGGTACGACCGGCTGTCCGGTCGTCTCACTCACCTCGGCGCTCGGGAAGTTCACTGACGTCTGGATGGCGCCCACGGTGCTCTTGACGGGCGGTATCTGAACGATGAGGAAGAGCGCGACTATGATGATGAACGGCGACCAGGCGTAGAGCGTCCGTCCCAAAGGAGGCGTATCGAAGCTCTCCCTTTGGGCAGCCGGGGGCTCGTGCTCGAAGTGCCACTCGCTGCCCGGACGCCATACCGCCAGCAGGGCCACGACCGCCACCACTGTGACGAGCGCTGCAAGGAGGTCGGCGAGCGCGGGACCGAGGGTGTTCGAGACCACGAACTGTGTACCCGCGAAAGCTATGCCGGCAACCGCGACGACCGGCCACACCTGGAGCATCCGCCTGAAACCGGCCATCACGGTGACGAGCATGCCAGGGATGATCAGGGCCAAGAACGGCGTCTGGCGTCCGACCATCTGGGAGATAAGGAAGGGGTCGAGCCCGGAGACTGCGCCGGCGGTGAGGATCGGGATGCCGAACCCTCCAAAGGCGACCGGCGCGGTGTTAGCCAGGAGCGCCAGGGATGCGGCGTAGATGGGCTCGAAGCCCAGCCCCGCCATAAGCGAGGCCGTGATCGCCACCGGCGTCCCGAAGCCCGCCGTCGCCTCCAAGAGGGCCCCGAAGACGAAGGCGATCAGGACGACCTGTATCCTCCGGTCGTTACTCAAGCCCGCCAGCGAGTCTCGAAGGGTGTCGAAGAGCCCTGTGTCCACGACGACGTTGTATATGAAGATCGCGTTGATCACGATCCAGACGATCGGGAAGAGCCCGAACGCCGCTCCGAAGAGGGTCGAGTCTAGCGCCAGGCCTATCGGCATCCCGTATACCAACACCGCCATGACGAGCGCCACCCCCAGCGTGATCAGGGCCGCCCACTGCGCCGCCATCCGGATGCCCGCCAGTAGGACGAACAACACCACTATCGGGATTAGGGCCACCAGCGCCGAGAGCGCCAGGTTGTTCGCGACCGGCTCGTAGACCTGCTGATACATCAGACCTTACCCCCTAGATCACTCGACACCCACGCCGCTTCTTCCATCCGGAGGGTGCGAGATTTGCCACCCTTCCGATCCACGCATTAGCTAACAATATGACATCCTGCCTACGGCGGCGCAAGCTCCCGAGCGAAGGGCGGGCGCAGCTCAGGTTATGTTCAAAGGTATTTCTCGCACGGTCAAGGAATGTATTTTCGACCTCTCTCGTTTCCACGACACCCTCGAACAAGTCTCCGCGCCCTGCTTACCGAGGGCGGCGCCGAGCGGTTAGAATTGGCGAGAGCCTAGCTTCTTTGTTCTAGCCACAGGCTATTGCATACGCCATGGCCTAAAAACTCACCTAGAGCTCCACGACAGCGGGGATGACCTCCCGCCCGAACGTCTCGAGCGGCGAGATCTCCTGCACGTTGGGCATGTTGAAGATCAGGTGCTGGATGCCCGCCTCGCCAAGATCTCTACACATCCCGATTACCTCATCGGGTGTCATCCCCTCAGGGCCGAGGTTGACGCTGCCCAAGGCCGTCCGCTCTATCTCCTCGTAGTCCCTCCCCACGTCCTCACAGTGGCGCCTCAAGACCTCCAGCTTGTGGCGAATCGTCCCCGCTCCCCCGTAAGCGAAGAGGTTGCAAGCGTCGGCATACTGCGCAACCAACCGCAGGGTCTTCTTCTCGCCCATGCCGCCGACCATGATGGGGGGATGCGGACGGCTTATAGCTGGAGGGTTGTTCATCGCCTCCTCGAGGCGGTAATGCTTGCCCTTATAAGGCTTGGCTTCTCCCGACCACATCTGGTGGGCGATCTGCAAAGCTTCTTCCAGCCGCTCGAAGCGCTCGGCAGTCGACGGGAACGGCACGCCCAAGCCCCTGGACTCGCGCTCGTTCCACCCCGCGCCGATGCCGAGGTAGGCGCGCCCGCCCGAGAGCACGTCGAGGGTGGTGGCTGTCTTCAGCAGGATGCCCGGATAACGGTAGTGCACGCCGGTAACCAGGGTGCCGAGCTTCACCTGCTGGGTGATGCCCGCCAAGTAGTTGAGGGCGCTATAGCCCTCGAGCATGGGTTCCTCGGGTTCGCCGACCACCCCGATCTGGAAGAAGTGGTCCATAACCCAGATGCTCGCGAAGCCGGCCTCGTCGGCGGCCTCCCCGATCTCTGCTAACTTCGGTCCGATCGAATCGGGGGCGTCGGGCCAGGTGAAGCGCGGAACCTGCAATCCTATGCGCAAGTCGGTGTCCTCCGTTCTCCGTAGAGGCAAGCCTATTTCTAGCCTGCCTATCATAATCTGCGTATCGAGAAGGTCTGCTGGCCTGCCTTCTTTGTGTCCCTCTAATCTTAGCGCCCGTTTCTAAGTACAGAACACGAGTCTTTGCTTTTCGATGCTCTGCTGACCGAGGTCGGCGCCGAGCAAACGATATTTATTAGGGTTTAGGAGTATTCGGACTTCACCTTACTCGGCAACCCCCCGCCAGGCTACTAGTAGTATAAACGGGCATGGTGGACCGCGACAGCGTGGTGCTCAACAGACCACAGTACCAAGAAGGGGTGCCCTCGAGCGTTACCGGGGTGGAGCTTAAGGCGGTCAAGAAGGCGACTCGTTCGGCGGGGACCCGTCGCACCTACGCCATCGAGGAGTCCCTGGCGGCGGCCATAGGGGCGAACCTGCCGGTTAACGAATTACAGGGGTCCATGATTCTACATACTTCGGTGAATAAGGGCGCGATTACGGCTTTAGCGCCCAGGCACTCACCATCTCGGGGGGCTTGCCGACCCCACCGGAGGCTACCAGTTCCTCGCGCAGCCTATCGGCCAGGGTGTCGACGCCTACCTCCTCGGCGGTGGCTATGCCGAACCTCTCCACCAGCGGCAAAAGGGTTCTCACCGTCCCGGCAGCGAACTCGTACCCACCCCACCGCGGCCCACCACCCACCGGCGCGTTCAGCTCCATCCTCGGTTCCGGCAGTCCCGCTTCGAGGAAGGTGTGGTGGAGCTTGAAGCCCATCTCGGTCTCCACCCCCGCCCTCTCTAGGGCCGTCGCTATCCAGCCGAGCGCCCTCTCCCACAGCGGCGTGGGCGGGGACACCACCATCGAGCGGGACGTGACGTTGTACTCCTGGAAGGCGACCATGCCACCGCTGCGCACCTTAGCGGCGACCGAGCGCAGCGTCTTCGCCGGGTCCTGCTGGTGCATGAGCACGAGGCGACCCACCGCGGCGTCGAAGCCGCCGTCCAGCTCCAGTGCGCCGGCATCCCCTTCGACGAAGGTGGCGTTGCTCAAGCCGGCCCGAAGGGCTCGGGCGCGCGCCGTCTCGAGCACCTTGGGGTTGTGGTCCACCCCGATCACGCTGCCAGACGCTCCGACCATCTCGGCGGCCATAAGCACCACGTCGCCCGCCCCCGTGCCGATGTCGAGGACCCTCATCCCTGGCCCGAGGCCCGCTCGCTCGAACAGACGCCGGGTGAAAGGAGCGTAGAAGCCGGACTGGCGGATCAGGCGTTGGGTCTCGGACTCGCTTCTGCCCATCGCGTAAGCAGCGTTCTCCCTTCCGGTCGTTGCTTCGGTCCCGGTCGGCACACCTTCGTCTACGGTCACCACTCTCCTCCTTTCCTAGCCCTACGGGAGCAGCATACCCTCGAAATGGGGCGCGACGTATCACCCATATTGCGTATTTCCCTACCGAATGCGGCGAACGTCGGAGAACGCCCTCTCCCCGACGTTCGTGCATAAGGGCAAGAAGAATAAGGGCCGAGGCTGCTTTGCCATGGAAGAAGAGGACCGGGCTCCGGCTAGGAGGGGGGTAATATGGCCGAGTACCCGGTCTCGATGGGGACACTTTAGGGGGCGGCACACGAGGGGCGATGCATCCTCCTAATGAGTGATTTATTGCCGCCCACCACCAAAAAGGACGGGGTCTAGCTTGGCTGGGGTCCAGTCCTACTCTCTAGGCGCTAGCCGACCCCAGGCGCTTGGCCTTTGCAGTATTTGGCCGGGTATTTCGTATAGTTGCCCTGGTGGAACTTCTTGGCGGAGATAAAGTGGAAGCCCCGCTTATACACGCAATACTTCTTGCCTGCAGCCATCCCCGGAGCTGCGTTGGCCACTACCATTATCACCAGCATCATCGCCATAGCCACCAGCACCGCTAGCTTCTTCTTCAATACTCCTAGTGACCTCCTCCCACAAAGGAGCGGGGTGATCGACCCCGCCAGGCTACGTAACGTAGCTAGTATGAAGCGACACTAGTCCCGCCACAACCTCCGAGCCTTCGACTTCCACGACGTTCGTGAATAAGGGCAAGTAGACCTATGGCCCGCACCATGTTATTCGTAACGTTAGCAGGAGAAGGTATTGACACACTACGCTGAGTACTCTATACTATGTGTATGCACATAAATATAAATAGTGTCATCTCCCAGGTCGAGCAAATGAACCCCGAGGAACTAAACCAGCTGCAGGAGGCAATAGACCGGAGGAGGCGCCAGCTAGGCCACAAACCACTGAAACCACTTAGCACCGTCGTGGAGCGCCGCGATTACGGCAACGGCATCCTCCAGCTTGAGACGCGTGCCTACAGGCGCAAGGACGGCAAGCTGACCGAACGAGGCCCTTACTGGTACTTCCACTTTCGAGAGGGCGGTAGGCAGAAGACTATGTACGTAGGCCAGACGGACGATCCGGAGGCTAGGGTAGACGAGATAATGACTAAGGAAGAGGAGTAGGTAATGTTTGAGCAGTAACCGCACCAAGCGGGCTACCCTCTACGCCCGCGTCTCCACCGGGCGGTGTACTGGGGAAGACAATCAGCCCGCAGAATCTCGCCTTCGGCACGAGTGCCACGGGGTTGCAGGGTAAGGAGGGCGATTTATTGCGCCTAGTCCCGAAGTGGTCGATTGGGCTTACCATCGTGATAGCGATCCTGATGGTTCTCCAGGCCTACGTGCTACGTTTCATGATCCCCGGCTAGCGGACCACGCCGCCCCGACCTTCCCGCGCGATATTCCTCAGGGAGAGCGTCAGGAGCTCGCGGATCGCGATGGTGAAGCCCGTTGCCGCCACCGCCGCCCAGGTGGGGTTGAGCATCAGGTTGAGGATGGTTGCCGCGACGAAGAACTCGAGCCCGAGGGCCGCGTGGTCGGCTATCCGCCGGGCGACCCGACCCCTGCCACGCGCTCCGCGGGCCTCGCGGGTGGCGCACAGGATGCCGAGAAAGATCACCAGACTACCCACGAGCAGCGAGGCCATCCGCACGGCGTCCACCCCGGCGTAGTACGGGCCCATTAGCCTCGCAGGGCGTCGTGCTCGGGCGTCACCTGCTGGCGCTCGCGGTCGAGCTCCTTGGAGAGGAAGTAGTTGAGCACCGTCCGGATCACCACTATGGCTCCGAGGAGCAGCACGTCGTCGAACGTCGGGGCGACGGCGGTGCTCAGGATGTCGGCTCCGATCTGAAACTCGAGTCCCAGCGCCAGGAAACGCCCCAGGTAGAGCCGGATCTCGGTGTTCGAGTAAGCCCTTATGCCAAGCAAGGTGAGCAGGAACCTGACCGCCGTCGCCACGGAGCCGAACCCCACTATGGCCGCACCTATCGCCTCGACCACCAGACGCATGTAATCGACCGCCGCGATCAGGTACTCTTCCACGACCCGGTATGTTGAAGCCTCCAGGAACCAAAGGCAAACGACCCACCGATACTCGAGTTCCGGGGCGGCGTTTAGCCTCCGCCGCGCGTAGGAATAAGAGTGGGAGGACGACGCTCCGACGCAGAGGGGAAAAGTCACATGGCTCAAGGAGAAGGACCGAACCTCGTCAAGCTGGACGACTTCAAGGGCGAGGTCGAGGAGCACTGGCAGGAGGCCCGCGGCCGCGCGGTCCTCGATAAGAGCGGGGACGAGGTGGGCTCCGTCGAGGAGCTCTACGTATGGGAGGAACCCTCCACCGTGCACCTCATCAAGGTGAGCGGCGAGGGGGGCAGCTTCCTGATCCCGGTTCACGCGGTGACCAACGTGGACGACGACGGGGTGAAGCTGGAGACGGCCAAGGACAAGGTCACGGGCTCGCGCCGGTACGACTCCGAGGACGTGCCGGACGACGAGACCCGCCGGGCCGCCTTCGACCATTACGGCTACCCCGACCCCCTCGACCTGGGCGG
>Ga0126314_10001618_pt1 | contig 10895 bp, 8 predicted proteins | sample Plot105B_FD_92535 | JGI IMG/M metagenome (GOLD analysis project Ga0126314, IMG submission 92535) | Serpentine soil microbial communities from UC McLaughlin Reserve, CA, USA - Plot105B | ecosystem: Environmental > Terrestrial > Soil > Grasslands | place: USA: UC McLaughlin Reserve, Lake County... | reverse complement strand
CTGGATCGTGACCCCCGAGACGTCGTGGGCGGGGAACCGGAAAAGGCGAATTTGCGCGTCGTGCTGGCGGAGGACTCCGTTCTTCTGCGCGAGGGCATCGCGCGCCTGCTCGAGGACGGCGGCTTCGAGGTCGTCGGTCAGGCGGGGAACGCCGACGAGCTGCTGCTGAAGGTGCGCTCCTACTCGCCGGACATCGCGCTCGTGGACATCCGCATGCCTCCGACTCACACCGACGAGGGGCTCCGCGCGGCGAAGGAGATTCGCGAGAAGCATCCCGAGACGGGCGTCCTCGTGCTGTCCCAATACGTCGAGGCGGGCTACGCGATGGAGCTCCTGTCGGAGAGCGCCGAGGGCGTCGGCTACCTGCTCAAGGACCGGATTTCCGACGTCGACGACTTTCGCGCGGCGGTGCGACGTGTCGCCGAGGGCGGCTCGGCTCTCGATCCCGCCGTCGTCTCGCAACTCGTCGGGCGGCGCCGCCGCGACGATCCGCTCGGTGAGCTGACGCCGCGCGAGCGCGAGGTGCTCGAGCTGATGGCGGAGGGACGCTCCAACCACGCAATCGCTGACCAGCTCGTCGTCACCGAGCGCGCGATCGAGAAGCACGTGACGAGCATCTTCTCGAAGCTGAGCCTCACGCCGGCGCCCGAAGACCACCGGCGCGTCCTCGCCGTGCTCGCGTACCTGCACGGCTAGGTCCGCGACAGCCGCTCACTCACGGGACATGGCCGGGGTCTGACCCCAGACATGTCCGGAGGAGCCGTGAAACGTGTGCCGAGGGTGTGACGATCGTTCCACACACGCGTCGGCCCGGAGGCCCGCAAGCCAGGATCCAAGGAGCCGAGCTGTCCACAACGCCTCGTTCGGACATGGCGGGGGGCTGACCCCGGCCACTGCCTGATGAGACGCGCCGAAAGCGGCCGTGCGCAGCCGACAGGAGCGCGGGACGCAACCGCCCGCCGCCGTTGTGGCATTCGCACCTCCAGATGCGTGGTGGTCAACATTTCGCCCGCAGAACGCCGCGTCCGGATCCGTACGAAGGCGGTGCGGCTTGTCCCACCGGAAGACGCCTGTTGGCTACCTGTCGCGCATGGCGCCGCGATGCGAGCGTGATGACACAAGCCACTGTCATCTCGAAGGAGAGCCATGTCACCCCTCGCACGTTCAACGAATATCGCGGCCCGCATGGGTCGCTGGAGCGCGAGCCACTGGAAGACCGCCGTTTTCGGCTGGCTCGCCTTCGTCGTCGCCGCAGTTGCGGTCGGAATGACCGTCACTACGAAGCAGATCGAAACGGAAGACGCGAACGTCGGGCAGTCGCACAAGGCCGACCAGATCCTCAAGCGCGGCTTCCCGCAGGCCGATCCCCAGACCGAGCTCGTCGTGGTGCAGAGCGCGACGAAGACGGTCGACGACCCGGCGTTCCGCGCCGCGGTCAACGATGTCGTCCGCTCGGTCGAGGGTGACCCGGCGACGAAGAACTTCAAGTCACCGCTCACCGCGGGACACGGCGACCAGATCTCCAAGAACCGCCGCACCGTCATCGTCACGTGGGACATGAAGGGCACGAGCGACGTTGCGCAGAAGAAGATCGATGCGATCGAGGCACGCGTGGCCGTCTCGGGCGCGCGGCATCCGGGCTTCTTCGTGGGCGAGGCCGGTTCCGCCAGCTCGGGCAAAGCGCTCGACAAGCTTTTCACCGACCAGCTGAAGCTCGCCGGCGAGCGGTCGATCCCGATCACGATCGTCGTGCTGCTGCTCGTCTTCGGTGCGCTCGTCGCCGTCAGCGTGCCGCTCCTGCTCGCGCTCACGGCCGTCATCGCCACCGTCATGCTCGTCGCGCTGCCGAGCCAGCTCGTTCCGATGGATCAGAACGTCGACGCAGTCGTCCTGCTGATCGGCCTCGCGGTCGGCGTCGACTATTCGCTCTTCTACATCAAGCGCGAGCGGGAAGAGCGGGCCGCCGGCAAGGGCTCGCGTGCCGCGATCGAGGCCGCAGCCGCCACCTCGGGCCGCTCGATCCTGATCTCCGGCTTCACCGTGATGATCGCCATGGCCGGGATGGCGTTCTCCGGCGACAAGACGTACCTCGGCTTCGGGATTGCCACGATCATGGTCGTCGGCATCGCGATGCTCGGTTCGCTGACCGTGCTGCCCGCGCTCCTCTCGAAGCTCGGTGACAAGGTCGAGCGGGGCAGGATCCCGTTCCTCGGCCGGCTCCGGCGCTCGAGCGGCGAGAACCGGTTCTGGAAGTCGATCCTGACGCCGGCTCTCCGCCACCCGGCAATCGCGGCGACCGCCGCAGCCGCGGTGCTCGTCGCAATGGCCCTGCCGGTCTTGCACCTCCACACCGCGCAGAGCGGGATGGACGCCCTGCCGAACAGCGCACCGACGGTTCCGACGATCAAGAAGATCCAGAACGCCTTCTCGAACGGCACGGCCTCGCCGGTCAACGTCGCGATCCAGGGGAACCTCGACTCGCCGCAGACGCAGCGGGCAGTCGCCGCGTTGAAGTCGCAGGTCGTCGCCGCCGGACTCAACACCGGCGACATCGAGGTCGAGACCAACCGCGCGCACACCGTCGCCCGCGTTGACATCCCGCTCGTCGGCAAGGGCACGGACGCCGAGTCGAACCAGGCGCTCGACAAGCTGCGCAACGACATCCTGCCGGCGACGCTCGGCAAAGTGGACGGCGCACAGTTCGCCGTCACCGGCCCGACTGCCGCGTCCGCCGACCAGAACGCGCTGCTCAAGCAGAAGGCTCCGATCGTCTTCGCCTTCGTCCTCGTGTTCGCGTTCCTGCTCCTGCTCGTCACGTTCCGGTCGATCGTGATCGCGGGCAAGGCGATCGTGCTCAACCTCCTGTCCGTCGGCGCCGCCTACGGCGTGCTTGTCGCCGTCTTCCAGTGGGGCTGGGGGGAGAACCTGCTCGGCTTCACCTCGAACGGCGGGATCGCGCAGTGGCTGCCGATCTTCATGTTCGTGATCCTGTTCGGCCTCTCGATGGACTACCACGTGTTCATCCTGAGCCGCGTCCGCGAGGCCTACGACCGCGGCATGAAGACCGAAGACGCAGTCGCACACGGCATCGTCACGACCGCCGGCGTCGTCACGAGCGCAGCGCTCGTGATGGTCGGAGCGTTCGCGGTGTTCGCTCTCATGCCGATCCTGGACATGAAGGAGATGGGCATCGGCCTCGCAGTCGCAGTCCTGCTCGACGCGACCATCGTCCGCGCGGTGCTGCTCCCCGCGACGATGAAGCTGCTGGGTGACTGGAACTGGTACCTGCCGAAGTGGCTGGAGTGGCTGCCGAGGCTCGAGTCCGAGAGCACGGTGCAGATGCCGACCACTCAGCCCGCGCCGCAGCCGGCGTAAACCCACAACCGCATCGCCCCCCTTGGAGCCCGCGTCACCGGACGCGGGCTCCGGCGTGCGTAAGAAAACGCGCTCCCCGTGGTTCTACGTGCGTCAACGAACCAGGGAGGCACCATGCGCTTAAAGTCTCACATCCTGTTCCTTGCGCTCGCGCTCGCCGCGCTCGTCGCCGGCGCAGCGAGCGCCGGTTTGCCGATTGCTCCGACGATCCCGCCGGCAGCGATCGTGAACATCGAGTCCGACGACCAGTACGCGGACATCACGACGCCGGACGGACGCGTCGTGTTCGCACGCACCGCGGCGCCGGCCGTAGGCGAGGCGGACGGCTGGTGGCTGCGTCTCGACGTCACAATGGAGAACCAGAGCAGCGGCCCGCTCAAGGTGACGGGCTTCACCATCGACACCGACGCGAGCGTGCCGACGGACGTCGACCTCGACGCACCGGTCACGATCGGCGCCCACAAGAAGAAGACCATCCTCGTCCCGAGTGGGTTCTCCGGCTCCGGGCAGATGCCGGACACGCTCGGGGTCCGAGCGAACCTCGACGGCTACGCGCAGCCGATCCAGCGCATCGTCGAGCTCGTCGAGTTCGAAAGCCCGACGCCGAGCGACGGCTACGCGTTCCCCGCCAAGTCGATCGACCTGCCGGACGGCGTCTTCTGGAGCGTCGGCGCACACAAGCACTCGACGACCCAGCGCTACGCGTACGACTTCGGCAACCGCCGCTGGAACGCTGCCACCGACGAGTGGACCGGCTACACGGCGGCGGCGCTGAAGCGTGAGGCGAAGGGCGGCGCAAAGGCCGGCTCGGAGAACGAGGACTTCCTGATCTTCGGTCGCCCGCTGTACGCGCTGGCGGACGCGACGATCGTCCGCTGCTTCCGCTCGAAGGTCGACAACGTCCCCGGCGAGTCGGTCTCCGGAGGCGGGAACACCCTCATCCTCGACCTCGGCGACGGGACGTTCGCCGCGTACTACCACCTCCGGCACGATTCGATCCCGCACAAGCTCTGCCCGCACGAGGGAGCGAAGGGCAACAACCAGACGCCGCTCCACATCCACGTCCACGAGGGCCAGCGCCTCGGCCTGGTCGGCAACACCGGCCACTCGAGCGGTCCGCACCTCCACTTGCAACTGACAGATGGACCCGGCCCCGACAACTCCACCGAGCGCGGGCTGCCGTTGCGCTTCCGCGGCATCGCCGTCCACGGCTCGGAGGGCTACAACCCGGAGGTCGACCTCTCCGGCTGGAACCACCTCTCATCGACCGAGTCGGCGGTTCCGGTGCATGAGCTGATCAAGCCGGCGTGCGGCGGCCCGTCGTGCTCGGTGGGGTCGTTCGCCCACTGACGCTCCGCATCGACCGACCGACTCCTCGGGCGCTGCTCACGCGGCGCCCGAGGTGCGTAAGGAATCGGTGGCTCACGGGTTGTACGGACATGAGCAACCAACACACACATCTCAACAGCGTGTCCGTCGACGACCTCTGGCTCGGCGACTGGGCGGCGGAAGGTATCGCCGCGATCGAGGCATACCTCGCCAAGCAGGCAGCCTTCGCGGCTTTTCTCTGCGCACGTGACGGCCTAGACTCGAGCCATGGCGACGGCGCCGCCCAGCGCTGACGGCGTCCTCGTCCGACGGCTTCGTGAACGCGACCGGACGGCGTGGGAGGAGCTCTACGAGAGCTACGGCCCACGCCTCCGGCCGTTCGCGTACCGGCTGACGGGCAACCGTCACGACGCGGACGATCTCGTCCAGGAGACGTTCGTCCGCGCCCTGCCGCGGCTCGATCGGCTCGACCCGGACACGGTCGACATCGGCGCCTACCTCTTCACCACGCTTCGCAACCTCTTTCTCAAGTCGGTCGAGCGCGGCCGCCGCATGGAGCCGACCGCCGATGTGCCGGAGCCCGCGACGCCTGCTCCGATCGAGGACGACCCGGAGCGCAGCACGATGCTGCACCGCCAGCAGGAGGAGGTGCGCGTCGCGAACGCGCGCCTCGCTCCACGCCAGCGGCTCGTGCTCGCCTTGCGCGAGCTCGAAGACCGGAGCTACGCCGACATCGCGGTCGTCGTCGGGCTCAAGGAGAACGCCGTCGCCCAGCTGATCTCCCGCGCGCGCGAGAGCCTTCGCACCGAGCTACGGCTCGCTCAAGTCGACCCGGCGAGCCTGCCGGAGGAGTGCAGGCGGTTTCTGCCACTGCTCTCACGCCACCTCGACGGCCAGCTGCGGGGAACGCAGCTGCAGACGACGCTCGAGCATCTCGACGAGTGCGAGCGCTGCCAGGACGCGCTGCTGTCGATGAAGGAGGCGCAGCGCCGGTACCGCGTGCTGCTGCCTCCGTTCTTCGGCAGCGACGACCAGCGCGCGAAGATCGACGCGGAGCTCACGGCAGCGGGGTACTGGAAGTCGCCTCGCCGCGGAGCCGCGTGGGGGGCGCACCGGACGCTCGTCGCCGCGGCGGCCGGATTACTCGTCGCGGGAGCGGGAGGCGTGGGTGCAGCCGTGCTCGTGTCCAAGGGTGAGCCGTCGGCGGTGCCGGTCGCGACGGCGACGGCGCCGCCGAGCACCTCCGCGGCAAGAACGACGACGCGCGTGACCGCGACCAGGACGACGCCGAAGCCGGTGGTTCCGGCGACGACCGGCACCGCGACGTCGACGAAGACCAAGCCGATAACGACCGCGAAGACCAAGCCGATAACGACGATCGAGCCGACGACGGCGAAGGCGAACGCGACGGCGAAGAAGCCGAACCCGAAGCCGATCGTGCAGCCGGCGACGGCGCCGCAACCGACCACTGAGCATGTGACGACGGCGGAGATCGACGAGCTGGCGCCGACGGTGACGATCCTCGCGCGCCCGCCGGCCGAGACGCAAAGCCGGACGGCGTCGGTCTCATTTCAGGCGAGCGAGCCCGAAGCGTCGTTCAGCTGCAAGCTCGACGGCGGAGGATTCGAAGCGTGCTCGAGCCCGACCTCGCGCCAGGAGCTCGCGGTGGGGCCGCATGCTTTGGCGATTCGCGCGCGCGACCGGGCCGGGAACACCGGCGCCGCGGCGACCGTGCGCTGGACCGTCGTCTCGCCCCCCGACACGACGCCGCCGACGGCGACGATCGTCTCGGCCGCGCAAGCCGGAACCGGCATCACGTTCGAGTTCACGTCGTCGGAATCAGGCTCGACATTTGGCTGCGCCCTCGACGGCAGCGCGTTCGAGCTCTGCACAACCCCGCGCGCCTACGCTGCTCTCGCGCCCGGCTCGCACACGTTCGCAGTGCGCGCGACAGATGCGGCCGCCAACACAGGCGCTGCGGCTACGCATTCGTGGACCGTCGCGCAGCCGCTCCCGGACCTCCTCATCTCGGCGCTCACGGAGACGGGCTTCACCGTCACGAACGCGGGGACTGCAGCCGCCGGTCCCTTCGTCGTGAGCGTCACGCTCATCGGCACGTTCTCGTTCACGGGCCTCGCGCCGAACCAGTCCGCGACCCGCACCTGGTCGGCGTGCCGCCGTGGGACGCTCACGGCGGTCGCGGACCGGGGCCGGACCGTGAGCGAGTCGAAAGAGGACAACAACACCCGCTCGCTCGTCAGCGACTGCTGAGACGCGGATCTAGGCCGGCGCCTTCACCGACTCGACGTACCCGCGCACGTCTGCCGCCGGCTCCGAGTAGGCGTCGCCGAGCGCCTCCTCCACTCGCTGCAGGTACTCCTCCGTCCACTCCGGAAACGCGTAGTCGATCGCGCGCAGGAACTCGAGCGACGCCGCCCAGCGGATGTCCGCGATCGACGGCGAGTCGCCGCCGACAAAGGGCTGCCCTTCGACGAAGAACCGGTGGAACGCCTCCAGCGGATCCGCGAGCGCCGCCTCGGCGTCCTTCTGCGCCTTGGCCTTCAGCTCGTCGTCGGCGTCGGACGTCCCGACCTCGCCGGCGTACTGCGGGAAGCCGAGAGTCGGATACGTCGCGCGTGTGAGGAGCGGATAGAAGGTGCCGATCAAGTAGAACATCGCGTTGTTCACGACCGCGCGCCGGCATGGGTCGCGCGGGTAGAAGCGGTCGAGGCCGTGCTTGTCGCAGAGGTAGGCCATGATCGCGCAGCTCTCGCCGAGCGTTCCACGCGGCAGGCTCGCGTCCTCGAGCGACGGCGTCAGGTGCGGTGGGTACTTGGCGACATACTCCGGCCCCGTCGACTTGCCCCAGACATCGACCTCTTCGAAGTCGAGCCCCGCAGCGCGCATGAAGATGCGCACCGTGAGGTTGTTGACGCTCGGCTTGAGGATGTTCAGCGTGTATTCAGCCATGTGCCCCTCCCGGTCGTTTGTATGGGTCCTTGGGTGTGCGATCGCCGGACAACGAGTCGCGCGAGCCGGCGACGAGCAGCTCGATCGCATCGGCGAGATGCTCCTGCGCGATGTTGTAGTCGTCGCGCTCGACGCGGAGCTTGTGCGCCTCGAGCAGCACGTCGACATGCGTGCACCCGAACGGCGGCTCGAAGCGGTACGACGCGAGCTCGATCAACAGGCCGAGCGGATCCTCGAAGTAGATCGAGTCCATGAAGCCGCGGTCCTTCAGGCCGCTGTGGCGGATGCCGCGCTCGTCGAGACGCGTGACCGCCTGGTGGAACGTCGCCTGCGAGAGCGCGAACGCGACATGGTGGACACAGCCGATGTCGGTCGCCGTGCGCGTCGGATCGGGCCGGCGCTCCTCGTTCGTGAAGATCGTGATCAGCCGCCCGTCGCCGGGGTCGAAGTACAGGTGGCTCTCGGACTTGTTGTCGAGGTTCGGCTGCTCGAAGACGAACGGCATTCCGAGCACACCCTCCCAGAAGTCGATCGACGTCCGACGGTCGGCGCCGACGAGCGTGATGTGGTGGACGCCCTGGCTCTGGAGCTTCTTCATCGCTGCACGAGGTGCGATTTGTACTCGCTCCGCCGCAACGTTCCCCACGGCACGAGCTCCACTCGTGTCTGGACGACGAGCACGTCGCGGATCTTTTCACGGATCGCTTCGGCGAGCCTTGCGTCGGCAGCGCGTCCGTCCGCGAGCTCGACCGCGACCGGAAGCGGCGGATCCTGCTTCACACCCGGCGCCTGCGGCTTGATGACGACGTGGCCGCTGACCTCCGGCACGAATGCGCCGACGACCTCGCGCACGGCCGACGGGAAGACGTTGACGCCGCGCACGATCAGCATGTCGTCAGTCCGGCCGATGCAACGGATCGTGGGACCGGTGCGCCCACAGCGACATACGTCCATCGTCGTGACGCGGACGTGATCGCGCGTGCGGAAGCGCAGTAGCGGCGCGGCGCTATGGCGGAGGTGCGTAAGGACGAGCTCGCCGCTTGCGTCATCCTCGAGCGACACCGGCTCGGCCGTCTGGGGGTCGATCAGCTCCGGGTGAACGAAGCCGCGCGCTCCGAGGTGCATCCCGTTCTGCTCCTCGCACTCGCCCCACAACGAAACCCCGATGTCGCCGATGCCCATCGCCTCCGTGACCTTCGCGCCCCAGCCCTCTTCGAGCCTCGCCCGGAAGGCCGGCTCGCCGCCGCCCGGCTCACCGGCGACGAGCACGCGCCGCACACTCGAGTCGGCAAGACGCGGCTCGCGCTCCGCGAGGTGGGCCGCGTACGACGGCGTCGAGACGACTGCGTCCGGTCGCAGCTCGTCGATGGCCTGCAATAGCCGCTCGGTGTTGCCCGTGCCGACCGGGATGTGCGTCAGGCCGATCCGGTCGAACGACGCGAGCGCCGCGCCGGCGACGAACGGCCCCGCGTTGTACGTCGACACGATCCGGTCGCCCGGCTCGACGCCCGATGCGGCGTAGCTCCGTGCCGAGCCGACGATCCAGTTCTCGAGGTCGTGCGCGGTCAGCGGGATGTAGCTCGGCCTGCCGGTCGTGCCGCTCGTCGAGTAGATGCGAAGGATCTCCGACGGCTCGACGCACAGATGCGTGCCGAGCGGCGCCTCAGCCGTACGCAGCTCGCGCTTCTCGGTGAGCGGGAGTCGAGCGATGTCGGCGAGGGCGACGTCATCGTGGCCCACGAGCCTCTCGCGGTAGAAGGGCGACCGCTCGCGCAGGTACGCGAGTTGCTTGCGGAAGCTCACGTCGTCGAACGCGAGCTGCTCGTCCCACGGCCGCGTCTCGACCTCGGGCTCGAGGATCACTCGTACTCGACCGCCGCCTCCGCGGCCTGGGCGAGCGCGAACCCGAGCGGCGCCTCCCGCTCCTCCGCGAGGTGCGCGAGCAGGCCCGCCGTCCGCGCGAGAATCGGCACCGCCTTCACCGTCGAGGCCGGGTAGCCGAGATCGAGCCAGACGGCAGCCATTGCCATGGCGACGTTCATGACGAGCGGCCTTCCCCACTCTTCGGCCACGGCGTCCCTGAGCGTGCGCGCGAACACGATGTTCGCGCCGCTGACGCCGCGCTCGTCCGCCAGCTCGAGGATCCGCTCCGCCCGCGGGTCGACGGGCGTGTGCACCGGATGGCCGAAGCCCGGCACCCTGCCGCCGGCCTCATGGATGTCGCGCGCAACGACACGCGGTTCGCCGCCGCGCTCGAGCAGCCGCGCGCACGCCTCGGACGCACCGAGCACGACCGACCCGGCGCCGAGGATGCCGGCCGCGACGGCGCCCTGCAGCGAGTCCGGATCGGCGGCGAGCGTCAGCCGCGCCGCGACGTTCGACGGCATCAATCCGTGCTCGGCGATCGCCACGAGCAGCAGGTCGAGGAAGAAGCGTTCGTCGTCCGACGGTTCGCGTCCGGTGAGCAGCAGGTGGAAGTACTGCGTGAACGTGAGCCGGCCCATCAGGTCGCTCGGCAAGTCGCGCCCGCGGACTTCGACGCGATCGGGATACGCCCGTGCGATGTGCGTCTTACGCTGTGCGGGCACCGGCGACCATCGCCTCGAGCTTACGGAACGCGAGCTCGCGCGGCAGGTACTTCATCCCGCAGTCCGGGGCGACGACGAGCCGCTCGGGAGGGACGGCCTCGAGGGCACGGCGAACGCGCTCGGACACCTGCTCAGCCGTCTCGGCCTCGGGTGAGCCGAGGTCGAGGACGCCGAGCACGATTGTCTTGTCCGGCAGCGCGCACAGCATCTGAGGATCGAGGTTCGGCTGAGCGGCCTCGAGCGAGATGTGGGTCGCAGCGCACCCGTTCAGCTCCGCGAGGAACGGATAGCCGCTCGGCCGGTCGTGGACGATCGCGGCGTAGCCGAAGCACGTGTGCAGGACGGTCTCGCCCTCGATGCCGGCGAGCGCGCGGTCGATCGCCTGCACGGCGTATTCCCGCGCCGGCTCGGGCCGCGCCTGGAGGTAAGGCTCGTCGATCTGCACGACGTCCGCGCCGGCCGCCTTGAGGTCGCGCAGCTCCTCGTTGACCGCCTCGGCGTAGGCGAGCGCGAGGCTGCGCTCGTCCGGGTAGTGGTCGTTCTGCGCCTGCTGCGTCATCGTGAACGGGCCGGGCACGGTGATCTTGATGCGGCGGCCCGTGAGCGTACGCAGGAACTCGACGTCGCGTACCT
>Ga0126314_10001617_pt1 | contig 10898 bp, 10 predicted proteins | sample Plot105B_FD_92535 | JGI IMG/M metagenome (GOLD analysis project Ga0126314, IMG submission 92535) | Serpentine soil microbial communities from UC McLaughlin Reserve, CA, USA - Plot105B | ecosystem: Environmental > Terrestrial > Soil > Grasslands | place: USA: UC McLaughlin Reserve, Lake County... | reverse complement strand
GACTAGACTGCGACCGTTGCTGGCCAATTAAATATCTCAAGTGTCGACCCCGCGTGTTGTGAATTCAAAGTTGGGCGCGGCGGTGGTGTGTTGAGCGGGCCGGCGAGTTTTTCTCGCACAGCGGCTTTCCAATCTAATTCGGTGTGCTCAATATCGCAGGAGCTGCTGTTTTCCCCTTCATTATTGACGGAACTGAAGCGGTATTTGAATCGATATTTGCGATGCAATTACTGCCTGGATTTTCGTAACCCCTGATCCATTTGGCGCCGGAGTCGGAGGATAAATATCAATGTTCGATAATCTTGTTGAGTCCAGCTCGCACAGAGACGACATCGCGCGAAAAGGCTCATTCATTGGTATCACCGCGCTAATCTACGGTGTGCTGCTGGTGGCTTTTTTTGTTGCTGGTATCTACTGGTATGACGCTCATCTCGGTGAGATGGAGCTCGAGCTCACCACGCTCGTGGCCCCTGTGCCGGTACCGCAACAGCAAAAGGAGCCCGAACAGAAGCAGGAAGCCAAGCCTGTCAAAACCGAGCAGAACGTCGACATTCGCAAAGAGCTGATTGCCGACGTTACGCGCACTGAGTTGGTGCCAAAGGAAGTTTCAGCGAAAGCCAGCGACGTGCCGCCCGTCAGGCGAGGCGTAACGACAGTGCTTGGAACGGCGGACTCTAACGCGCAGGTCGCGATGCCGTCTGGCCCAGGTACCGGTAACGTAGTCGGCGGTGCGCCAACGAGGGTCGCGATTGCCGACGAGCCACCGCCACCTGAGGCAAAGCCGACTCCACCGCGCGCTCCGATTTCCGGAGGTGTTCTTAACGGCAAAGCGATCAGCCTACCCAAGCCGGCGTATCCACCGATTGCCAGGGCAGCACATGCTGCGGGCACGGTGGTGGTCCAGGTGCTTATCGACGAAAACGGCAGCGTGGTTTCGGCCAAAGCCGTGTCGGGGCATCCGTTGTTGCAGGGGGCTGCCGTCGGTGCTGCGCGTCAAGCAAGATTTTCCCCAACCAAGCTTTCAGGGCAGCCAGTTAAAGTTACCGGAGTGATCCAGTACAACTTCGTGCCGCAATAACTGCGGAGAACATTTGTCGTGTCGCCGCGGTTAACGTGGGTCGTCCCGGCGTCTCTGCTTGCTATCAATCAAATAAACCTTTTGGAGGGGTTCACCGTGACAATTCTAATGAGTCTTTTTGGAATGAAGGCCTTCGGTCTCTTTATGCTGTTGCAGGACGCCGCAGCCAGTCCAGAGGCCTCCGGCGCTGACCATTTCACGCTGACAGAGATGGTTAAGAACATGGGCGGCGTGGCCATCGCGGTCGTTATCGTGCTGCTCATCATGTCCGTTTATTCAATCGCGATCATGGTTGAGCGTTACCTGACTTACTCCGCGGCGAAGAAACAGTCGCGCGAGTTTGCACCACGCGTAGCACAGGCGCTCAAGAACGATCGAATTGAAGAAGCGATCAATATCAGCGACAAGCATCGCAAATCGCATCTGGCTATGGTCGTCAGCAGCGGCTTGCAGGAGTTTCGCGCTCACGAAGCATCGAGTGATATTTCCGGCGATGAAATCGAGGCTTCGAAGCGCGCGCTACAGCGAGCCATCGCAATCAAGACTGCCGAATTCAAACGTGGTCTTTCCGGCCTGGCGACAATTGGTTCCACCGCGCCTTTCGTGGGTTTGTTCGGAACCGTGTTCGGCATCATCAACGCATTCCGTGGCATGAAGAACGCCGAGTCTGCCGGTATCGCGGCTGTGGCCGGCGGTATTTCGGAAGCGTTGTTTACGACCGCGCTGGGATTGCTGGTAGCGGTGCCCGCCGTATGGCTGTTCAACTACTTCACCGGTAAAGTCGACGGTTTTGTCGTTGAGATGGATAACTCGGCTTCAGAACTAGTCGACTACTTCATCAAGAACCGGACGAAGCAGTTGAAGGCGTAGTGGAGCGAATCAAGACGCGGGAATGGTGAACCCCGGGGTGCGGCCCGGCGCCGCACCAGCGTTTACCGCTTGAAGTAGAAGGAGATCTGTTATGGGAATGTCAGGTGGAGCTGGTCCGGGCGGATTGCAGTCTGAGATTAACGTCACCCCAATGGTCGACATCATGCTGGTGTTGCTGATCATCTTCATGGTGGTCACGCCGTTCCTTCAGCAGGGCATCACGGTTTCTCTGCCGAAGAACATGACCAACCCGGACGTCGATCCGAACATTATCAAGGAGTCGTCGATTGTGATCTCTGTGCCCAACGACGGCGAGTATTACCTTGGCAAGCAACGGCTGGCCAAAGAGCAATTGACGGAAAAAGTCGATACGATGCTCAAGGGTATTAAGAATGAGCAGGATCGTATCGTCTACATCAAGAGTGGTGTTGGCGTAAGCTACGGCGACGTCGTCAACGTCATCAATGAGGTCCGCAAGCTTGGAGTCGACAGGATCGGGCTGGTAGCCGATAAGAAGAAGAAGGGCGGGGGCACTGCTCCGGCGCCAGCGACTTAGTTAACGCATTAAGAACGAGGAGAAATCCAGATGTCGATGGGCGATAGCGATATTGAGCATAGAAGCAGTACTACGGCCCAGCCGTATATCAACGTCACGCCGTTGATCGACGTACTGCTCGTGCTGTTGATTATTTTCATGGTCGTCACGCCGCTGAAACCGAGCCGTTTCAAGGCTGACATTCCGACCCAGCGGGATCCTAATGAAGACCTGACCAAACTGAAACCAAATCCACTGACTTTGGTGGTTTCAGTCTCACCTGATTTGCAGATCACCCTGAACCAGACTGCGATCGGGTCGGTGAACGACACCGCACCGCTGGCGCAGCGATTGGCGCAGGTATTTCAGCAGCGAAAAGAGCAGCGCGCGTATAAAGTCGGAATGGAAACACGTGCCGATATGAAGGAAGATGATCGTATCGAGAAGACCGTCTTCGTTAAGGCGCCGCGAGCGGCCAAGTACGGCGACGTCGTCAAAGTTATCGACGCGATCAAGGGAGCCGGCGCGAATCCGGTCGGATTACAAGTGGACGATCTTCCTTAGTAAATAGAGATCGACAAAGAGCATCGACTGCCGGCTCAGAACTTGCCCGGCAGTCACTCAAAACCGGTCTTATTAAATTGGAGTCACGCATAAATGAAACTCTCTCAGACCAGGATCGCCATCGTTTTGGCGATCCTTGTTGCCATTAGCTCCGGGTGCGGAGTTGTCAATCGGATTCGGGCCAAGAACCAGTTAAACGAGGCCGCCCGCGCTTACCGCGAGGGTAGATTCCCGGAAGCGGAACAGCACTCGAGAGAAGCAGCCGCGCTCGATCCTGACAATAAGACGGCCCCGATGTTTATCGCCCGTACGATCCATGCCCAGTATCGTCCCGGCGTACAATCCCCGGACAATGTTGCCCGGGCCCAGCAGGCAATCGACGCTTATCAACAGATTCTGGCGAAGAACCCGCAGGATGACGAAGCGTACAAGGCTATTGCTTATCTTTACGGCGCGATCAAGGAAGATGACAAGCTGAAACAATGGATCGCCGCGCGCGCTGCCAGCGAAGTGGCGGAACCGGAAAAGAGAGCTGAAGCATACGTAGTTCTGGCCAGTAAAGATTGGGACTGCTCTTTCAAGATAACCGAGCTGCCTACCAACAAGACGACTACGATCGATCAAGCCACGAATAAAGCCACCGTTTCTTACAAGAAGCCGAAGGATCAGAAAGATTTCGACCAGGCCCAGATGTGCGTGAAGCAGGGACTTGGGGAGGCGGAGAACGCAATCAAGTTTGATCCGAATAATGAATCGGCGTGGTCCTACAAGACTAATCTGCTGCTCGAGGCGTCGAAGCTTGCGGAAATGGATGGGCAATCGGAACAGAAAACTCAGTATCAGAAGGACTACGAAGCCGCTTTGAAACGCACCACCGAGTTGAGTGTGGCCAGCCAGAAGCGGAAAGAAGAAGAGGCGAAGCAGTCAGCGACGCCACCCAAGGGTTAAGTTATCGGATAAATAGAGCCGCAGATTTACGCGGATAAACGCTGGTCTGAATCGGATCTGCGTTTGTTCGCGTAAATCTGCGGCTCTTTGTTTTTTTGTTATACTTTTTCGGCATTCATGATCCGGATCGAAGACATCGTCGAGAAAGTGGCTACCAACCACGCGCAGGCAGACCTCGATCTGCTCCGTCGCGCCTACCTGTTTTCCGCGAAAGAACATAAAGGCCAGAAGCGCGCGTCGGGTGAGTCGTACCTCGTGCACCCGCTGGAGGTGGCAAACATTCTCGCCGACATGAAGCTCGACGAAGTGTCCGTAGCGACCGGACTGCTCCATGACGTCGTCGAAGACACGCTCGTCGATCTCGACACGATTCGCCGTTACTTTGGTGAAGAGATAACCCATCTCGTCGACGGTCTCACCAAGATCGCGCAGATCAGCAACATCTCGCGCGAGGAACAGCAGGCCGAGAATGTTCGCAAGATGCTGCTGGCGATGGTGGATGACGTTCGCGTTGTGCTCGTGAAACTCGCCGACCGTTTGCACAACATGCGGACGCTTCAATATCTGAACCCCGAAAAGCGAAAGCGGATTGCACAGGAAACGATGGACATCTTCGCACCCATCGCGCACCGGCTGGGCATGGGTAAGCTTCGCGGAGAGCTCGAAGACCTCGCGTTTCGTCATCTCCATCCGGAAGACTATCGCGAGCTTGCCGAGCAACTGGAAAAACGGCGCCCTGAGAACGAGGCATTTTTGAACGGTGTCACCGCGCGCATCCAGCAGAAGATGAACGAATCGGAAGTGCCTTTCGTCATTGTCGAAGGCCGCGTCAAACGACTGTATTCGATCTGGAAAAAACTGAGGGCGCAGAAGATCGGTTTGGACCAGGTTTACGATCTGGTCGCCGCGCGGATCATTACTCCGAACGAGGTGCGCCATTGTTATGCGGCCCTGGGCGTGGTCCATAACAACTGGAAGCCTGTGCCGGGTCGCATCAAGGATTGGATCGCCACCCCGCGCGACAACCTTTACCAGTCTCTGCACACTTCGGTGATCGGCTCCACCGGTCAGTCCTTCGAGATTCAGATTCGCACCGAGGAGATGCATCACGTCGCCGAGGAAGGCGTCGCGGCTCACTGGAAATACAAAGAAGGTAAACGGGGCGCACGCGACGACGACCAGGCCTTGCAGGCACTGCGCTCGCTCGTCGAGTGGACTCAGGAAGTAAACGACTCAAAGGATTTTCTCGACTCCTTAAAGCTCGACCTTTATCCCAAGGACGTTTATGCGTTTACGCCCATGGGCAAAGTCATCCAGTTGCCGCGCGGCGCCACGCCGGTTGATTTTGCTTACATGATCCACTCTGAAGTGGGTAACACCTGTACCGGCGCGCGCATCAATGGCCGCATGGTTCCGCTGCGCAGCCAGATTCAGAACGGCGACGTCGTAGAGATCATCACGTCCGCCAATTCGCACCCGTCGCGCGACTGGTTAAACTTCATCGTCACGTCGCGCGCGCGCAATCGTGTTCGTCACTGGGTGGCTGAACAACAGCGCGCCGAATCGATCGAGATTGGGCGAAAACTCTTCGAAAAAGAAGCTTCGCGCTTTCAACTCTCGCCCAAGAAACTTTTGAGCGACAACGATAAGGACATGAAGCGCGTCGCCAGCGACTACGGTTACGGCCGCGTCGACGATCTTCTGGCCGGGATCGGGTACGGCAAGCTCGTGCCGAGGAACGTCATCGCGAAGTATCTCGGTCCGGAACAGTTTGAGCAGCTCGACAAGCAGAAAGAGTCCCGGCTCAGGAGTGGCGTACGCGCGGTCAAACGTCTTATTCGGTTAGGCGACGATTCGATACTCGTTCGCGGCGTTGACGATCTGATGGTGACGCGCGCGCGTTGCTGCAACCCGCTTCACGGCGAAGAGATTATCGGTTACGTGACGCGAGGCAAGGGTGTCGCTGTGCACACGGTGCGCTGCAAGAACGTGACGAGTTTGATGGTGAATCGCGAGCGGATCGTCGAAGTTGAATGGGCCGGACGGCCGGAGAAGACTGCCTACGCTGTTAAGCTTCTGGCCATCACTGAAAACCGCACCGGCATGATCGCGGGGATCACGGGTGCCATTTCCGACATGAAGACGGGAATTCGCGACGCGCGGGCTTCAGTTGCATCCGACGAGCGGGGCCACATCGAAGTAACCGTTGAAGTCTTCGACGTCAAGCACCTCGACAGAGTAATCGGATCCATAAAGGGCGTCCCCGGCGTCCTCGACGTTGAGCGCATGCAAGGCGTCGGCTAATAGAGCCAATAGATCTTTAGCCACAAAAGCACAAAATGCACAAAGAAAGCCTCTACTTCTGTCATGTTTCGTTGTGCCTTCTGTCTTGCGCGTTTTGTGTCCGGCTCTTTTTGTGCTTCTTTGTGGCTTCTGCTAGAATCCCCCCTTTGTTTTGAGGGCAGCTACTCCTTGAGAGAACGAATCCAGACTGAGAACGCTCCAGCGGCGATTGGCCCGTATTCGCAGGCGATCAGGGCCGGCGGCTTCGTGTTCGTGTCGGGGCAGATCCCGATCGATCCTCAGACCGGCCAATTTGTCCCGGGCGGGATCGCGGAACAAACGGAGCGTGTTTTGAAGAACCTGGGCGAGGTGCTTGAAGCGGCCGGCAGTGGTCTGGATCGGGTTGTGAAGACAACTGTGTTCCTGGCGGACATGAAGGAGTTTTCGGGTATGAACGAGGTCTACGCGACCTTCTTTTCAGACCCGCCGCCCGCAAGGGCTACGGTTGCGGCGGCTGGTTTGCCGCGTGATGCCAGGGTTGAAATCGAAGCAGTAGCGCTGGTTTCCGAATAGAGTTTCGGAATAAAACAACCGGCACGAGGTGCCGGTTGGAGGTTGACATAGCTGTTAGGGAAAGGCTCAGGCAGCCTTGGAGACTTTGCCCGCCTTGATGCAACTTGTGCAAACTTTCATCCGGCGCGCGCCACCCTGCGGCATTTGCACGCGAATCGATTGCAGATTCGGATCAAATCGTCTGGGAGTACGATTGTTAGCGTGCGAGACGTTGTTGCCGAATTGTGGTCCTTTAGCGCAGACTTCGCAACGTTTGGCCATTTTTACAACCTCCAAAATTCCTGGGTTTCTTTACCGGCGTTTCCGGCATCTTACGGTCTGTAATCTTGCCGTAATCAGAAACCAAGCTTTATAGCAAACGCTTTTCCACGTCGTCAAGCAGAGCCGACTGGGAATAGTAATGCACTTTGAGTAAGAGTAGTCAGTCTAAAGGAGCAGAGTTAAGTGCCCAAAATCGTAAAAGTTCTTGCCGTTAGTTGTCTGGCCGTTGCCGGACTGATCCTGAATGGTTGTGCCTCGGGAGCTTCAGAGGCCAGAGACAGCATGGTCGCCGCAACCGTCAATGGCCGCAACATCATGCTTTCCGAAGTTGAGCGTGCGGTGAGTCAACAGACGGGCGGTAATCCCTCGTCGTTGAATCAACTGCAAATGGCCCAGGCGCGGCTGCAAGTGCTCAATAGTCTCGTTCAGCGCGAAGTGCTTTTCCAGCGCGCCGAACGAGAAAAGGTTCTTCCCACTGAAGCACAGATCGACGGCGCCATAGCAACGCAGAAACAAAATAGCGGCATGACTGCCGAAGATTTTGAAAAGAGTCTGAAAGCACAAAATATATCGATGGAGACTCTGCGCGAAGAGGCTCGCAAGGATCTCGCGATCGCCGCCCTCCAGGACAAGTACAGCGGTAAGATCGATATCAGCGACAGGGAAGTCGAGGAGTATTACACCAACAACCGGCAGCAGTTTGTTAAGGCTCGCGGTGTTGCGTTGGCAATGATCGTGGCTGACCCGGCGGACAACAGCGCGGAGGGCATCACCGACGACGCCAAAAACGAGACGGATGCGAAGTTGAAGATCGATAACATCTATCAGCAGCTTCAAGGTAAAGCCGACTTCGCCACTGTAGCTCGGGCTAAGAGTGAAGACATCAACTCGCTGCGGAGCGGCGGCGACATCGGATTCGCAAGCGAGCAGGACCTGAAGAACAATAACTTTCCGCCTGAGCTTATCTCGAGTTTCTTTGGGTCGATGCAGGTTGGCGATTACACGCAACCGACGCGTCTCAGCAGTGGCAAGTGGTTTATCTTTAAACTTGCGGAGAAACGGCTCAGCACGGAAAACCTGACGCTGGAAAGTCCGGGGGTTCGCCAACAGATAACCCAGGGGTTAACGAATCAGCGCAAGCAGATTCTAAATGCGGCGTTGTTGGAAACTGCGATGAATGACGCCAAGATCGTAAACCACCTGGCCTCCAACATGCTCAACAATCCGGGCAATCTGGGCTTGCGTCCCGCTGCCCAGGGCGCAGCCAGTACGCAGCCAACGCAGGCGCCCACGCAGGCGCCCACGCAGGCGCCCACGCAGGCGCCTACGCAGGCGCCGACACAGGCAAGCCCTGCGGCCGCTAGTTCGCCGGTTTCGGTGAAGCCTGCCAACGCGAACGTGAATAAGTAATCCGTGAAATCTGTGGATGTTGTTTCGGCTTTCAGAAGTTTACAAATCCTACGGCGTTCAAGATGTGCTGCGCGGCACGTCTTTGCAGGTGAACCCTGGTGAACACGTCGGACTGGTAGGTCGAAACGGCGCCGGCAAGAGCACGATCTTCCGGCTCGTCAGAGGTGACGAGACTCCGGATCGTGGCGATGTCGTGCGCGCGCGTGGTGTGAAGCTGGGCTTGTTGGACCAGCATGTACACTTCAAGCCAGGGTCGACAGTCCATGAGTCTGCGCTCGCGGCCTTTGGTCGTCTACAGCAGCTCGAACATGAGATGCACGAGTTAGAGCATCGCATGGCGGATGCGGGTGACGACCTGGAAAAGGTTCTCGAGCGCTACAGCGATCTGCAACACGAATTCGAGCACGAAGGCGGTTTCGAGTATGCGGCGAAAGCGGAGGCCATTCTTCAGGGACTCGGCTTCGAGCGCGACGTGTGGTCGCTTGAAACTGAGAAGCTGTCGGGCGGCCAGCAGAATCGGCTTGGTCTCGCTTGTTTGCTGCTTGCGGCCCCTGACGTCCTGTTACTCGATGAGCCTACCAACCATCTCGATGTAAATGCCGTCGAATGGCTGGAAGGATTTTTACAAAACTACCCGGCCGCCTATGTAATAGTTAGTCACGATCGTTACTTCCTGGATCAGTGCTGTCGTCGCATCATCGAGCTTGAAAACGGGCGCGCTTCAAACTACACCGGCAACTACTCGGACTACCTCCTCGAGCGTGAAGAGCGTCGCGAAGCTCAACAGCGCGCATACGACAACCAGCAACAGCTGATCGCAAAGACGGAAGAGTTCATTCGTCGAAACCTCGCCGGCCAAAAAACCAAGCAGGCAAAATCGCGTCGCAAGATGCTCGAGAAACTGGAGCGTATCGATGCGGTGCGCCATAACCAGGCGTCCGGCGACTTTCGTTTGCAGGCTATCGAACGGACCGGAAATCACGTGCTCACGGTCAACGAGCTGGCCATTGGTTATCCGAACAACGTGTTGGCGACTGACATCTCGTTCATACTGCGCCGGGGCGAGTGTCTCGGCATCATTGGTCCAAACGGTTCCGGCAAGACCACTTTTTTGAAAGCAATCCTGAACAAGCTTGCGCCGCTTGGCGGTGAAATTCGTTGGGGCACAAAAGTACAGGTCGGGTATTACGCGCAGCAGCTTGACGATCTCGACGATCGCAACGAGATCATCATGGAGCTGCGTCGCGTGGCGGCTTCAACAGCGACGGCCGGCGAGCTGCGCTCCTTTCTCGCCAAGTTTCTTTTCACCGGAGACGATGTTTACAAGCATGTGAGAGATCTCTCCGGTGGTGAGAAGGGAAGACTGGCGCTGGCGAAGTTGATCTATTCACGCGTAAACGTTCTGGTCCTCGATGAGCCGACGAACCACCTCGACATTGCTTCACGTGAAGCACTCGAGGAAGCGCTGTCAGCGTATGAGGGAACGATCGTTACGATCAGTCATGACAGATACTTCCTGGATCGAGTGGCGACGCAGATACTTGCGCTGGATGGTGTGGGACGCGCCGAGCATTACGACGGCGACTACACTGAGTATCACGAATGGAAACTCGGCGTGCGCGGATCTGCGCCGCCGACAATGACAAGCATCGCGGAACCAGAAAACCTTGTGAGCGTTGCTGCGCCTGCCAGTATTCCACCAGAACCAGCGGCCGCGAAACCGCCTCAGGCTCCGAAAAAGCCCGGCGTTAAAGTCATAAAGAAGAAGAAAGCAAATGCGCGCACGCCGGAGCTGGTCGAGACTGAAATTGCTCGCGCGGAACAACGCCTCAACGAGGTTTCGCAGCAGATGGGCACTCCGGAAGTCGCTCGCGAGGCGCAAAAACTGTTCGCGCTCAACGATGAGTACCGGCAAATAGAATCACTACTTCGCACCCTCTACGAAGAGTGGGACCACGTCAGCCAAACAGCCACTGCCTCAAGCTAAGCCCCAACAAACGAGTAGCCACAAACAAGCACATAAGGCACAAAAATTTTGGTAGTGCGTCAGTTTGAAATTGGCACGAAATACGAAAGGGTTGGGCGGTTGGCGAACCCTTGCAGGGTTCAATAAATATTTTATGTCCGATCCCAGGGTTGTCGCTCCGCTCCAACCCCGGGTTGAATTAGCGAACGCCTTCGGCGTAAGTTGCTGACGTTTTCAAACTAATGTAATACCAAAATGTTCAGGCACTTGCCGAGCCAAATTTAGGTCGTGCGTCAGTTTGATTGGCAGGAAATACGTTGACGTTGTTCCCCAATTCCGTGCTGCGGTTAACGCCGCAGGCATTGACGAACCTTGCAGGGTTCAATGAATATTTTATGTCCGGTCCCAGG
>Ga0126314_10001614_pt1 | contig 10900 bp, 2 predicted proteins | sample Plot105B_FD_92535 | JGI IMG/M metagenome (GOLD analysis project Ga0126314, IMG submission 92535) | Serpentine soil microbial communities from UC McLaughlin Reserve, CA, USA - Plot105B | ecosystem: Environmental > Terrestrial > Soil > Grasslands | place: USA: UC McLaughlin Reserve, Lake County... | reverse complement strand
GTGCTGGAGCGAGCATTACAACGGCAAATGGCAGCCGGCGAAGACGTCGGACCTAGAACGGCCCGTTCAGATTGGTAGTTTTCCTCCGAGCGGCGAAGCCGCGTTCGATCGTTCTAAGTTCACGCTCTCCGCCTGGGAGGCGCCCGCTGTTTTCGGGGAGCCCGACGGCACGGTCCTGCGCATCAATATCAACGGCCACGGTCAGGGTGGCGGCAGTTTCTACCTTTACAACACTCACAGTTTGCCGGTGCGTCGTGAAGACGCCACCGATGTAATCACAACCCTCGGATTGCCGCAGCCGTCACGGGACATTTCACTAGAGACTGAAGCTCTGAAGATCACGTATTTCGACGGAATGCTTCATTTCAACTTCGATGGGCTGGAAGAGTTTCACCCGCCCGAACGAACTGTACTCGTGACGCGCAGCGCCGACCGCTTTGTGGCGCCGGACCATCCGATGCCCGATCCGTGGGATGCGCCGTTCTTCTATGAGGACAGCCGTCACGTTTTCTACGTCACGACGAGAGAGAGGTTGGTCGACGTCACGCACTTTAACGGTTTCGGCATCGAGCCCGGCATCCTGACGCTTTCTGCGCCGAACATTCCGCCGCTCGTTTTCCGTGAGGAAGTGAAATTGCCGAAGTTTGGACCAGATGACGGCGACCCGATCGATCCGCACATTGGGGTCTTAAATCCCGATCCGCTTCGCCGCCTGATCAGAGAAGACGCAAACATACGTACCGGCATCGCGTCTACAGGACAAGTGAGCTTTGGCGGTGTCTTAATCGGTCCCAGGGGCGCACTGACAAACTTAGACAAGAAGTTGTGAGGAGGAATCATGTTAGTAACCAAAACTACAGTTGGGAGTTTTCACAACCACGCACTCGTGGCGGAGTGGGCCGTGCCGACCTGGACCACAACCACGGAAACCGAGTTTACTTACAACTTCCAGAACTTCTTCCACCCGTTTGTGGGCGAGTTGATCTCGCAATTGAATCGTCATTCGCTGACCGGCTTGATGGATGCGACCTGGCAGAACGGTCTGGCGCACGATTTCTTCGCGACCTTCTACACACCGAGCAATAACAAGGTCACGCAGGTCGAAGTGCCCAGGAAAGAGATCGACGTCAGCGTCAGTGGGCCATATGCGAACTACAACTGGGAGCTGTTCTTTCACATCCCGTTTACGGTGGCGGTGCATTTAAGCAAGACGCAACGATTCGCGGAAGCGCAGCGCTGGTTTCATTACATCTTCGATCCGACTTCGACCGATACGTCGATCGATCCGCCGTTTCGCTTCTGGAAGTTTCTCGCCTTTCGCAAAGACCACGATCCCAAACAGATCGATGAGCTGCTGGTGCTGCTGAGTAAGAACCCGGCTGATCTTGTTGGCGACGAGCCGCAACGACGGCAGGAAATCCTCGACGGCTATCATGCGATTCTCAACAAACCGTTTCGGCCGCACGTAGTTGCGCGCACGCGCCATCTCGCCTATCAGTATGCGGTCGTCATGAAATATCTCGACAACCTGATCGCCTGGGGTGATCACTTATTTGCGCAGGACACGATCGAGTCGATCAACGAAGCCACGCAGCGGTACGTACTGGCCGCAAACCTGTTGGGACCAAAGCCGCAGCGTATTCCGACGCGGGGTGAAGTCGCGCCTAAACGTATGCGCAGCTCAAATCGTCGCTGGACGCCATGAGCAATGCTCTCGTCGATCTCGAGAGTCAGTTTCCTTTTAATCTGGCGCCGTTTGAAAGCGGCGCGTCCGGGAGTGATTCGGGCAGTTCGACTGCGCTTTTCGGCATCGGACGCACCCTCTACTTCTGCATCCCACGTAACGAGAAGCTGCTCGGTTATTGGGATACCGTCGCCGATCGACTGTTCAAGATTCGTCACTGCATGAACATCCAGGGTGTGGTGCGTCCGCTGGCGCTCTTCGATCCGCCGATCGATCCGGGAATGCTTGTGAAAGCAGCCGCCGCCGGTATTGACATCAGCAGCATCGTCAGTGGTTTGAATCAGCCGATTGGTCCGATTCGCTGTCTGGCGCTGATTCAGAAGGCGTCGGAGTTGTGCGGTGAAGTGAAAAGCCTGGGGGGCGCTTTGTTGGCGGCGCTGGAAAAAGGTGATAGCGAACACGTGGCGCTCGCACGCCAACGTCACGAAATTCAAATCCAGCAGATGACGCAGGAAGTGCGTTACCTGCAATGGCAGTCAGCCCGCGAGGCGACGAAGTCGCTACTCACGTCGCGCAAGTCGTCGCTTGAACGATTGGGATATTGGCGACGGCAACTCGGTCTGCCCGCAGATCAAAACGCGCCTGACAAGCTGGAGCTCGATCGTCGCGAGTTGACGGAAGAAAATTTCGACGAAGCGTTCAGCGCGCTCGTTGAACAGTATGAAAAGCAACTGACGCTTCAGAACCTGCCGCCGATCGTTAAAGCCGGCGCAACGTCTCCCGCGCAACAGTCCGGTGCGTCCAGTGTGGGACGTTTGCAACTCAACACTAACGAAGATTCAGAGCTCAACGTCAATCTTCCGCTGGCGCACGACGATCGCATTTCGGCGATGGCGGCTGACACCATTGCGGCAGTGCTGTCGTTGATCCCCGACATGGGGTTGGACCTCAAATTCTGGGGACTCGGCGGCAATGCGAAGGTGTTTGGAGGATCGATCCTCGCGACCGCCGCGCGTTTTGGTTCCACGATTAAAAACGTCAACGCTTCCGATAAGGAAAGCAGCGGCAATACCTCTGCGAAGACGGCAACGTACGAACGTCGCGCCGACGATTGGATCTTGCAGTACAACTCGGCAGCGCACGAGCTGATGCAGAACGGCCGTCAGATTCTGACTTCGTTGATTGCCGAGCAGATCGCGCATCACGAGTATTTGAACACGCAACAGCAGATCAGGAATTCCGACGAGATCGATCAGTTACTACACGACAAATTCACGAACGAAGAGCTCTATCTCTGGATGCAGGGCGAAATCTCGCGTCTCTACTACGAGTACTACCGTTTCGCTTTCGACACTGCTCGCAAAGCGGAGCGCACCATGAAACGCGAGCTGATGCGGCCGGAAGTGGATGCGCAGAATTTCATCAAGTTCAACTACTGGGATGGCGGGCGCAAGGGTCTGCTTTCCGGCGAGGCGCTCCAACTCGATGTCAAACGGATGGAGATGGCCTACCACGAAAACAATAAACGCGAGCTGGAGTTGACGCGGCACATCTCGCTCCGGCAGCTCGATCCGATCGCGTTGTTGAGCCTGAAGACGAGTGGTTCGTGCCAGTTCACGGTTCCGGAGTGGCTGTTTGATCGCGACTGTCCAGGTCACTACATGCGCCGCATCAAGAGCGTCGCCGTATCGATCCCGTCGGTCGTTGGACCATACACGAGCGTCAACTGCACGGTATCGCTGTTGAAGAGCAGCATACGCAAGTCGCCGATCATGAAAGACGGCGACTACATCCGGCAGGGAACTGAGGACGACCGTTTCATCGATTACGCGGGCGCGATCCAATCGATGGTCACGAGCGCGGGCAATAACGATAGTGGTTTGTTCGAGACGAATCTGCGTGACGAACGGTTCCTGCCGTTTGAACAGGCCGGCGCGGAGAGCACCTGGAAACTCGAGTTGCCGGCCAATCATAGAGCGTTCGATTACACCACCATCTCAGACGTGATTCTGCACCTGCGGTACACGGCGCGGCAGGGAGTGGATCAGACGAAGGTCAAGGGGTTCCTCGACAATTTGCTGCAGGACGCGACGCAGTCGAACCTCGCGCTGTTGTTTAGTTTGCGCCACGACTTTCCGACGGAATGGTCAGCATTCATCAACGGCGGCGCAGGTACGCCGTTCACCGCGACAATTCGCAAAGACTTCTTCCCGTTTTTCACGCAGGGAATAAACGTGCAGATCAGCAGCATCGAGCTGTTTAAGAACGCGACGACTCATCACTCGACAGGCAATCCGGTGACGGCGACGACTGACATTAACAACGCCGCGCAGCGTGCGTTCACAGTTACTGCGCCAGAAGATCCAGCCGGGCCGAACCGCGTGCTGGTGCGCGATGCGAACGCTCAAGTGTTCCTGGTGGTTCGCTACTCGCTGTGATGTGGGCCGCTGCTTGGAAATGGCTTGCAATGACAACCATGATCTATTCGACTGACTGGCCTTCAGCAGAATAAAGCCTATTATAACCGCCCGTCATTAAGGTTTGCGCCTACAGAAACGAAACGGGCGTCAGCGTCATTAAAGGTAGCGGATCAATAAAAGTTACTTTGCCATTTGATCGTCGGCAAAGCGTTACGAGTGCAACTTATTCCCCACTTTTATGAGGGCTTCACGTGCCATTTGAACTGTCTCTAATCGACTTAGTTTCTCCGTACGTCCTCCAAGGCGATACGTTCGGAGCATGGCACGCTGTGCTGGCCACGCTGCGGGTCTCTGAATACGAAATTGCTAGCGACGAGGATGGGACGACGATTCGGGGAACTGTTGAGTTTGAGGGCAACCTCACAGTCGATCCCAGCCGCATGTCGCTTAGCTGGGCTAATACTGAAAACCATCCCGAGAACGATGCATCGAGACGAGACCCCTGGATTGATGTAAGAGATACAAAGCTCGACTTCCAATTGGTCGTGCCGCGCGTCGCATCGCAGAAGGTCTCAACCGCAGTAACCGCGATCGGAGCCAACGCTGCGTTCGCGAATACAGCACAGGTGCTTACGGCCTACGACAATCTTCCAAACGACGCGCCGCCGTCCGACTATCCGACCACCGGTTTTGTTCTCGATCTTCTTCTGACCTCCGTCATCCTCCGCCCGCCATTCCTGCGTGGAGCCAAGCGCGAGCCGAATGGCCAGTTAGTTCTCGATCCACAAAATGAGAAGGTCAAGTTTACCCTGCCTCGTTTGAAAATGAGGTTGGCGCAAGGGCCGTTGAACGGCGACCCGATTATAGGCACGCTCCTTTCTGCCGGCGCCAGCGGCTTGGACGATCCGGGTGATATCGCTGTCGCTGAACTGATCAAGATGGACCCGCCGTATGCCTTCATTGGTCCATCGCAAGTAGTCGGATTTGGATTCCGCTCCGGCACGTTGGATTTGTCGGATCAATCGACTCCGCCCGACGTGTTGTCGCAGTTTGGCTTCGACGAATCGTGGACAGGGTTGTATCTGCCTGAAATCCGCTTGTTCGTGGCTCCACACGGAGCCAAAGATTTTGCCGTTGACGCGGGAGTCGAGAATCTCTTGATCGGGATCGGCGCCTCGTCTGGGATTACGGGTGATTTTTCGCTGCAAGTGCTTGATCAAGGCGCCGGAGCTTTGAAGCTAGGGGCGCGATTTTACGATGGTGATCAGCGTGGTTACGGGATCGTTAAGACGTCAGATACAACCGCGACCGTTCAGTTGCCCGTCAGCTCACGCATGGTAGTGGATGTGGAAGGCGGGCGAACACCGATCACAGTTTCGGTGACGGTGGGAGGTGGTCCACCGCAAAACGGCCGGGAAGTCGACATCGATCTCTCTGCGAACGCAACGCGCACAATCGTCATTACGGCGACGGATACCAGCTCTCCACAGCGCACGGCCACGTTCACGATCGAGGCGAGCCGCAGGCCTGCCGCTGATCCGGTTCCCGGCACGACGACGCTGGGTGCTGTTCCGACTGCGCAGCCTATCGGCGCAAGCACCACGGAAGGTGGTACGCCGGTACAGCAACCAAGAATTGAAATTATTTCTGAGACTGCGAACACCGTAACTGTAGGTTTAAACGTTTCGCCGGAGCGAGCGGCGCTGACGCAGTGGACACGCAACGGTTCTCCTGCAGGCACCAGCGCTACTCTGTTGGTGGATCTACCTGCTGGTGGTCCGGACGTCGTTGTGACCGCGAGCTTGCCTGGTGAAACGGGTGTCGAGAACTTCACTGGTTACTACCGTTTCGATATGCCTCCCTACAAGGAGAACGATCGAGTCCAGACTGACGCCGATACTCGCACATTCGCGCTGAACTCCAATAACACGCGCACAACTGAGGCTTCCGATGAGGGCACAACTTCCAATTGGCTGGGCGGAAGCCCCGTTCAAACGGCGCTGCTGCCTGTGCTCCAAAGCCTGCCCACCGGAACCAACATCAATATCGAAGGCTTCGCCAGCTATGAAGGTCCGCCACCGCCAGCGGTCGACAATACAAAGCGCGCATACAACGAAGACCTCGCTCGCCGCCGGGCTTTAGGACTGCGAGCGATCATCGAGGAGTTGATCGGGGTTGCGGCGAACGGCCTGCAATCAAAAAACTTTGTCCTGAGTCATTCGTCAAACATGACGAACTGGACGAATCAAGGCTTCCCGGCCGTTGAGACGCGACGTATCTGGTGGAAGGCTGTGGCCTCATGGCCGCCTGTGAATACCGCGGGCATCATCGCCACCGTAACTTTGCATCGCGATCCGCAGACGAGTTCCACCACTCCTCCCACGGTGCTCGATCCGCCGCCACCGCCCAATCAGCAACCGGCCCCTCCACCTCGCTGGTTCCGCCAGATGGGCGCGAAGGTTCGCATCGTCCGTAATCAATTTGTCGCGTGCGAGATCACGGCGAAAATCGACATTCAAACGGCCGCTGAGGATCGCCTACAGGCGGGAATGCCGGCAGGAAACTCCGGCACTCTGCCGCAGGGGCAACCGCTCGGCTCTAATCCGGCAGATGGATTAATCGATCTGAAACTTGTGGTGCAGATTGATGACGCCACGGACACGGTCACTGTCATCGGCTATTACGGCGCCGATCCTGCCGACGTCGACGGACTTTACATGTGGGGCACGCGGCCCGGCCAAACGCCGGCTGCAAATCCAGGATTTGGCCTGGACTTCTTTGGCACCACCATCGTCTTCATGCCATTGATCTCGGCAGCAGCCGGCGCGGTAGCGAACGACGGTGCGCTTGCCGAACTCGGTATGACAGCAGCGATGCTGGCGATTCCCGCGTCCATCGCTGGTTTGGCTGAAGTCGGCGGGAGTCCAGTAAAGGTTTTGTGCGAACGCGTGATCTGGTACGGAGGAGAGGTTCAGTTCCGCGTTCGGCCCTCCGGTGCGGAAGCCGTCATTCTGTTCGATCTCGAAGCGGCCCTGAGCGTTGATGTTTCCATCGGTGGGAAGACGCTGCTGAAGATCGATCGCAACGCCCCGCTGTCGGTTCGATATAAAGCAGTTGGCATACGGATAGGCGATGATCCTGATCAGCCGAAATTTCAGTTCCGCCCTGTTTTCGATGCCTCCAAAGGCTACACCATCGATGTTTCCAGGCCTGGAGCAATCACGATTGCGTCGCCGTTGGATGAGATCCTCACGGTGTTGGGAGCGCGCATTGCACGCAACAATCCGCTGATATTCGAAATCGATCTCGGGTTCGCTGTGGACCTCGGTGTCGTATCAATTGAGCGGGCTCGGGTCCGTTTGAAGTTTGATCCGCTTGGTCCACCCGAACTAACTGCATTCGCAGCCGGCATCGATATTCCGGGCGCTCTAAAGGGCCGCGGTTACATGGAGATGAATGAGAACGAGATCAAGGGTCAGATCGACCTGACGATCGTTCCTATTCAAGTGCGTATCGCGGCGGGCGTCGGCGTCGCCAATCTCAACGAGAACGGCCGCAAAGCGACGGGAGTGATCGTCACGCTGGAAGTGGAATTTCCAGTCGCCATACCGCTCGCGAACTCAGGGCTCGGCATCTATGGATTCCTCGGCCTTTTCGCGATGCATTACAACCGCAAGGAGCCGCCAGCTTCCACCATGGCTCCCGCCCTTGCGTGGCTAAAGGATGTGGCCCATGGCAATCCGATGAACATCGCCGCGTGGACGCCAAAGATCGACACGTGGGCTTTCGGGATCGGAGCTATTGTCGGAACCATGGGTTCCAGCGTCATCTTCAACCTGAAGGGTGTGGTTCTGCTCGAGCTGCCTGGCCCACGACTGTTGTTGATGATGAAGGCAAATCTGCTCGCAGTCCTGCCGGAATTGGGGGGCACGGCGGAGGGCACGTTCCTCGCAGTGATCGACCTTGACATGGGTCGGGGAACGCTGACGATTGGCATCTCGGTTGAGTTCTCCATCAATCCTCTATTTGAGATTCGAATACCAGTCGAGGCGTTCTTCAATTTCAACGACACAAAGGATTGGCATCTCTATCTTGGTCGCTTCGCCGATCAGATTCACGCGAAGGTCTTCGAGGTATTCGAAGGCTCGGGTTACTTGATGTTATCGGGCAAAGGCTTTGTTGCCGGGGAAATCGCCAGTGGCTTGCCGGTGCCGGTAAGTGGCTTTGCGATTGCCACGGGTCTGCACGTTTCGATTGTTTGGGGCAGCAAGACCGTTAGGTTGTATGCGGAAGTTGCCGCAGGGTTCGATGCTGTATTGGGCTTTGATCCATTCATGCTTGCGGGAACTCTTTTTCTCCGCGGAACCATACACGTATTCATCATTGACCTCAGCGCCTGGGCCGATCTGAAAGTTGAGATCGGAGAAAAACCGGATCACTCGAAGGTATCGCGAATTACGGGAGAGATCTGCGGCAGCATCGAATTCCTCTTCTTTTCGATCGAGGGCTGCGTCAATTTCGAAATCGGGCCGACGGCTGTCCCCGTTATGTCTCCACCGGAGTTGTTCCAATCGCTACGACTGATCAGCCGATCGCCTGCGTTGGCGGTTGGTACGGGTGTCGACAAGGTTATCGATGGAGCAATCGCTGAAGGTATAAAGTCCGAGACTGCGCCTCCTCCTCCGCCGGCGCCTCCACCTCCAGCGCCAATCGGCCAGCCGGCCGCGGCCGTTCCGATGGACCAGCGGCGTGCGCCGATCGACGCTATTCCGCTCGCCATGTTGGGAATGCCGCCGACAATCGCCGGCGCTCAATACATCTTCCGGACAGTCGCAGTGAGTCAGACGCCTGGAACGCCCGGTGCTCCTGCGGATGGATGGGTACAAAAGGGCGAGGACGTTTTCCAATACACATTGAAGAGCGTGGAGCTGATCGGCGACTTGCTGGATGGTGCGACGCCCGCGGTCTGGTGGCCTCAAAAGGCCGGCGACTCCACAGCAGCGGCGCAGCTTGGTCTTTTGAGTTGGGTGCCGGATCCCACGCCCAAGGCCATCGAACGCAGCTCGTTCCTGGAAGAGACGATCAAAGAGACGTGGGGCACCGTTTGTGATCCGGCAGCGCCGCCGACCTCGGTTCTCTTCACATTCCTGCAGGAACCATTCGGACCATCGCTATTTGGTTGGGTGCTGGACGGAGAAGCATGGCCAGATCCCCCCGGCGCCATTCGCTCGGTGCAGCCGAATCTGATACTCAAGGTTACAGAGCGATGGCGAACGGGCGTTTTACAGGTCGACAACTTGACCGGCGTCATTCCCGCTGTGGTCGAGGGACAATCCGTGATCTGTCCGCCCAAACCAGACAATGTGCCGGGCGTGCCTCGGGATAACCCGGCCGTTCCGGGAAACGTCAATCCCGTTACTGCGGCTCGCGGTGTGAAGACCCCTGACGTTTTCAACCCCGCTCAATTAACTCTGATCGATATTGCTGGTCGTGCAGACGCTGGACTTGAAGTATCGAGGTCCATGCTGACGCAGTTGGTCGTTACGCCAACCGCTGTGAATAATCCAGACAGACCTTGCACCAGCCGGATATTGGCGGCGCCGGTTCTCGATTCACGCAATGTCCAGCCGTTCGGCGATCGCGCGCGAATCGAGCTGGTCGGAGACGCTCGCAAGCAGCGTGGTTTCAGGCCGGGCCCGTTCGACGATGCTGTTGTCTTTCACACAGGCGTCGTCGAGACCGCGACGTTCTACCTTTTTGTGCATCGCGAAATATTGGCGTCGAAGATTGTTGTGGTGGCGGCTTGCAACGCGAAAGATGATGTCTTCCAGCAGCTAGTGGTGGATACGACGTTCATGATCCCGCCGCAGACCTTTCCGGCCAGGTGGGTCGACCCGACCGGTCCATGGTTCGACGATGCGGCCCATGTGGCCCAGCATCAGGCAGCTCTACAGCGGCGTGGATTCGTCGGCGTGATGGTAACGATTAAAGGCAGTGCGAAGGCTGATCGTATCCAGATAGGATTGTTGCCACAAAGTGTAGACTGGCACCGCAAGCACATGGTCCGGCCATTCTATGTTGCTGCAATAGAAGTCCTGACCGCGGCTGAATTCTCTCGATTTGATTACGACACCAAGGAGCAGAAGAACAAGCAAGGCGTACTCGAGGCCGCGCTCAGCGACAGCAGTTCCGGACAGGCCCTACTAAAGCCTAACACCGCCTATGCGGTAAAGGTGACCTATGACGTGCAACGCGGCAAGCGTCCGGCGGGACAAGGTGTAACAGATATAGATTCCACGTCGAATCAACACCAAACGTTCTGGTTCTACACGGACAATGAACCACCGCGCCGCCTGGATCCGTGGATGTTGTGCAGCACACCGGAGGACGGCGAGCATCATTACTTCAGCCAACTTCCGGTTCACATAGTATTCAACAGTTCTGACGTGGGCCGGATTTACGATGCGTACGGGAAGCGGCTGCAGATACGACTGCGTGCAGCATCGTTCCATCCGCTGCCGAGCACATCGACCGTGCCGCACCCATTCCCGCTTACAGAAGTGAATCTAAAGCCGGTGCAAGCCACTGTGCTGTCGCCATGGGAAGCTGTTGTCGTTGAACAGGTGACGGGAACCTGCGTGCCTGTTAGTGGCTCCCGCATTCGTCATTCCATGACGACAATGCCGATTCCGCTGGATCCATTCACGGATTACGTCCTGGATATTGAGATGGTGGATAAGGCGGCAGCGCAGAATGCCAGTGGACCGGTAGTTTGGCGCACAGGATGTTCTACCGG
>Ga0126314_10001613_pt1 | contig 10902 bp, 10 predicted proteins | sample Plot105B_FD_92535 | JGI IMG/M metagenome (GOLD analysis project Ga0126314, IMG submission 92535) | Serpentine soil microbial communities from UC McLaughlin Reserve, CA, USA - Plot105B | ecosystem: Environmental > Terrestrial > Soil > Grasslands | place: USA: UC McLaughlin Reserve, Lake County... | reverse complement strand
GATGAGCCAAGGCGACGCAAGCGCGAACCATTGCTCCCGCAACGAGACGCGCTTACAAAAACGAGCCCTTGACTGAAGGGCTCAGCCCTCTCTTTCAAGCGCAGCCGAGCCGCTCGCCGAAATGCTGTCGATTAGGCCCGCACTGTTCAGGAGACCTCATGCGCCCCGGCTTCGCTCTGCTCAGTCTCATGCTGATCGCGCTCGTTCCCGCCGCCGCTCCGGCAGAATCGACGGGCCAGGTGCGCCTCGTGCCACATCGGGCCGTCTACGACCTGTCCCTTGGGGGAACCTCCGGCGGGTCGCGCAGTGTCGACTCGGCGAGCGGTCGCATCGCTTTCGACTTCGGGGGAGACGCTTGCGAGGGATATACCCTGAAGTACAGGCAGGTGACCGTCCTCGAGTCGGGCGAATCAGGTCAGCGCACCCTCGACGTGCGAACCGCGACGTTCGAGTCGGGAGACGGACGAACGATTCGCTTCAAGACCGATTCTCGTCTCGAGGGCATCTCGGGAGACAATGTGGATGGGGAGGCGGAACTGCGTGGCGACGGGCTGTCCGTTCGCCTCAAGGAGCCGCGGCGCGAGACCCTCGCGCTGCCCGGCCAGATCATCTTCCCGACCGAGCACATGAAACGACTCATCGAGGCGGGCCGGGCGGGCCAGACCACCGTGTCCCTCAAGGTCTACGATGGTTCCGACGACGGTAAGCGGGTTTACGACACCCTGGCCCTGATCGGGCGGCGGATCGACCCGGGCGTCGGACAGAACCTGGAGGACCCCGCCAAGCAGGGCTCGCTGTCGGCGCTTCCCCGCTGGCCCATGAGGATCAGCTACTTCAAGGCCGGCAGCGGCGATCAGACGCCCGCCTACACGATCTCGTTCGAGCTCTTCGAGAACGGCGTCAGCCGGGCGCTCAAGCTCGACTACGGCGACTTCGCGCTCAAGGGAGAGCTCGCGAGCCTCGAGGTGCTGCCGTTCGGGGCGTGCGAGCGCTGACGTTCGGCTCGTTCGGGCGCACGGCAGCGCAGCGACAGACGCCGGTCGCTTCAGCGCCGGCCCCGCAAGGCGATGCCTTTCAGCAAAGCATCGCCGCCGAATTTCTCTCGAATCCGGTCAATGGCGGCCTCGACTTTGGCCTGCCGTGCGACCTCCTGATCGGCAAGGTCCCCTCGGTCGGCTTCGGCGGCGACGCAGAGGTCGGCGGCGCCGATTCCGATCAGCCTGAAGGCCGTGCCATCGCAGGCCGCTGCGAGCAGCTGCCGCGCCGGTTCGAAGAGGCGGACCGCGAGCTGCGTAGGCGGTATTCCGGAGCGGGTTCGGGTGATCAGGCGGAAGTCCGCGTCCTTCAGCTTGAGCGTGACGCTTCGGCCCGCGAGGCCGGCAGCCTTCAACCGGCGCGAAACCTTCTCGCATAGTCGCCACAGGACCGCCTCCAGATCCGGGAACGCTCGCAGATCCGAGTCGAACGTGGTTTCTGCGGAGATGCTTTTGGTCTCGCGCTCGGTCGTGACCCCCCGAAGGTCCTCCCCGTTGGCGAGCCGCACGAGGCGCCGCGATTCTTGCCCGAGTGCCGCGAACAGGGTCTCGGGATCGACCTCCCGCAGGTGTCGGATGAGGGTCACCCCGGCGCGAGCGAGCCGGCGCTGAGCCGCTGCCCCCACTCCCGGAAGGATGGAGACCGGCCTGCCGGCGAGAAACGCCGCCGACTCGGCGCGACCGATGATCGAGAAGCCCCGCGGCTTCGCGAGGTCCGACGCGATCTTGGCCAGGAACTTGTTGGGCGCCAGGCCAATCGAGACCGTGATGCCTACCTCCGCCTCGACGCGTTTCGCGAACCGGGCCAGGGTCAGGGCCGGACTGCCGTGGTGAACGCGATCCGTTCCCGACAGATCGAGGAACGCCTCGTCGATGGAGACAGGCTCGACCAGGGGCGTCAGGTCCAGCATCAGCCGCCGGACGGAATGCGCCGCTACCCGGTATCGGTCCATGTCGGGCTTGATCACCACCGCGTGCGGGCACGCCTTCAGGGCCTTGAACATGGGCATGGCGGACCGCACGCCATAGGTGCGCGCCACATAGCAGGCGGTCGCCACCACCCCGCGTTTGCCGCCGCCGACGATGACCGGCTTGTCGGCCAGCGTGGGGTCGTCCCGTTTCTCGACGGCCGCGAAGAACGCGTCACAGTCGACATGGGCGATCGCGAGCGAGTCCCGCTCCGGGTGCGTGAGAAGGCGAGGGGACCCGCAGGCGCGGCAGCGCTCGGCTGGCGAACGGGACTCGGCCAGGCAATCGCGGCAGAATGGGGCACCTTCGGCCATGGGCCTACTCGAAGTCCGAGGGCGACAGCATATGGCGGGCTTCCATGATGCGCTCGGGCTTCGTGGACATCGCCTCAGCGACGGCAAGGAGAAGATCCTCGTCGGACGCCACATGGTCCAGCACCGCTCCCAGGAACCCGGGCGACGCGGCGGCCTCCCGGATCGTGTCGGGGCGGAGACCGGTGAGGCCGAAGAAACGCCACAAGCGCTCCTCATCGGCCGCGAGCACGGAAAACGCGCCCGTCGCGATCGATTCCGCCTCCTCGGTGGTTATTTTTGTGTTTGAAAGCACTTGCGGGATTTGCACTTCGTCAAGAGGTTTCCTCGTAGCTTATATTCGGGTGGATCAATGGTTCCGTGAAGGGGCTTGCGCGGGGCCGTAGGACAGGGTCGATGGCAAAGACGGTGCTGATCGTCGAGGACAACGAGCTCAACATGAAGCTCTTCAACGATTTGTTGGAGGCGCACGGCTACGCGACCCTGAAAACAGGTCACGGCATCGAGGCGATGGAGCTCGCGCGCGCCCACAAGCCGGACCTGATCCTGATGGACATTCAGCTGCCCGAGGTTTCCGGTCTAGAGGTCACGCGCTGGCTGAAGCAGGATGAGGAGCTCAAGGGTATTCCGGTGATCGCGGTCACCGCGTTCGCGATGAAAGGGGACGAGGAGCGTATCCGGGAGGGCGGCTGCGAGGCCTATCTCTCGAAGCCGATCTCGGTCGCCAAGTTCCTCGCAACCGTGAGGACCTACCTCGAGGCGGAACCGGGCTGATGCGGTCGGGAATCGCCGTCGGGTGTTCCCGATCCCGACGCGGTTCGCCCGCCGGCACGGACTGATCCCGGAGGCTCCCGGCTCGACGGCCAGAAACTTGGCGGTAAATTCCCTGGGCCTTGTCTTCACTTAACCTTGATCGGGCTTAGGGCGATCCGTCGCTCGTCGGCTCCTTGCATTGCTCGCCGGGTACTGTAATGCTCCCGAGGATAGGTTTCTCTGCCGCCGGGCAGAGAATAAAGACGCCCTACGGAATGCTCAGGTCCGCCGCATCTCCTGGGTTTTCGAGGGCTAGGCCGTGCTGGGGGCGGTCGTGGCCTCCTCATCAACCGCTCCCAGCCGGCCAACCGTTCTGCCCGCCGACCGGCGCTCGCGCCAGCCAGGCAAACAAAAAGGCGCCTCCAAGGGCGCCTTTTTGATTCAAGACATCTAAAAAGGGCTACTTGATCTTCGCTTCTTTGAACTCGACGTGCTTCTTCGCGACGGGGTCGTACTTTTTCATCGCGAGCTTGTCAGTCATCGTGCGAGAGTTCTTCTTCGTTACGTAGAAATAGCCCGTGTCGGCAGTCGAGACGAGCTTCACTTTGATGGTGGCAGCCTTGGCCATGATCGGACCTCTCGTTCGGCGTTTCGGCCGGCCCGAAACGCAAAGGGCCGGGCATGCCCGGCCGAAATCTCAACCATGATCCATGCCCGATCCGACTTCTGAGGTCAAGAGCGGCGGCGCTCCTCCGCGAAGGTCAGAGGAGCTCCCGCACGAACCGTCCGCGCTCCTCGCGGTAGAACGGCACGGGCAGCTCGGGGGCGAAACCCAGGGCGATTCGTTCCTCAAGATCCTCTAGGATCGTCAAGGTGATAGCCGGCAGGTCGAGCTTCTTGGCGTCGGCAACCGTCACCCAGGCGAGTTCGACGAGTTCCGCGTCGGGCCCGACCACCCCGTCGACCTCGGCCGCGATCGCGCCGCGATCGACCGAAAAGAACCGGGTGTCGAAGCGTTTGGGCCGGCGCGGCGGCGTGATCGCACGGGCCACCACGTGGAGGGACTCGAGGTCCGGGAAAACCCCGTGCTCCCGAAAGGCCGACCACGGCCCTTCGGGAGCGTTCTCCGGAGCGCCGTACTCCTTGGTCCCGAGCATCAGCCCGGTTTCCTCGAAGGTTTCCCGGATCGCGGCGAGCGCGAGGGCCCGCGCGCGGCCGGTCGAGGGACGGACGACTCGCGCCAGGAGAGCGGCTTCGGCCCGAGGATGGAGCGCGCCCGCGACGGGCATCGAGCGATCGCCGATCTCGATGCGGCCGCCGGGGAAGACGAACTTGCCAGGCATGAACTTGTGGCCGGCATGGCGCCGTCCCATCAGGACCTTGGGCCGGGGGCCGCGCCGGTCGATGATGACGAGGGTCGCGGCGTCCTTGGGTCGGACGTTCGGCCAGGCGCGCTCACGTTCCGTTGAGGTGAGACGTTCGGTGATGCTTTGCGCCCGCGTGTCCGTCACCGGCTTCCTCCTGCCCGCTCGCCCGGGCGGCCGTTCTCGCCGCCCCGAACCCATGCATCCCTAAAGCGAATTGCAGCCCGACGACAGCGCCCTTGACGGGCTGCAGTAGAGCGAGAGCCAGCACCACGGCGAGGGTCGGCCAGAGCGTCATGCTCACCCAGAGCGGAATCTCGAGCCGGGTTTCGGACTGCAGAATACCGTAGACCGCGACGTGGCCGACGATGAACATCACGATATAGGGCGGGAAGTCGTCGGCGCGGTGGTGGTGGAACTCGGTTCCGCACGCGCCGCAGCGGTCCGCGACCTTCAGGAAGCACCCGAACAGGCGCCCCCTGCCGCAGGCAGGGCAGCGGCCGAGGAAACCCCGTCGCGTCGCGGTGAGACGGCCGGGCTCTGCAGCGGCCGCGATGGGAGGACATCTGTCCATGAACGAGTCCTCTCAGGCCGTTCGCCCCCTGGCCCGTTGGTTTTTCCCAAGAATGCGGATGTCAAGCGTTCACCCGGCCCCGGCGTTCCTTCACACGGGGCGTGGTGCCGCGTCGCGACGCGCGCTCGGGGGCGGGCTGGACAGGCTTGCCGGCCCGGCCCTTGCGTCCGCGCTGGGGCTTTCCCGTGGACCGGCCCTCGGACAGAAGCTCGAAGCGTAACGCGCCCGCCACGGGCGCGGCCTCGACGAGCTTGACGCGAACCTTGTCGCCCAGTCGGTAGCTTTCGCCGGTGCGCTCGCCGGTCAATGCATGGTTCGCCTCGTCGTAGCGATAGTAGTCGGCGCCGATGGTGCTTGCAGGGACGAAGCCGTCGGCGCCGGTCTCGTTGAGCTTGACGAAGAGGCCGGCCCTCGTGACGCCGGAGATCTGACCGTCGAAGGTGGCGCCGATCTGGTCGGCGAGGTGATGCGCGATGAGCCGGTCGACGGTCTCGCGCTCGGCCGCCATGGCGCGCCGCTCCGCCGTGGAAATCCGGGCGCTAATCTCGGCGAGCTCCTGGAGGGTCGTCTTTTGCGGCAGCCCGTCTTGGCCGAGCTTCAGCGCCCTGATCAAGGCGCGGTGGACGATCAGGTCGGCATAGCGCCGGATGGGCGAGGTGAAGTGGGCGTAACGGCGCAGGTTCAGCCCGAAGTGGCCATAGTTCTCGGCCGAATATTCGGCCTGGGATTGGGAACGCAGGACGACCTCGTTGATGAAGAGCTCGTGTTCCGAGCCTTCGACCGAAGCGAGGATGCGGTTGAACAGGGCCGGCTCGAGCGCCCCTTGCTTCGGCAGCTTGATCCCGATTGAGGCCAGCACCTCTCCGAAGGAGCGCATCTTCTCCAGCGAGGGCTCGTCATGGACGCGGTAGATGAGGTCGGATTGGGCCTTCTCGAGAACCTCCGCGGCGGCCACGTTGGCCTGGATCATGAACTCTTCGATCAGCCGGTGGGCCTCCAGACGCTCGGGTACGAAGATCCGGTCGACCGTCCCGTCGGCCTTCAGAAGAATCTTGCGCTCGGGCAGGTCGAGGAAGAGCGGCTCGCGGGCGTCCCGAGCCCGCTTCAGGGCTTCAAAGGCCGCCCAGAGGGGCTTGAGGATCGTGTCGAGAATCGGAGTCGTCACCTCGTCGGGCCGCCCATCGACGGTTGCCTGCGCCTGCTGATAGGAGAGCTTGGCGGCCGAGCGCATCATGATCCGGTGGAAGGAGTGGCGCTTTTTGCGCCCGTCCGCGCCGACGATCATCCGTACCGCGAGCGCCGGGCGATCCTCATGGGGGCGCAGAGAGCAGAGGTCGTTCGAGATCCGCTCGGGCAGCATCGGTACGACCCGGTCGGGGAAGTAGACCGAATTGCCGCGCTCCAAAGCCTCCCGGTCGAGGGCAGAGCCCGGACGGACATAGGCCGCGACGTCGGCGATCGCGACAGTGATCACGAACCCGCCGGGATTTCCGGCATCCGGGTCGGGCACGGCGTGGACCGCATCGTCGTGGTCCTTCGCGTCCGGCGGGTCGATGGTGAGGAGCGGCAGGTCGAGCCAATCCTCGCGGCCGTCCAGGACTGCCGGCCTTGCGGCAGCCGCCTCCTCCAGGGCTTCGGGCGGAAACTCGTTCGGGATATTATGGGCATAGATGGCGATCAGGCTGACCGCCTTCTCGGATTGGATCGAGCCGAGCCTGTCCCGCACCTTGGCCTGCGGCAGGCCGAACCGTCCGCTCTTCGCGACGCTCGCGGTCACGAGATCCCCGTCGCGGGCCTCGCCCTCGTCACCAGCCCGGACCAGCAGCTCCTTCTCGCGGGACTTTTTTTCCACGGGCACGATCCGGCCGCCGCCTTGGGGGAGGGAATGAAAGATGCCGAGAACCTGGGCGGGCTTCTTGGCGACGATCTTCATCAGCCGGCCGGTGTACCGGGGCCCCTGGGCGTCCCTTGTGGGCTCGACCCGGACCAGGGCCCGGTCGCCGACGCCGGGCACCGGCAGGCCGGGCCGCGGCTTGCGGGGGAGGGCGATGAGGATCCTCGGTGTTTCGCCATCCTCGTCGGCGTTCCACTCCGCGGGCTCGGCCACGAGTTCGCCGTCCCGGTCGCGTGTCTTGATGTCGGCGAGCACGACGGCCGGGAGGGTTCCTGCCTTGTGGACGCTCTTGCGGCGCCGGTCCACCAGGCCTTCGACCTCGAGATCCTTCAGCATCTGCTTGAGCCAGATCCGGTCGCCGCCTTTGATGTTGAAAGCGGCGGCGATTTCGCGCTTCCCCACCTTGCCAGTAGCGTTGGAGATGAAAGCGACCACGTCCTCGCGCGAGGGAAAATCGGTCGGGACGGCGGGTTTAAAGCGTTTGGGCAAGGATCGACCTGTCGAGCTTGAGTGTTCGCCTTTTTGCACGTCGGCGCGCAAGGCCAAAGAGCCCTTGGCCCGGTGCGCCCTTAATGACGCCGTCGGAGGGCTTGGGATCCATGAACGCCCGAGCGAATAAGAAAAAGGCTCCCGCTAGGGAGCCTTCAAGGATACCGGCCCGTGGGGGCAGATTGAGCCGGTGATGCCTACCAACGGTCGCGCCCTCGAGTCGGTTCCGTCGATTTTTAAAATTTTCTGAAATTTGTTTGGGCCGCCCGCGGAGCGTTCTCCGAACGAGAAACCGGAGCCCGCTCGGGCTCCGGCAGAGGTAGGCCGCAATTGCGGCCGGGAGGAAGCTCGGGCTCGGTCCTACACCGAGTAGTACATCTGGAACTCGATGGGGTGCGGGGTCATCTCGAAGCGCGCGACCTCGGTCATCTTCAGTTCGATGTAGCTGTCGATGAAGTCGTCGTTGAAGACGCCGCCGGCCTTCAGGAAGGTGCGGTCCTTGTCCAGGCTGACCAGGGCCTCGCGGAGCGAGCCACACACGGTCGGGATCTTCTTCAGCTCGCGCGGAGGCAGGTCGTAGAGGTCCTTGTCCATCGCCTGGCCGGGATCGATCTTGTTCTGGATGCCGTCGAGCCCTGCCATGAGCATGGCCGCGAACGCGAGATAGGGGTTGGCGGTGGGATCCGGGAAGCGGACCTCCACGCGCTTGGCCTTCGGCGAGGTCGTCCACGGAATTCGGCAGGAAGCGGAGCGATTGCGGGCCGAGTAGGCCAGCAGCACGGGAGCCTCGTAGCCCGGGACGAGGCGCTTGTAGGAGTTGGTGGACGGGTTCGTGAAGGCGTTAAGCGCCTTGGCGTGCTTGATGATGCCGCCGATGTACCACAGACACTCCTGCGACAGGTCCGCGTACTTGTTGCCCGCGAACAGGGGCTTGCCGCCGGTCCAGATCGACTGGTGCACGTGCATGCCCGAGCCGTTGTCGCCATAGACCGGCTTCGGCATGAATGTTGCCGATTTCCCATAGGATTGCGCGACGTTGTGAATGCAGTACTTATAGACCTGCATCTGGTCGCCCATGTGGACCAGCGTGTCGAATTTCATGCCGAGCTCGTGCTGGGCCGAAGCGACCTCATGGTGGTGCTTCTCGACCTTCACGCCCATGGCCGCCATGGCGGCGAGCATCTCGCCGCGCATGTCCTGGGCGGAATCGAGCGGCGGCACGGGGAAGTAGCCGCCCTTGACCGGGATGCGGTGACCCAGGTTGCCGCCCTCGTAATCCGTGTCGCCGTTGGTCGGCAGTTCCGAGGCGTCGAGCTTGAACCCGGTGTTGTAGGGGTCCGCCATGAACTTGACGTCGTCGAAGACGAAGAACTCGGCCTCCGGCCCGACGTAGATGGTGTCGCCGATGCCCGTGGATCGCAGGAAGGCCTCGGCCTTCTTCGCGATGCCGCGCGGGTCGCGAGTGTAAGGCTCGCCAGTCGCGGGTTCGAGGATGTCGCACACGATCGACATCGTGGCGGCGGAAAAGAACGGGTCCATGCATGCCGTTGCGGGATCCGGCATGAGGGTCATGTCGGATTCGTTGATGGCCTTCCAGCCCGCGATGGAGGAGCCGTCGAACATGATGCCGTCGGCGAACACCTCTTCGTCCACGATCAAGACGTCGAACGTGACGTGCTGCCACTTGCCGCGCGGGTCGGTGAATCGGAAATCGACGTATCTGACGTCATTGTCCTTGATCGCCTTCAGGACGTCCTTGGCGGTCTGCATGGTCGAAAAGTCCTTCTGCCCTTGGGTTCTGGATCCGCCAGCGAAACTGCGGCGGAGGTTGTCGCGGGATCAGATCGCGTCGGTTCCCGTCTCGCCGGTGCGGATGCGGATGGCCTCCTCCACCGTCGATACAAAAATCTTGCCATCCCCGATCCGTCCCGTTTGGGCCGCCCTGCGGATCGCCTCCACGGCCCCCTCGACCAGATCGTCCCGGAGGACGATCTCGAGCTTCACCTTTGGCAGGAAGTCCACGACGTACTCGGCACCACGGTAGAGTTCCGTATGCCCCTTCTGGCGGCCGAAGCCTTTCGCCTCGATGACCGTGATGCCCTGGAGTCCAACCTCCTGAAGGGCCTCCTTCACCTCGTCGAGCTTGAACGGCTTGATGATGGCTTCGATCTTCTTCATGACGGCCAGGAATGGGTGGACTGGACGGATTTGCCGCTTCTAGCACCAAGGATGGCCTGCTTCCACGCAGGGAAGCGGCCGCACGCGACGATTCTGCCCAACTGAGCAGCACCTTCTGGTTAAATTTTAGGCGCCATGCTCGTGAGGCGGTCCCGATTACGTTCGTCGGTGCTAAAAATCGAGTCACATGGCCGAGTTTCTACTGACCACGGACGCGATGCGAGAGGCCGACGCACGCACAATCGCGGCCGGAACGCCCGGAACGCTGCTGATGGAACGCGCAGGCCGGGCCGTCGCCGACGCGGTTCGGGCAATGCTGCCGACCGCCAGGCGGGTGCTGGTCGCATGCGGACCCGGCAACAACGGCGGCGACGGTTTCGTCGCCGCCCGGCTTCTCTCCCAGACCGGATACGCGGCTATCGTGGCGCTGCTCGGCGCCCGAGACAGGCTCAGGGGGGATGCGGCGGAAATGGCCGCGCTGTGGCAGGGACCGGTTCTGCCGGCCGCGGAAGCGCGGCCCCTCGAAGTGGACCTCGTCGTCGACGCGCTGTTCGGGGCAGGGCTCGACCGGGACCTCGAGGGCGCCGCCGCCGCCCTCGTGACGAGCATCAATGCCTCGGGAAAGCCGGTTCTCGCCGTCGACGTCCCGTCGGGCATCGACGGGGACACCGGTCGGGTGAGAGGAGTGGGCGTGCAGGCCACCCGCACCGTCACCTTCGCGGCTCGCAAACCGGGCCACCTCCTTCTCCCCGGCCGCATCTATTGCGGCCCCGTGGAGGTCGTGGATATCGGCATTGCGGCCCAAACCCTTGCTGAGGCAGGAGACCGTACCTTCGCGAACGCGCCGGATCTCTGGCGAGTGGCCCTACCCTGGCTGGCGCTCACCGCCCACAAGTACGACCGCGGCCATACCCTGGTGGCCTCGGGCGGCGCGACCCGGACCGGGGCTGCCCGCCTCGCCGCCAGGGCTGCGCTGCGCATTGGCTCCGGCCTCGTGACCTTGGCCTCGCCCCCCGAAGCGCTCGGGGTCAACGCGGCCCAGCTGACCGCGATCATGCTCCGGGGCTGCGACGGCGCGGACGGCCTCGCGGCGATTCTGACCGACGAACGCTTCAATGCGGTGGTCCTCGGGCCGGCGCTCGGCGTCCACGCCCTGACCCGGACCATGGTGGTCACGGCCTTGGAGGCGAAGCGGGCTCTCGTCCTCGACGCTGACGCGCTGACCTCTTTTGAGGGTCTCGCGCGCGAACTGAAAGGAGCTTTCGCCGAGGCGCCCACGGTGATGACCCCCCATGACGGGGAGTTCGCGCGCCTCTTCACCGACCAGCCGCAGGTC
>Ga0126314_10001612_pt1 | contig 10911 bp, 9 predicted proteins | sample Plot105B_FD_92535 | JGI IMG/M metagenome (GOLD analysis project Ga0126314, IMG submission 92535) | Serpentine soil microbial communities from UC McLaughlin Reserve, CA, USA - Plot105B | ecosystem: Environmental > Terrestrial > Soil > Grasslands | place: USA: UC McLaughlin Reserve, Lake County... | reverse complement strand
TATAAGTACGCGGAAATAATAGGTTTTTATCATATTCGACATTAAAATCCCTTCCAATTTCTTCGTATTTTTTTTCACCTTTTCTGTACTGCATAGCAGTTTCTTTAACGTCTGTACGGTTTGCGTCAAATGTTTGACCATACAGAAGTGGTGTCTGTCCATAATTTGTGCGCCCCAGATAATTATACATTGAGTAGGCGTTGTCAGGATTTGAGAGATTTAAACTCGGTTTGGCATTGGCTCTTATGATGATAAGAAAATAAGAACTGAATCCAAAGAATACGAAGGTAAGACATACAAGAGCCAGATTCAGATTGTATTTTTTATGTTTTATTGAGTAAAAAATACCATAAGCTACCGTACCTGCAAGTAAAATGATGAAGAAAATTGCACCATAGCCGAAACTCGTACCAAGTGTATTGACAAAGAAAAGATCAGTTTTAGCAGCGAATAATACTGTGTATTGGATTACAAGGAACTGTACTACGGCCCAGATTAAACCAGAAATGCCGATCGCTTTTATTGTACCCCAAAAGCCCGGACTGGGATTCTTCTTGAAATAATAAATCAATACCACTGCCGGAATAGCCAGCAAACTCAGCAGATGAACGCCAATTGAGAGGCCAACGATGAATGAGATGAGTACCAGCCACCGGTCATCCGCATTGCGTTCCCATTTTAACATTGCCCAAAATACGATTGCCGTAAACAATATGGACAAGGAATACACTTCAGCCTCTACAGCTGAAAACCAAAAAGTGTCAGAAAAGGTGTAGGCTAGTGCACCTACAGTACCCATAGCAACGATAGTAAGGATGTCTAAAAGGCTTTTTTCCTCTTTGAATAATTTTGAGGCGAGCAGGGTAATTGTCCAATAAAGGAACATAATAGTAGCTGCGCTGAAGAGCACCGAACTGAAATTCATCCAGTAAGCTACTTTGGAGTTGTGTCCGGCCGCAAGTAAAGAAAACAGCTTGCCAATCATCAGAAATAGAGGAGCGCCAGGCTGATGTCCAACCTGTAATTTAAAGGATGCGGCGATAAATTCGCCACAGTCCCAAAAACTTAAAGTAGGCTCCATGCTGAGCCAGTAAACAAAACCCGCAATGACAAGAAGTATCAGGCCGGCAATGTTATTAATCTTTTGAAATCGGTTCATGGTTTTAGGTTGTGGTTTTTAGGTACTTAAAAGTAAATATTAAATTGAACGGATTTCAAAATTTAACATTTCTTCACATTTTAAGGAGGGTATCTAGAGTTCAACTAAATTTTCCCTATAGTTTTTCCACTGTCAATGCTTATGTGCATCATTCATACAATCGAATGCAAATACTTTAGATACATGAGATCTGATTACACCCCTTTCCAAAAATCCTGCGATAGTTCGCATATCGGCACCATTTGATTTTACTTTCATTGCAGATCCTTTTATGCCCCTTGCTGATCGTACGGCCTTATTAGTAACATTCAGTGAGCGGTCTAAATAGTTGGCACGGATGGTATCTAATACAAAATCGATATTATTGATTATATTTTCAAAAGGCTGTGCTTTATAGTTGATATGCTCATCAGCACCAAGAGAAGTACAAAATCCTTATTGCATAAGAGGAAGTGCCAATTACATATGTGTCCAGATGTCTGCCCGTCTGAATGGCATAATGCCCCGGGTACGGTGATAGGTAAATCCGTATTGGTAAGTAATTACCAACAAATTCTTGTAATATGATAGCTTCATTGTCTCAATCAGCTATTGAATATCCGTCATTTAAACACATAAAAAAATCTAGATTAATAATGGTTCGAATACATTGAAAACATTAGCTTATGACGCTTGTTTTATAATTAAACTTTGGTATCATGAAAACACAATATTTAAGAACAGCAATTACCATTGCACTGGGAACAGTCATTTCATTTGGTGGACTGGCGCAGGAAAAAAAGAAAAAATCAGTTGGCAAGACTATTGAAAAAACTGCGGAAAAGGTTGGTAATAAAACTGCAGAAGTCGCTGTAAAAGGAAGTTCTAAAGTAGTGGATCAGACTTATAAAGGAATGAAGGCTCCGGATGGTTCAAACGTGTATATTGATGGTAAGAATCGAAAATACTATGTGAATAAGAAAGGGGCTAAAATTTATCTTAAAGCATCGGAGATTAAAAAAAGGTCCGTTTAAATCCTGACTAATTTTCCACCCGTAATCAATGGTGGTGACTTAGTGTAAAGCATACAGGAAAAATTATATTTTGTGTTCTGTGTAAAATACCTTCTTAATACGAATAAGATCGATAAAATAACCATGAAAATTGAATAATAAACAGAAGTCATAAGAGTGCTGTATTTCAATTATCTAAAATACAGAGCTTTGGTAAGTACACTAAGCTGAATATTATTTAATTTTTATGCGTGATATCAAAATTACACAGAGCATTACCAACACCAGAAATGAAGATTCATTAAACCGTTACCTTTCAGACATCGGTCAAATTTGTTTACTGACAGGTGAAGAAGAGGTATTATTGGCTAAGAAGATCAGAGCAGGTGATAAGGCCGCCGAACACATGCTTATTATTGCCAACTTACGGTTTGTTGTCTCTGTCGCAAAAAAATACCAGATGCCGGGAATGCCTCTGCAGGATCTGGTAAATGAAGGAAACATAGGCCTGATCAAAGCAGCAAGGAAGTTCGACGAAACAAAAGGGTTCAAATTCATCAGTTACGCAGTATGGTGGATCCGTCAATCAATAATTCATGCAATCGGAGAATACAGCCGTTCAGTCAGGCTTCCGATGAATCAACAAATGGGTATAAATAGTGTAAAACAGGAAAGTATCAGGCTCGAACAGCGGTTAGAACGTGAACCGACTTTGGAAGAATTGGAAGAAGTTCTTGGAAAACCTGTTGCCCAGTTGGCAGAATTTATTCAATATGGCTCCCGTATGAGGTACCTTGATGATGAGTTGCCAGGAAGCGTGAGTGAAAGCAATACGCTGATCGATCATGTACCGCATGAAGAGTCGAATCTTATAAATAAACATATTAAGTCTGATGGGATGAGCAGTATACTATCCGTGCTGTTAGAGAAGTTATCTGAACGTGAAAAGAAGATTCTTATACTTGGCTATGGTTTATATGGTCAGGAATCCTTAACACATGATACAATCGCTGTAATGCTGGATCTTAGTAAAGAAAGAATCCGGCAGATTACTGAATCTGCGATAAAAAAATTGCAGTTGTTGCCTAAGACGGAATATATTAAAGAATTTATCGAGTGAGTTTAGTAAGTTGAAACATAAAATGATGGGAATTAGTAATGCTGAATTATTTCAGAATCAATAATCACATTGCCTTCAATAGTTGAGTGGGTAAAGATCAGAAAGTTGCGATTATCTGGTTTTATCTTGTATTTTTTTATAAGTAATTCTGCATGGTCGGGATAGTTTCTTACAATTACATTCCCCTTAAGATCTTTTTGCTTTTTTAATAAAGAGGTACTGATAACATTTTTAATCTTGAAAATCCTGCCCGGAAAATTGGTATTTATAGACATACTTACGTACAGATGAGTCTGGTGATGTAGTTTCTGTAGACCATATCTGGGGGCAATCAAAGCAAACCCTCCGCTTTTAAGAAGAGCCGCGTCAGGTTCATACAGATATCCGGCAAGTCTAGCTTCATCAGGAACAGTTAGCTCTTCTTCACCTCTGTAAAAGCTAAAGGTTTTGGTAATTTCATTTAATGTTACGGCTATTATCTTTGCTGTCTGATTTGCAGGTTTGTCATGGTCTATAATCCACAGCAATTCTTTACATTCATTCTTAACGCTTACAACATGTACTTCAGAAACCTGCTTCAATTCTTTCAATCCAGAGGTAATGTCCAATAAGGGTGCTGTTTTGATAATGATTCGCTGACTTTTTGAAAGCAGCAGATCCAGATTCAATGTCACATTTGGCGTACAATCTTTCAGCATAAAAACCTTTCCTGAAGTGTTACGCCTTGCCGGATCTATGTAAATAGTATCAAAATCTTCCGTACCCGACTTTAAATATTCCAATCCGTCAGTGGCCAGGAATCGAATATTTTTCCTGAGCATAACAAGGGCATTATAGGCAGCTATTTCAGATAAGCCGGTATTAATTTCACAATGTGTTACCGAGGTTAGTCTTTTAGCAAAATAATAAGCATCAACACCAAATCCACCAGTCAGATCGATCAGTCTTTTGCCAACGGCCAAAGTAGATTTGTACAGTGCGGTAACTTCAGAAGAACACTGCTCTATGGAAAGTAATGCAGGGTAATAGATGAAATTGCTGCCGTACCAGGAAGGGAGCTTTCTCATACTCTTATTTTTAGCGGAGATCTGGTTAGAAAGTTCAGCTGGGCTCACATTTTGGAACGGACTTTTTGCCATTGCAATTTTATGTACATCAGCAGTCAGATGATTACTGATGTATTCCTGTACCTCGCTATTTAATATCTCCCTGTTCAATTTAATCTGGCTTTATTGCTATTTTGCGTTCGGGATATCTTTGTCCCGCATTACAATCTGACAGGTATTTCGGCTCTTTACTTCAAGCAGAATATTCTTGTTAACTGTTACACGGTCAATGGTTTGCTGGTTGTAATATCTTATGGTAACCAATTCCAGGCCAGTATTGTATTTAATTTTGTAATGAGCAGACAGGTCGGTTATCAGGGCTTGTAATTTCATCGCATCATGATCAAAACTTACAGAAAAACTAATTGCCGAATTTAACATGGTATTGATCTTTACTTTATGCTTATGAAAGAGACTGAAGATATCACTCAGGTTCTCTTCGATGATGAACGAAAAATCCTTAGGAAACACAGAGATCAGCGCCTGGTTAATTTTAAATATAAAGGAAGGTACGGGGAGGTGATTATTCATTCCGGTTATATCTGTTCCTTCCGCATCAGGATGTAAGAATGATCTGACGAACAGTGGAATGTTCTTGTTTTGTATTGGTTTTATTGTCTTAGGATGAATAATGGTTGCACCGTAATACGCAAGTTCTATGGCATCATGATAAGACAGCCGAGGTATTCTTTCAGTTTCATCAAACCATTTAGGATCTGCATTCAATACACCAGGCACATCTTTCCATATGGTCATAGAGTCCGCATCGAGGCATGCCGCAAATATAGCAGCAGAATAATCCGATCCATCCCGGCCAAGAGTGGTCGTAAAGTTTTCACTTGTACTTCCAATGAAACCTTGTGTAACAGCTATGTTTTTCTGCAAAATAGGCACCAGCTTACTTTGGACTTCCTGCTCAGTTTTCTCCCAGTTAATTTTGGCTTCCTTATAAGTATTGTCTGTGTGGATATAGTTGCGGGCATCCGCCCATTTAACATAACAACCCATCTCATTCAGATAAGCTGACGTTATTTTTGTTGATATTATTTCTCCGATAGAAACGATCTGATCATAGATGTAGTCGGGAGCATCATCCGGAGCATCCTCCAAAAGCCAGTCTATCTCAACAAAAGAATTAGCTATGTCGTCAAATACCTGATTGCTGTGATCCTTAAACAGATCGTTCATGATTTCGAAGTGAAATTGCTTAATCTCTTCGAAAATTTGCTGCACGGTATCTTCTCCGTAAATGTAAGCCCTTGTCAGATCTTCCAGTTTGTTGGTGATCTTTCCCATCGCAGAAATCACAACCAGCAGTTCAGGACCCTGGTGATTTAAAATAATTGCGGCAACATTTCGAACGCCATTGGCATCTTTTACAGATGCACCTCCAAATTTATATACCCGCATTATTTGTAAGAGCTTAGTAGAGAATTAGGTTTGACCATTCCTTTCAAATCCTTAAAAGGAATGATCAGTTCGGTCGTGCCGTAAACATAGGCCTTTATCTCATAAGGATTGTAAAGAAATTTAAGACCCTTATCTGTAATTGTAAAGTTGTTGTTTAACTTGAAAATATCATTATCAAAAAAATAACCATCCTTGAGACTGGCCGTAGGACTCAATTTTTCATTCTTCCTGAAGATCTGCTCTGCAATACTATTTAGCCTGGGTTCTGTACCCGGAATCAATAGCGAATCCAGCAAAATTTCCTGATGATTTTCGGTATTGTAATTCAGATAAGTAAATACACTGTTAGGATGTGCGCCACCGGAATAGTTTATATAGGTACTTAAAAAAGATATATAACCTGGTTTCTGTGTTTCTATTCTGTTTCTGATCTCCAGAAACCAATTCTGCGGGCGTTCTGATTCTGTTTTCTGAAAATCCTCAAAACCCTTAATAAAATCAGCTGCGTAATCCTGATAAGACTTGTAATTTTTACCGGAATCTGCACTTCGAAGTACTTTGTTTAATACAAAATCATTTATTCCTTTATCAGAAAAAACAGGGAAAGATATTACAGCCTTTGAAGTGTCCCTTATCTCTTTTTCTTTAGAAGCCGGCAGCTTACTGATCACTTTAACAGAGTCATAGCTAAAGGTTAATGTATCTGATTGCGTTGTAACATCAGTTGTTTTTGTTTCTTTTTCACCCTGACAAGCCATGAAGCTAATCAATAGTATGAATATTCCAGGTTTCTTCATGTTAATCTGCGATTTGTTCTTTCGAGAAAGAAGCATTTAACCAGCCAGCCTCAATTCCGGCGGCATATTTATTATAGAAATTTATCGCAGGTTCATTCCAGTCCAGTACCTGCCAGGTCATGCCATTATAATTGTTTTCTCTGGCTTCCTGTATGACCCGCTCAAATAATAGTTTACCTGCACCTTTGCCTCTATAAGCTTCTGTTACAATGAAATCCTCCAGGTAAAGCCGACGACCTTTCCAGGTAGAATATCTGGTATAAAAAAGAGCAAAACCTATAATTAAACCATTGTCTTCAGCTACAAAAGCCTTCCATACCGCGTTTTTCCCAAAGCCCGCATCTTCAAACTCCCTGGCAGTAACAGTAACTTCCTGGTGAGCTTTTTCATATACCGCTAATTCATGGACTAGTCCCATGATATTAGGGCAATCGGCCTTTTCAGCTATTCTTATTGTAATATTCATCTATGCTTTATGATGCCTTATTATTCTTTTACCAAAAATACTACTTCCAATCCTTACCATTGTACTGCCTGCTTCAATGGCAAGTTTGTAATCACCAGACATACCCATTGACAGTTCTTTAAAGGATTCTTCCTTTCTGAAAAAACTAACTTTAATACCATCAAAAAACACTTTCAGCTCAGTAAACTCATCTACAGTTTGTTTGTCTGTGGCATTGTTACTGGCAATTCCCATTAGTCCGGTGATGCGAATATTTTTTAGTACGGTAAATTCGTCAGATCTCAGCAGTTCTATCGCTTCGTCAAATCCTAAGCCAAATTTGGTTTCTTCATCTGCAATATAGATCTGCAGCAGGCATTCTATAATACGATCATGTTTGGCAGCTTGTTTATTGATTTCTATCAGCAACTTTAAACTATCTACAGACTCGATCATGCTGATAAAGGGAGCGATGTACTTCACCTTATTTGTTTGTAAATGACCAATAAGGTGCCATTGGATATCTTGTGGAAGTTGTGCCTGTTTGTCAACCAATTCCTGTACCAGATTTTCACCAAAAACACGGTGTCCTGCATTGTATGCTTCCTGGACAGCATCTGCATGTTGAAATTTAGACACAGCGACCAGTTGAACCCCATCTGTTTCAATTTCGCTTTTATATTTTAATAAGTTATCTGCTATACTCATTTATCAGTATTTTTGGTAAAATTAACAACCTTGGCGAACTTTGGCTAAGAAATAATGATGTTTTGACTTTTATGAAATACTTTACATATTTAGTTATTTCCTTTTTGCTTATTATCGGATGCAAACCTGGAATTCCTGGTGATGTTTTGCGGCCGGATAAAATGGCACTCTTACTACATGATATCCATGTTTTTGACGGATATATCACGAACGTCACTAATATCGATACAGCAAAAAAGGTAGCCGCCGGCTATTATAATGCCATCTATAAAAAATATGATACAGACTCTGCAACGTATGTCAGAAGTCTAAAATACTATACCGTTCATCCAAAGGAGATGACACAGATTTACACGAAGGTAACAGACCAGTTGAAAAAGGAGAAAAACTCACTTGTAAAAGCCGATTCACTGAAAAATGCGAAATTGGTAAAAGCAAGTAAATTAAAGCTAAAGACCGACTCAGTAAAGAAATCGGATTCTTTAAAAATAGACTTAGAACGAAAAAAATTCAAAAGACAGATGGATTCACTTAAGGAATCGGGTCGGTTTCCAATGTTGAAGAGCAAGGCAAAAAAAGCAGCGTATTTAAAAAAGAGAACGGACTCATTGAATAAAATAAATCAAAGAAAAAAAATTAAAAAAGCAAATCTATAATAAGCATGTTATATCCGGAGAATTGTTTGGAGCGGTTGGGGTTTAATGAGATAAAACAACTTATTCATAAACACTGCCTCAGTACAATGGGGCAGCAGATGGTCAGTAAGATGCAGGTCATGACCAAGTTTGATCAGATAAATAAATTTCTAAGGCAAACACACGAATTTAAAAGCATACTCCAAAATCAGGAACCCCTGCAGATCAGCACGTTTTTTGACATCAAAAATCTGGCAGATAAGATAAAGGTTGAAGGCACCTATCTGGTCGAAGAAGAATTACACCAGATGTACGCTTCGCTGCAGACGGTTTTCTCTGTGCTAAGATTCTTTGACGAACGGAAGGAAATCTATCCCAATCTTGAGGCATTGTTTGAACACCTCCCAGTAGAGAAGAACATTTTGAAAAGAATTGAGTCTGTACTGGATATCAAAGGAAAAATTAAACTTAATGCTTCATCTTTATTACAGCAAATCATTGCCGATATCTCCAACGGTGAACAGGACGTTCGCAAGCGGATGGACGCGATCTATAAACAGGCTGTGGCTAGCAATTGGGTGGCCGACGGGAGTCTGACAATACGCGATGGCAGAATGTGTATTCCTGTGCTTGCAGAAAATAAACGTAAACTCAGAGGTTTTATTCATGATGAATCTGCCAGCGGCCAAACGGTATACATAGAGCCGGAAGAAGTCTTTGCATTAAACAATAAGCTGAGAGATCTGGAATTTGACAAGAGACGGGAAGTCATTAAAATTCTAATCGCACTGACGAATGATTTAAGGCCTTATACACCACTTTTACTCTCCTATCACGGTTTTCTTACCAAGCTTGATTTTGTAAGAGCTAAAGCCCTTTTTGCCATTGATGTAGAAGCAGATATGCCTGTACTGATCAGCGATGCAAAAACAAAACTCATAAATGCCAAACATCCGTTGCTATACCTCTCATTTAAAGAGGATAGTAAGACGGTTGTGCCTCTGAATGTGCATCTGAACGAAAATTTAAGAATATTACTGGTCTCTGGCCCCAATGCAGGTGGTAAATCTGTCTGTATGAAAACCATAGGCCTGCTACAGATCATGGTACAGTCCGGCCTGCTGATTCCTGTTCACGAATCAAGTGAGGTAGGAATCTTTGACCAGATCTTTGCCGATATCGGTGATGATCAATCTATAGAAAGTGATCTGAGTACTTACAGTGCACACCTCACAAAAATGCGGTATTTTGTGGCTCGTGCAACACCTAAATCTTTAGTGCTGATAGATGAATTCGGTACAGGAACTGATCCTCAGTTTGGCGGGCCAATGGCCGAGGCGGTATTGGAAGTCCTGAACAATAAGAAGACCCGTGGAGTTATCACAACTCATTATTCCAATTTAAAGCTTTTCGCAGGCAATACAGAGGGGCTTGAAAATGCATCCATGTTATTCGATAATGACAGGATGAAACCCATGTATGTTTTGGAGATCGGCAAGCCGGGCAGCTCTTATGCCTTTGAAATTGCACAGAACATAGGACTGCAGAAAGAGGTATTGGAACTTGCCAGAATGAAGACCGGCACCAACCAAAACAGGATAGACAGTTTGCTTGTAGATCTGGAGAGAGAGAAAAAGCAAATCTATGATACCAGGGTCAATTTGGCCAATCAACAGAACAAAGTGAAAAACCTGGTGGCTGAAAATGAGAAGTTAAAACTTTTTCTGGATGAGAATAAAAAGGTGCTTATAAAGGAAGCAAAACTGGAAGCACAGGCCATCATAAAAAACGCCAATAAACTGGTAGAAAATACAATTGCAGATATAAAAGAAAGTAAAGCTGATAAGACGGTTACCAGGGAACTGCGACAAAACCTTCAAAAGCACCTGATCCAAAACCAGGTAAAAGAAGAACCGATAAAACAGGAAGCCCCGAAGCCCTTAAATACACCTGTTGAAGTTGGCGATTGGGTGCAGCTTAATAACAGTGAAACTACAGGCCAGGTGCTGGAGATCAATCGCGACAACCTTGTGATAGCCCTTGGTGATCTTCGCTCGGTGGTAAAGAAAAACCGTGTTCAGAAAATTAGTAATAAACAGGCTAAGAAGGCAGCACAGAGCAATTCTTACACCGGCAGTATTTCAGAAGCGATTTCCAGTTTTTCAGCAGAACTGGATCTTAGGGGGCGAAGAGGAGATGATGCTTTGCATGAATTGGAAAAGTACCTGGATAAATCACTTATGCTGGGCTTCCCGTTTATTAAAATCATCCATGGCAAAGGCGATGGCATATTGAGAAAACTGATCAGGGAATACTTAAAGAAATATAGCCAGGTAAACCGTGTGGAAGACGAACATGCAGATCGTGGTGGTGATGGTATCAGTTATGTTTATTTTAACTAAGTAAACTTATTTATTTTCAGTATGTTATAAGATAAATTTGTCTTATGAAAAACTTTATAATATTACTGATTGCATTAGTAATTCCTTTCACATCTTGTAAAAAGAATAATAAAAAAGTTCCGGAAGAGCAATTGCCT
>Ga0126314_10001611_pt1 | contig 10914 bp, 8 predicted proteins | sample Plot105B_FD_92535 | JGI IMG/M metagenome (GOLD analysis project Ga0126314, IMG submission 92535) | Serpentine soil microbial communities from UC McLaughlin Reserve, CA, USA - Plot105B | ecosystem: Environmental > Terrestrial > Soil > Grasslands | place: USA: UC McLaughlin Reserve, Lake County... | reverse complement strand
CTGGATCCTCCATCGTTAGCCTACGGCGACAAGAACTGCAGCTTGTACAGGCGCGACCTTCAAACGCCCCAAAGACACCATCCAAGATCAGAGTGTCTCGCGTATATCGTTTTGTGATCTAGCGTAAGGGTGGTATTGGGACGTGCAGGAAACCGTCGTAAACAACCGTTACAGCATCGGTCATACCCTGGGTGGCGGAGGGATGGCCAAGGTGTACCTGGCCCACGACGAGGTCCTCGATCGGGACGTAGCTCTCAAGGTCTTGAGGGAGCAGTTCGCCGACGACGAGGAGTTCGTCGAGCGCTTCAAGCGCGAGGCCCAGAGCGCCGCCAGCCTCTCGCACCCGAACATCGTCCAAGTCTACGATCGCGGGGAAACGGAGTACGGTACCTCTTATATAGCAATGGAGTACGTCCCGGGGGGCACGCTCAAAGAGCGTATCTCGTCGAGTGGGCCCCCCGAACCTGAGGTCGCTGCCTCCCTCGCTGCGCAGATCGCCGAGGCCCTCGGCGCGGCCCACGAGCGCGGCCTCGTACATAGGGACATAAAGACCCAGAACGTGCTCCTGACCGCCGCAGAGGATGTGAAGGTGGCCGACTTCGGCATCGCCCGGGCCGCCTCTGCCGCCACGATCTCGCAGACGAGTATAGTGCTGGGCACCGCGAGCTACATGGCCCCCGAGCAAGCCCTCGGGGAACCTGCGACGCCAAAGAGCGATCTATACTCCTTGGGGGTCGTCCTCTACGAGATGCTCACCGGCAAGCTACCATACACTGCCGAGAGTCCGGTGGCCGTCTCCATGAAGCACGTCACCGAGGCACCACGCCCTCCCGAGGAAGTAAACCCGCGCATTCCGGAGGGCCTTAATGCCTTGGTTGTGAAGCTCTTGGCCAAGGATCCCAAGGCCCGTTACGCGGATGCGGCCGAACTCGCAGAGGACCTCCGGCGAGTCCGTGACGGACTTCCACCGATCGCAGCGGGGAACGACTCCGGAACCACGCACCTCGCAACTCGAGAGACCGTGCCGCCGGCAGGAGTTGCGGCGAGTCGCTGGAGCGGAGCGTCGAGGAGTCCATGGGTCCTGGCGGCGACGCTAGGGCTCCTGGTCATGGTCGGCGGCTTGGGTTGGGGGCTATCGCAGAATCGCTGAGTGCAGGGCCCTCTGCCCGCAGAGAAGGAGCTCGCCCGGGTGTACAGAATCGAAGTCCCCGACGTAGAGGGCCTCACTGAGGAGCAGGCATGGCAGAAGCTCACTGCTTCTGGCTTCAAGGTAGACGTTCGGAGGCAGCGGAGCTCCGCGGCGGAAGCCGGCAAGGTACTCGACCAATCACCTGCCGGTGGGGAGAGGGTGAGGTAAGGGTCCGAGGCCATGCTACATGTCGGCGATGGGCCAGCGACTGTAGAGGTGCCCAACGTTGTTGGACTGAGTGTTCCCGGGGCGAAAGCGAGGCTTGGCAAAGCGGGTCTGGTCGTAGGATCCCAGAGGGAAGTGCCGAGTAACACTGCCCCCAAGGGCGTCGTGGTCGAACAGAGGTATCCGGCGGGTACTGAAGTCAAGCTCGCGACCGCTGTGAACATCGGTGTTAGCTCTGAAGGGCAGCAGGTCGCTGCCCCGGATGCCCCGATCCAGAGCACGGCAGCGGCGTCAGCTACCGCGGCGGCCAGCCCTACCGCGCTACCTACCGGTACCGTGTCGGCTACAGCTAGCGCGCCGGCGTCGGAGGAAGATGCTGCAGGGGACGTAGAAAGCGGAAACAGTGGGCCTGGAAGCGACAATAGCGGGCACGGAAGTAGCGGGGGCAATTAAAGCTCGGGGGGACGTCCGAATCCTCGGGACTACGCGCGGTGCGTCCTCCTAGAAGAAGGGAGGACGTTTAGAGCAAGGGTTAGGGTCTCGGAGCAAGGTGATGACATCTCGGCCCTTCTCTCGCCCATATTGACCGTAGTGCGTGGAAGGAGCTTTCTCAGAAGTTGGAGAGAGGAGGCTCCTCAACCTCTAGCTAACCCGAGCAGCGCCTCCCCGCGTATAAACCCCATATAAACCCCAATGACGCCGCGCGTGAGAACGACCAACGACAAGGGGAGGTAGGCGCATGAGAAAGATGACCATCTTACTAGCCGTCGTGGGGCTGATGCTTGTTCGAGGTGTCCGTACTGGTCGGCATCTTCCGCCCACGCCTCATCGTGGCGCTCGTCATCAGTGTCTTCATGGTAGCGATCGGCACCGGCGCGCTCTTTGCTGTGTGGGTCGGTTGAGCAGCGATTGCAGGTAAGCTCCCGACGTTTATTCACCGAAGTGCGTGGAAGGTGAATACTACGAAGTCCATATTCAGAAGCCTGGCTACCTTCAGCGGTGTTGTTCCCATCCTGACAAACAGTCTAGGGGATATGTTCGGTGGGAGCTACACTTACGCTATGGCTGATGACGCGATATTAGACGAGATACAAGACAATATAAAAGATGCAGGGCACAGACTAAGGGCATCACTCAGTCTCTTGCGCTCGCAGGGTCTGATAGATGATGCTGACTTCCGTGAGCTTGACTTACGTCTGAGTACGTCTCTGGCGATGGTCGAAGCGTGCTACATGGAGGCACGTAGGAGAGAATGATTGGCGGATGTGATTCTGACGCGGGGAAATGTATAACTAACACGCTTGCTACATGCTATGTGTGAGGGAGAGGATATGAAGCAGCGTTAAACGTCGCGAAGCCAGTTTAAACAGGGTTGACCGAAGGGGCCAACATAGGTACGGTTTAGGCACTCAGAGCCGGTGCCCGTATCAGGGTAATAGTGGGGAAAGGGAAAGGAGGATACGGGCACCGGTTGCCTTTATTCATACCGCAGATAGCCCTACGAGTAAAGTTTCTTAGCAGCCTGTGGGTCAAAAAGCCCAAGATGTGGGGCAAACGGAGCACTAACGTCGCTCATCTTTCCTGTAGTAGGAGCAACGTTCCTGATCCGCAGTGCGAACAACTCCATGTCGCAGGAGGTAGGAGGTTGTGGACTTGCGTGGGTTCCGTGGACTGTTTCAGACTTAGAACAGTGCGCACAAGGAGAGCATTGCCACCAACAAACCCGGCCTACCCACCGGAGTTTCGCCCAGAAGCTATCCGGCTGGCTAGAACCTCCGATGAGCATCCCATCCCCGAATTCTCCCGTGAGATCGCTCTCTGCGATGGCACGCCCAGAGTTAGGAACTGGGTGAACCAGGACGAGATCGACTCCGGCCAGCGAGCAGGTCTCACGAAGGAGGAGAAGGAGGAGTTTGCGCAAACTCCTCAGGCGTGAGGTGAACACCCTCCGCCAGGAGAAAGAGATCTTTACCGGGCGATGGTCATTATCGCCTCGCTGATGATCTGGTCAACCGCATGATCCGTGAGACACGCCATAGCCGAGGAGGGTTTCCTTTCGCCTATTCATCCGAGTGCGTGGGAGATTAATTCTGCGAACTTCGTCATGACGTTCTCGGAGGTTTTTGCCCTAGCTTATTGAGGTGTCCGAGACGGCCGGCGGCTCCACGTCGTCGTAGATGCGCGCCGCTGCCAGTAGTCCGTTGCTCCCGCGCTCGTAGACCGCCACGCCCGCCTGGGGCGGGACGTCGGTCGTCCCCCATCGCACGCAGTTGTACTCGATGGCGCACCGCACGCCGTCGTCGGTGAGCGTGCAGTGCTCCAGCCCTATGCCGTCCCCGTTGGCGAACATGTGTGCGTACAGCTGCCGCAGCGCTTCGGTGCCACGGTGGAGGTACGCTCCTCCGCTGGGCTCGCGGACGTAGCCGTCGGACTCGAAGGTCGCCACGATCCCTTCCAGGTCGCCCTCGGCCAAGGCCCTCTGGTAGTCGCCCGGTGTACCCTCGGCGTGGAGACCTGGATCGGCGGGGAGCAGCGGAGGGCGCAAGCGGTGATCGCCTGTGAGCGGCCACGTGCTGTGGTAGAGGCGGATTACCTTCAGCGTGCGGTCGGGGTTGCGGTCGCTCACGACTGCCACGGGCAGCTCCACCCTTGCCCCGTCGTCCACCAGGAGGTTCAGCACCACCTCCTCGACCGTGCGGGCGGGGGTGCGCGTCAGGGCCACGTTCTCCACCACCGCGTCGCGCTCGCGCAACCAGTCCGCCGTTCCCGCAGCGAAGGCGCGTAGCTCCCTTGTGCCCTCGACGTAGCCGACTCGGGGATCGTCGATGACGGGCTGGCGTGCGGCGAAGGAGCGCACGAGGGCGTCGGGTTCGTCTGCGAGGATGCCCTCGTAGTAGGGGACGGCGTCGTTGGTGCTAGTAGCCTGCGCTTCTTGCGCGCGCCTAGCTTCGGCTATGGGGGCGGTGAAGACCTCGGGCATCCAGGGCATAAAAGCCTCCTCTGAGTAGGACCACGTGTTGCGCACGAACCCACAAAGCTTACGCTATTCATCCGAGTGCGTGGCTGGTGTGCTCTCAGAAGTTCACCCCGACTACTAACCCGCCAGTCTCGGGCGAGCAGGCCGTACTCCACCCGGTCCTCGTACTCGCCCCACTTCTTGTGGTGCCCCCGGAGTGTGCCCTCGTGGGTCATCCCGATCTTCCTCATCACCTTGCCAGAGGCGGGGTTGCTCCCGAAGTGCGCTGCGTAGAGGCGCTGGAGCCCCAGGTCCTCAAACGCGTAACGGACGGCCTCCCTGGCGGCTTCAGTGGCGTAGCCCTTGCCCCAGTAGGGCACGCCGATCCAGTAGGTGAGGTGCGCGCGGGCGTCCCCGGGAGTGATGGCCAGCGTGATGCCACCGACGAGCTCCCCACCCTCCCGAGTTTGCACGGCGAAGTGTAGGACCTCGCCGGCCTCGAACGCCGCTCTGTGTGTCGAGATCCACCGCTCTGCCTCTCCTTCGGGGTAGGGGTGCGGAATGGGCCTCGTGGTCCTCGCGAGCTTCCGGACCCCGGCGAGCGTCCGCACGTCCGGTGCGTCTTCGGGCGAGAACTCCCATAGGAGCAGGCGCTCGGTGCGCAGCGTGGGATAAGGCTCGTAGATGTGCCGCCGCGATGCCCCAATCACTTCGCGACACGGAACCTAAGGTGTGTGACCTTTGGGGAGGTAACCACCCTCATGTTCTCCAGTTCGATGTGCTCGGGGCCCATCTTATCGAACAAGCGGATCCCCCCGCCGAACAGTAAGGGGGCAAGGTGAATCTCTAGTTCGTCGAGCAGTCTGGCTCTGATGTACTGTTGGACTGTATCCGCACCGCCGGCAATATTGACATTCTTGTCGCCCGCGGCCGCCTTCGCTTGCTCCAGGGCGCTCTCGATGCCGTCGGTGACGAAGGTGAACGTCGTTCCGCCCTCCTTGACCAACGTGTCTCGGTCTTCATGGGTAAGCACGAATACCGGCATGCGATAGGGGGGATTATCTCCCCAAGGCCCCTCTCCCTCGTCGAACATCCGCCGGCCCATCACGACGGCCCCCGTGGGAGCGAATCGCTGGCGAAGTTCCTCGTCGTCTGCGTTGGTCTGTCCACCGCTGAGACCCTGAATCTCGCGGAAGGAGGCCAGATCGAACATCCACTGCTGGATAAGCACACCCCCATCGCCCAAAGGGTTTCCTGCCCCAGCGTTAGGCCCCGAGACGTATCCATCTACTGACATCGACATGTGCGCGGTAACTATGCCCATAACACATCCCCTTTAAAGGCCATCATCTGAGGTCCTTCACGACTGCTGCCCTTAGGCGACCGAGGTTCCCATTAAACCAATACAGAAGATAGTGAGGCAACATGATAACCTTGTCTGCCTAGCCTGCGCGTGTAGATCGCCTGCTCCTACGAGGTTGCCCTCGGCGTCTAGTGGTACCGCCCGGCACTGCTGAAGTGTCCTCTACCCGATGCCACCACGACGTGTGAGTAGCCTGGAGGCTGGCTGAGTCCTGGTGCATTGAAGCGTTCGATCATCGCCTCCTCCTTCACCTTCGAAGCTCTGGCGTGGCAGCTATCGTAGCCTGTATGCTGGAAGTATTCATCCGAGTGGGCGGAAGGGAGATACACAGAAGTTCATCCATAAATAGCTCACATGGAAGATGCGTCGCACCTCTCTTGGGTGGCATCATGGTCCGGGGTGGAAAGGTTAACCCGCTTGGACTTCCAAATATACCTGCAAAAGGCTATCCTTTAGGAGTGGGCGATGCTGGGTTCGAACCGGCGACCTTTGCCGTGTGAAGGCAGTGTGGTAGGTTCCTAGAGCGTTCTGGAGCTTGCAAAACTCCTGCATATAACAATTTTCTTTCGAGACCACTTTGCTCTAGTTTTCAGGAGATTTGCTCGGGTTTCTGCACAGATGTTACGGTTCTTGCATCCGCACGAGGTTAGGGATTATTGTTATTCGATCAGCAGCCTGGAAGCCACAAGTGCGAGCTTCGTCCTAGGGGTCTTCTCCGAATGTCAATGATCACTTAGAAGTTTGGGGTTGCGTCGCTCCTCGCGAAGTTGTTGCATTGCGTCCAACCGCTCCGCGCAGGAGTGTGGCGAAAGGAGTACAAGAGATGCACCTCTTACACTGCGAACACCGAATAAGTGTTGAGCAAGTAGTACACACTATTATGGAGGAACGCTTATGAAGGCGATTGTCTACACAAAATATGGACCACCAGAGACCCTTCAGCTGGAAGAGGTAGCAAAACCTACCCCTAAGGATGATGAAGTACTGATCAAGGGTCGGGCGGTATCCGTGAATAGATCTGACTGGGAGGGACAGAGAGGCAAACCGCTGTATGCCCGCATAGGGGGGCTTCTGAAACCACGTCACCAGAGACTCGGATCGGACATAGCCGGCCGAGTTGAGATGGCTGGCAGAAACATCTGGCGATTTCAACCAGGAGATGAAGTCTTCGGAGACATCTTGCCGCGCCTAGGTGGTTTTGCCGAGTATGTGTGCGCTAGTGAAAGTGCCTTGGCGCTGAAACCACCCAGTATGACATTCGAGGAAGTAGCGGCCATCCCACAAGCGGCAGTGATCGCCCTGCAGGGGATTCGCGATAGAGGACAGGTCCAGCCGGGAGAAAAGGTTTTGATCAATGGCGCCGGCGGCGGCGCCGGTACGTTTGCAGTGCAGCTTGCCAAAATGTACGGGGCCGAGGTGACTGGGGTAGATAACTACGGCAAGTTGGATTTTATGCGCTCGCTTGGCGCAGATCATGTCATTGATTACACTCGGGAAGACTTCACCAAGAATGGGAAACAGTATGACCTGATACTCGATATCCTGGCGCATCGTTCGGTTTTCGCCTACAAGCGAGCGCTAAGGCCCAATGGAAGCTATTTCCTTGCCGGAGGTTCTGTAGCTACAATTTTGCAGATTTTGTTCCTGGGACCATGGATTAGAAGAACCACGAGCAAGAAAATACGCGTCCTGGCGGTTCGACCAAACATAGAAGATCTAGATTTTATGAAAGAACTCATCGAGGCCGGCAAGGTCACGCCGGTCATCGATAGGACGTACCCGCTAAGCGAGGTCCCTGAAGCTATGGGTTATGTCGGAGAAGGACACGCTCAGGGGAAAGTCGTCATCTCCGTGTGAGGCGAGAACCCGGAGGAAGACTCTTCTAGCCACGCAGGCGGCGAGGATGTCAGCGGCTAGCACCAACCAGGCCCCGGCGAATTCCGTACCCCAAGACGCCTTACCCGCTCCTGGAGGCGCGCTCCTACGCTCTCCCAAGAGTGGCAGAGGTCCCTCTTCTACGAGCAGGCCCTCGACGTCCTATCCGTGGCCCTAGACCAACCCGGGGAGGAGACGGAGTGAGTTCATCCGTCGGCCTCATGCACGTAGAAGCGTGGCGCCTAGAACGCATCTTGGGACCGGGGAGAGCCCTTACCTTCGGCCCTTGGAGCATATTTACGGTGCTTCGACTTACGGCCTTCCTGTGGCTGTCGGACTCTTCCTCATCTTTCAACTGTTCAACGGTCATTCTCAGAGGCACGGTGAGAGCGATAGTTGCGGTGATGCTCGTCGCGGTGGGCGTGAGTTGGGCACGTTTCTTCCAAACGCCGACCTACGAGGCGTCCGCCCCAGTGATGGTGGCTCAAAAGCAAGGAGACCAGCGCGGCGGGGAGATCCAACCGCTTCCCACTCCAGCAAGCACAAGGGAGGAGGGCAAAAACAGCAGGATAGCCTACACGGACTGGGACGGCGGGAAAGACTACGAGATCTACACCATCAACCCCGACGGGAGTGGCAAGACCCAACTCACCCACAACGACACGAACGACATCGACCCTGCCTACTCGCCCGACGGCGAGAAGATCGCCTATGTGGGACTCGACGGCGAGATCCACACGATCAATGTCGGCGGGGGAGGGAAGTCCCGAGACACCAACAACGATACGTTCCTCTACAGGCTCTGTTAGGGTACTCGTCCGTAGCGGCTCTTTCCCCGAATAGCGCCCTTGGCTAGGAGAGGGTCGAAGTCTAGAGCAGCATCGGCCATTCCATTGCCCTATTCACAAAGTGCTTGGAAGGAGAATTCTCAGAAGTTCATATTCAGTAGTCTGCATAGACGTACCGTTAGGTATCGCCAGTAGATGACTTTCGACCCTTAGACTGTAGGGATGAGCAACATCGGAGCGTTATCAGGGTGATGTCGTCCTCCTGCTCCCAGTCCTCCCCGACGAAGGAGTAGAGTTCCTCCAAAAGATACTCCCCTAGCGCTCCCTCCTCGGTGTGCTCGGCGACGAGCGCCCTAAGCCTAGGGAAGCTGAACATCTGGCCCTCTGGGTCGTGAGCCTCTACCAGCCCGTCGCTGTAGAACAGGACGCTCTCGCCAACATCGAGCACCATCTCCTTCTCCTCATAGCTACTTGCCGGCATGAGTCCCAGTGGCATCCCCCTGGCCCTTAGTTCCTTCGCCTCCTCACCACTATGTTGCAAGTAGGGCAGGTCATGTCCGGCGTTGGCATACACAAGATGGCCACTTTTGGGGTTAAGGATGGCGTAGAAGCAGGTGACGAACATGTTGGAGGGGATGCGGGCAACCAACGTCTCGTTGACCTGAGCCAGTACCTCACCAGGCGAGGGGGAGTCCAAGGCCCGGGCGGCGAGCTGCAGCATGCCGCAGGTTGTGGACATCACCAGGGCTGCAGGCACTCCCTTGCCGGTAGCATCCCCCACGACCAGTCCTAGCCGCTCTTCGGAGAGCAGGTGGAAGTCGTAGAAATCTCCCCCTACCTCTCTGGCAGGCCGGTAGAAGGGAGAGATCTGCCAGCCCCCTAGCGTGGGCACCTCCTCAGGCAGCGAGGCATGCTGGATGCGCCTTGCCACCCTGAGCTCCTGCTCAAGGAGCTCCCGCTCGATCCTCTCTTGCTCCAGACGCTGCTGGGTCAGCTCTGCGAGGCCGCTCCCCTGGCTCCACTCCTCGGCGATCTTGCCTCCCACTATGCGGTGGATGAGGACAAGCAGCGCTTCGAACTGCTTGCCGGTGGGGACCAAACCCATCCACTCCCCTCGGTCATGGGTGGCGCTTGCGGCGAAGGTAGTCACGACCTCGTCGCCTTCGGCCAGCTGCTTCTCGATAACGTAGCGGTTGTCGGAGTAGGCGGCATGATACTCGGCGGTTGACTGCAAGTAGCCCTCGCGGCCGGGCGCTTCGCCGGGTATTAGGTTGTGGTCGACGAAGTCGGGAGCAAGCATCTCCTCCATACCGCCTAGGTCGCCCTTAGCGTGCGCTTCCAAGAAGCGCCGAACCAAGGCTTTGTTCTTTTCTGCTTCCGACGACATAGGAGCTTCCTCCTCACCAGCCAAACTAACGTTCTTCCTACCGATCGACACCCACCATGATGCCATCTAGCAGACTTGGGCACACCGGTAGGAGAGCTATTCCTCCAAGTGCCTAGAGAAACTGTCCGAAACTGGCCTGCGGAGTATCTCCAAGGACAGCGAGCACACTCATCGTGGGGCTGGGGTCCAGCAGCTCCGGCCCTTCTCCTTGCCCCATTCACCCAACACCGTAGAAGGAGCATTCTGCGAACTTCGCCTGTTACGTATGCTACGAAGTTCGCTGCTTGGCTTCGTAACGGTCATAGTAGCGCTATAGAGACTATAGTGCGCTAGAGTAGTGTCGTGACGGAAGGCACCAAGGAACAGGATCGAGGCTCGAGCGGGATGAGTTATCGAGCCGCCGCGTGGCTTGCTTGGTCACTTGGCGCCCTCTCGGTGACCATGTTCGTCGCGAACGTCGTATTGTATTTCGTCGCTCCTTCCGTCCAGTCTGCGAGCAACTGGGGTATCCTCGGCACGGTTGGCGACATGCTGGTCTTCGTGTCCTTTCTGGCCTTTCCCATAGTGGGTGCCCTCATTGCTTCCAAGCATCCGCGCAACCCCGTAGGCTGGATCTGCCTAGCAGATGGCTTGTTGTGGATGCTCATCGACACGTTTGAGTACTACAGTACCTACGGTGTGACCCAGCGCGGCTCGGTTCCCTTCCCAGACGCTATAGCCGCGCTAAACAATTGGCTATGGGTGCCCACCGTGGGGCTTGTGGGTACCTATCTACTCCTGCTGTTCCCAGACGGGAAACTCCCTTCGAAGAGGTGGCTTCCTCTGGCCTGGCTCTCAGGAGCGGTGATCGTGTTGCTCAGCATCACTGGGTTCTTGGCCCCTGGACCGTTGCAGAACATTGAAGAAGTACGCAACCCGTTCGGGCTCGAGGCGCTCCCATGGCTGCAGGGTGCGGTGTATCTCATTCTCCCGCTGTTACCCGTGTGCATGCTAGCCTCGGCAGCAAGCCTGGTGACGCGCTACCGGCATTCAAGGGAAGAGGTGCGCCAGCAGATCAAGTGGATAGCCTTCGCCGCATCGCTCATGGGCGTGCTGTACCTGGGGATCATGAGCACGGGAATACTCATCTGGCTAGTCTCCGCACCAGAGACGCCTAGCGACTTGGGCACGCGGTCGTTGTGGGGAGCGCTT
>Ga0126314_10001610_pt1 | contig 10915 bp, 4 predicted proteins | sample Plot105B_FD_92535 | JGI IMG/M metagenome (GOLD analysis project Ga0126314, IMG submission 92535) | Serpentine soil microbial communities from UC McLaughlin Reserve, CA, USA - Plot105B | ecosystem: Environmental > Terrestrial > Soil > Grasslands | place: USA: UC McLaughlin Reserve, Lake County... | reverse complement strand
TACCTTTAACCTTACTGTAGCTGGGCGATGACTGCTGCATATTTCCAGTTCTTCGGAATCTTGCCCTCTCGCTTGTAGTACCCCGACATCCTATGGATCTTGGATTCTACCAATTCAAGTGACCGCACATTCCTATGGTCGCTATTGTGAACTCTAAGGTGTTTCTGAAGCCCAAGAGCCTTTTTAACTAGCTTGTCCAAATCTTCTGGCATTTCTGACATCATATTATTCTCAATCAAAACTTTAGTGAGACTTTTGCCCAGGACCGGCTTTGCGAGTGGTATGTTGTGCTCATCCCTTAGCCTCAGTCCTATTTCGCTTGGGCTTAAACCTTCCTTTGCAAGCTCGACAACAAGAGCAGAGACCTGATCTCTACTGTGGGTTATCCAAGGTGCAGGTTCTTTTGAAGTTGGACGGATCGAATGAGACTTACCATGAGTGTGAACATGAATTCTAGCCATTTTGAACGAGTATGAACCAAGTCCTTTTATAAGTCGTTCTACTCTATGTACTTCTCCGTTAACGACAATAATAATAACAACAACAATGACTGCCTTGGAGTCTGCGTTAAACCTACTTGGTCCATGATGCATTCCAGCGTCCAACCTTTACGATGCCAGCAGTAAATTAGCAAACTGGTGGTAGTGTCAGCCTGGAATGGCAGAAGAGTGGTCATGGGATAACACAGCAAGAGGTATTCAGTCAGCTAAACACTAGCTGCCATACTCTAGATTACGTATGATCTAAGAATATCCTTCCACTTCTCTGCTTTGAGGACAACGACTGCAAGGCTTCTTTGGATATTATCAAGATCAAACCCTTTCCGTATCTTTAATTGGAGTTTATCACAATTATCAATAAGGTCTATGAGTTGCCTTCTTGTCCTACCGACACAACTATTAGTCTTATTTGTTTTGAGTACAGTGCTTGGGCATTTAGTTTAACATCTGCGCAAATAAGCCCTCCAAATCATACCAACGTTTCGTTATGCCAATCGATTCAAAGCTGCTATCCTACGTCTTAACTCCTAACGAATTTACGAGTACATCTACCATCTTGCTATAAGTATTTCCCTGACTTGTTTGAATATTCTGTCATAGTCTAGCATTACATAGTCGGCTCCAAAAATCTCTCAACCATTCTTTTTCTTTTAAGCTGCAATTACTTTTGCTCCTTTTTTTTGCCAAGCTGTACAGCAAATCATACCAGTATTTCCAGATGCTTCAAAAAAAAGCAGCAAATATTCATCTACCTTCAGATACGGCTCTTTTAAAGCAGGAAATGGTTTTAATACAGAGTAATACGAAGACCTTCAGCTAAATTCCAATCCATATCATCTGGTATTTTGAAAACATTTTTCTGCATAGCGACAATACATTCTGCAAATCCGCCATTGGTCATAACACTAATCAGGCCGCCGTTTCGGCAAAGCATATCAAGACCGCTCCAGCACATGTCGCATGTGCTATAGAAGACTTTGCTATATATGACAACCCTGTCACCCTTTTAAGCCCATTAACATCATTACCACTCTCCTCTAATGTGCCTGAAACTTCTGCCGCCTGGATGTGTAGCATTGGCTTGACAGTGGGGATAGAACCGGAAATTACTACGTAATCAATAGGATTAATTCCTGCTACCTTGACTTTTATCAGAACATCATCCGGATTGGCTAATTTTAGCTTCTCGACATTATCTCTGACGCAAGAGGTTATCCATGTACGGGTTAGAGAAGCTTCCCGGGTATCCCATCTCAAATGCATATCCTTCGTGAGGATCATCTGGACGGGGCGTTTGAGGCTACTGCTATGAGATTTTACACCTGTAAGGGTTTTGGAGGCGTAAAACCATCTGTTGCCTGTCGTCACTGCAAAGCGGCTGCTGGCTTCATTGTGGCTAATATTTTGAGCCTGAGTATATTTTTAAATGCTAAGACCGTACGAAGGAGGAACTACTAAGCAATCACATATCCCTTGTATGACCCTTGGCAGTCAGGTTGGAATAGATCGCGATGTATGATTTAAGCCGGTATCTATTCGTTGCAATAATGAAGGAAGAGGCTTTGCCATTTTAACCTGTAAATCTGCCCGAACAATCAGAAAAGAGCCCTCTAAAGAATACTGCAACCACGATTTCTATTGCAGCTATAATACTAATAAATTATTTTTCTTAGCTCCTCCCACTTACTAATGAATCTATACCTCTACGGTATCTAAATAGGATAACCTGCCCACTTCAAGAAATTCTGAATTGGCAGATTTTCTTACCATGTCAAAATGCCCATTTACATAATCTTGGTTATCCGAATAAAACATTTCGTATTCTCTAATAAGTACCCTGTATTTCTCGCCAGTGCCCTTTCTTTGCATAGTAATTGTACCTTTCCACAAGGTATCAGCGGTGGTAGAAGATCCGCTACTATCGATTTGGATTTTTGCATCAGGATATATTGACCATCCCAATTCTTCACCAAGCGAAGCATCATCCATTTTCTCGACTGCTATTTCAAATTCTGTTCCTTTCTTTGCCAGTGATGAAAAGTCGGGCATGACATTAGTTGCGGCAGGTGTAGGGGGAGAAACTGCATTAGGTGCTGCAGCACCAGCAGCAGCAGCAACAGAAGCTATATTTTTGAGGAAATGAGGTGAATCGGGGGCAACGACCTTCTGGTCGATAGACTCCGTGGCTTTAGCTACATTACTGGTCTTGATCTGTGCTAAGTCAACTGTCTGCGTGATACGCGTAGTCCTATCGTCAGTGCCTGCATTGACAGACTTTTCTTTATAAGTTGATCCTCTGATTGTCAATTGATATTGTTCTGTACCATCTGGCATATTCTCAAGTCTAATTATCTCTGCCTCTCTATTAGGCAATAGCTTGACAATATCGCTCAATACAACTTGCGAGATATGAGCATTCTCTACAGAGCTCGGTTGATATCTTACAAGTCCGAATCGGATAAAGGGAGAATAGTAATTCTGCGTGTTTATCGAAATATCTGAAAACCATAGATTCCGGTCCTTGTCAAAATTGACGGAATGACCAATGACATTAAAGCCAATTTGCCAAAACTTTTGAGCTTTTAGTTTTTCAGCTTCTTTCTCATCAGCAAGCTCTGCCAGACGCATATTACTAGCTATTGCAGGAACGTCACTATTTCCTTCACCTTTTATAGTCGCTACATTCATAAAGTCTTCTATCGACGGCGTTGGATTGGTTACGTTATCTGAACCAAGTATAGGATCCATTCCCCAAACGGTGGTGAAACGCTTAGAGTTATCATCTAGTGGATCCAGGATTTGGTCTCGGCCTAGCATAATAACACCAAGAAGCTCTCCACATCCAGAGGAAAACCATGGACGTTCCAGATATACTCTGAAACCACCTCCAATACGCCTGCTTATTGTCGTATTACCTGCAACAGATAGCGTTGTTTGATTTTCAGGTTTTCTTTCCTTTTCCCAGCGAAAGGTAGGTATTACATAGGCAACCTTAGGCTTGGCGGGTATGGCCCTATTCAGTATATTTAGTTCAAAAGGGGTGCTTTCTCTTGAGAAGTCACCTTCCTTCAGTGGAACATTATCCTTAATTTTGAAGTACTCTTTGAAACGGCTGGTTGCGGTTATAATATATTGTACCATCCTATGCTTAGTGTCGGCAAATTTGTGCTGCCATGAGAAGTCAATAATGTCTCCGCTTTCGTACGGAATAAAGTTTTCCGATACCAAATCCCTAAATTGGGTAGGGTCAGCTCCAGGGTTAGGACTAACTCCATCATCCATGCATTGCTGCCATTTCGCTGTCAATGCTATTTTTTCGGTGCTTTTTTTATGAAGCTTGAGTTTCGCATCAAGAAACGCACTTGTAGAACGGGACGGGGCCCGATACTCAGACACAACAAGTTTTTCTAATAGTTGTGCATCTTGAGGTTGTTGAATATCCGATGCTTTCGCGGAGTCTAATAGGGGGGCTGAACGTGCAACTAGCTGTGCTTTCGCGGAGTCTAATAGGGGGGCTGAACGTGCAACTAGCGCAACTAGCTGTGCTTTAGGTTTTTGATCGCTCATCTTCATGGACTGAATTTCAGGTACCGAAAGTGGCTTTTGTACGGCATGTACGAGCTGAACTTTCGTGTAAGGTGTTATCATATGATGCAATCCATGCAGTGCGTATTGCTTAAGTCTAGTATGGTCAGGATTACTCTCAATAATCCACCTCCAAATTCCCATCTGAATCAAATCAGAATCTGATTCAAAATAATTGCTCAACTTTATAGTTGCAATTTCTGCCTTTGGAAGCTTGACAGTCAGTACTCTATCTTTGGGACTCCATTCAGGCAGAGTATCATTAATAGATGCTGGTTCAAGAATTTTAATTCTAAATGGCAATATGTCAGGCCAATCCTGCTTATTTCCAAAGGGCACTTTTGTTATTGATAGAAGGTCCACTGCTTTGGGGACAGAAACATTGCTAGAACGGTATTTAAGAGCGGCAGATTCATTGGGATTTTGTTGTGAGCCTGAGTCGACTTCACATAGTAGGAAGTCATCTGTGGGCAAAGAAGAACTAACACTGCTACCTGAGGGATTGATCTCACTAGGGGTTTTTGGTGCGGCAGCTACTGCAGCTGAGGGTGAGGCGCCAGCATCAGCATTAACAGCAGTAGTAGTAGTTGCTGCTGCTGTTGGTGTTAGTGTTGCTCCTGGCAAGTTGTAGATCGTAGTGCCTCTTGAAAATGGATCTGGGAGATAAGGTATTTTTGCTTGGTCATTTCGATCTATCGGAAATTGACCCTGTTTCGTACCGGCAGCACTGCTATTTTTGGCAAGATCGCTACCAGGTTCCACCTTTGGAAGCGAAGGTGGGAAGACCTCAAGTGAGGCCTTATCTCGCTGCGCAATCTGTGTATACATATCTTTGTCGCTCATGAGGTTATTTTTGTGGATATCATGCAGATTATTTGCCGAGGGGGCGTCAAACATGCCGTGCGTTTCTGCTAGAAATTGGCTAATCCTCGGCGGAGCAACATGACGTTCACCTGTTTCATCGCTTCTCTTTGCATCACCTTCAGGAGTGTTGTTATACGTATGAATAACAATATTTGCTAATGACTCCCCGGCATTTTGAGGATGTTTTAGTTCATTTTTTAATATGAGTACTGGAGATGTTATCGGTTCGTACCGATAATAATAAAATACATCCTTAGTAGCAAAGGCATCATCACTATTTTCAAGCGACAGGCCATTTCCAACTAGATCAACAACTCTTGCACGGAATCTGTATCCTCTTCCAAACCGCAAACGTGGTAATGACATAGGCTTAGGGAGAAAACCTGCAGAAAACTTGAATTTAGTCAGGGGATCATTCTTTATTGGTTTATTTGTGTCAGACGGATCGATGGGCTGACCGGGGCGGGGAGCCGACAGACTCCAGCCCCGCCAACCAAATAAGGATTCGTGCAAAAATATACTTGAGATAGCAGTAGAAGCACTATCCTTTGGTAGGTTTGTGCTTCCCGTAGCTGGCTTAGGTTGGGTCGCAGCTGGTTGAATCCACCCCTCATCTTCAAAAGTCATTTGTAAAGCCTGTGAGATTTGCTCATGGTCGCCTAAGACATATTTTCCGATTCTCTTGTTTAGCGAATGCCATTTCTTTGAATGATCGTCCCACACATCTATTCTATAGCCTCGAGTAAGATCCTGCAGGTAAAACCCTTCATTGGAGGAGGTATTACTTGAGGTTGCGATACTTTGCAAATCCTTCTTTATCCTTCCTATATAGGATTTTGCCCTGTCAGACTGAGCAATTGAGATTCCAACAGATCGCAGAGGAGGTAGTGGTTTTCTTACGTTTACAGCAGTTGCCTGCATTACCATTCTCTTCGATTGTTCTGCATCCCTATCAGCGAAGACGTTCATTGCTTCGTTTGACCATTCCTGCATTTCTGCAGCATCAATATTAGGAGCTTGAGGGGATGAGGAGGAGGAGGTGGCGGTGGTCGTGGTAGCAGAGGGAGGAGGAGAAGAAGATCCCTCATCATCGGCCAGATCATCTAATATCATATTATTTATTGCGTCTAAGGTAGCAAGACCCGGACCGTCAGTATCGTATGAAACTATGATGTAGCTCTGTGGTTCATGGAAATGAAGCATCCCATTTGTTATTGGAGTAGTGCCAGCTGCAGTGTCATTATTGGGTCTTGCCATAAATTGCCTGCCGTCATAAACATAAAACGTCCTTGGAGTAAGGTTAAGGAAGAGTTCACCAAAGACAGTCTTGCTCTGATCAGAGTTGGCAAAGATTTCAGAGAATAACTGTATTGATGGCAGAACCGTGGTTGCCGATTGTGAAGAAGCAGCAGTAGGTGACGCTGTTGATCCTTGTTGACGATCTCCTAAAGACATAGGAACCTTGCTTGCAGAGATACTAAGGTCAATTATTAGTCCAAGTTTTCTCATAATTTCTGGATATTGCGCTAGTAACGCAAGTGCATTGTGAAAATCAAAGAAATTCTCAATCTTATTTTTGTCAGGATTCTCCCAGTTAAAAGAAGACGACATGGTGGATGACGGTGCTTTCTCAGGAGATGATGCACTATGATCAGTCTTCTGGCCATCATAGAATTGTTTAGCGCTTACCAGATGTCCTAACTTACTTCCATTGGATATTTGCTCTACTTCAGCAGCAGTTACCACCTTTGCTGCGGCGATCTTGTCCCCTATACCTGCAATAATTCGCTTTTCTTCAGCTCTTTTTTCTCGTATGCTAAAGATTTCTGGATGAGCATTCATCACAGTTTGCATTTTGGAGATTAGAGGGCTTGAAATTGGCTGATTGACAGTAGTAGGCTGGTTTGCAGTCTTCTTATTTTCAGCGTCTACCTTTTGATCTTGAACTGATCCTAATTGCTTGAGTATAGGGGATTCTAAAGAGCGAACTTGAAGAAAAGGTAAAATGATAGTAGGATTCGCATCTACTATGTCGGCGATAGTAGCTGGACGGAGCGGAGATTTTGTTGCAACGCTTAGTTGCAAATCCTTTATCACTGTGGCAACTTCACGCTGGCTGAAAGAATTAACTTGTACATTACTGGTATCGGGTACAGAAAACGGAGTGATCTCACACTGGCTACTGATGAAAAGACGGTTCCATAAACCAGAGTCTAAATTTTCTATTGGAAAGGCATAAGAAGCATCAACCATGGCACCATCCTGAAATCTAATCTTAAGCCCCGGAGTTGATTGTAAGATTTTTTTCAGTGTGGAAGGCCAGTCATAGAATGGCGATTCTTTGGCAATTGGACCGCCATGATGAATCTGCGGAGTTATCAATACCGAAACTCGCAGTATATCAGAAGGTTTTCCCGCAGAATCCCGTGCAATACCATTAGGTAGAACAGTCCAGATTATTGTGGAAGGCTGTTGTTGTGGTTGGTTTTGATTTTGCAATCCAGATGCCATTTAACTTGTTATACCTCCTCCGACGCAAAGGCTTGACAATAGTCAGACCAATCTTTTTCAGATATCAAGTCCTCAAATGAATATGCAGGAGACTGAGCGAACTTTCGCTCCACAGGAATTGTCAAAGTCTTGCTAAAGAAAAGGATGTCTATTTCTATCGTGAGTTCTGCCCTTCCAGAGACTGTTGGGCTACCACCGCTATCGTCGCTCCCTGACACATATTCCAGTGTCATAGTGAATTCGGTAGAAATGCTGACTATGCCCAAAGCTTGCAAAACTCCTCCTGCCCTCAAATGACCGGAAAGCTCTACTTTGCTAGTTGTTATTGTCTTGCCAGGTGCGTTCGGATCCTCGACAGTATTTGTTCCTACTTTAATGTATATTCCTGCATAGACATGTAATCCTCCACTCGCCACACTTACATCAAAGCTGATGTCGCCACCAAACTCTAGCTGGGCAGCAATCGCAAGCCCATTTCTCGAATCAGCGAACAGGCCAAAATAGCCGGTTCCGCCAAATAACCCTACCGAGAGTGCAAAGGGATTGGTAGCTCTTGAGAACTCGAAGCTCATAGACATAGGATCATCGGTGAATGGAAGACGCACTTCCGTCAGTAGTTGGACATTTCTTAGGCTGAAAATGCCGACGCTTATAGAGGGAAGCATAGTATCATATTTTGCAATTATACCCTTTTGCGAAACCTCGATATGAAGTCCGCCGCCTGCCAAATCACTTAGTGGAAGATATTCCTCTATTTGCTTAACAAATGCAAGAGGACCCTTAAATTCCACGTCGTCGATAACACAACTTATTTCAGGTTTCTCGCCCTCAATTGAGTGAAATTTGAATTCTTTGAATTTCACAACCAGCGCCTTTAGAAGTGTAATATTGAAATCATTCAAGCTCCCTTTGGTAAAGGACGCCTTGCCGGAATTAGGAGGAAATGTATTAACTTCAACACTTAGCTTTGATGTGCTTTCTGCCTTAAAAATGACAAGTCCATTAAATTCCTTTTCTGCATCGGGGATTTTTGTTTCCCATTTGAATTGTGGTGCAGAGAGGACGAGAGGGTCTTTATTTGTGAGTGGTAGTTCGAGTTGTTGCATTTTCAAAATTGGCACTTCTTGGCTGTTTAATTCAGTGCCCAAGATATCTTTTAGTTTTATTTCTCCTAAAATCTTTGCACCATCGTTAAGAAAATCACTCGGGTTAACGCTATATCTGCCTAAATCTAACGAATCTGCTGCTTCCTTCCCTGCAGCTATTGGTCCTTTTGATCTGGAGATACCCTGTATTACAAGATCTGGCGAGCATACTCCACCGGACTTGTCGCCTTTGCCTGCAAAACTTAACGTCTTTGATGCTGTAAGTTTTAGGAAGACATCATTTGCATCGGCTAGACCATCATCTTCTCCTAAACCCTTTTGAACGTAATTAGAAGTGAATTCTAGTCCGATTGGCATGTCATTTCCCAATAACTGCTGAACAGGCGGATAGTTTGCTTCAAAGCTGACTATTGTTGGATAAAACATCGGCCAATCAGTTGTAACTCTTATGGATACCTTGAATAACTCTACTGCCATAGATGGATCCTCGTTTTTCTTACCCCCTTTTGCAAGGATTATTCTTTGTTGGCCTGCAGGCCAAGTATTCAGTTGTGGGTCCTTCTCTAGGTCCGTTTTGGCTTTATTTAAAGTCGGCTTATCTGCCTTATCTTTTTCTTCAACTAAGTGCTTTCCATTAACAAGTTCCAGAGGAACAAAGAATTCGTAATACCTTCCATGATCTATCGAAGATTCGGCAAGAATATGGAAAAGAATATTACTCTCGTTCCGCTTGGGAGTAAAAATAGAAGGATCTCCACTTCCAATGTCATCTATTTCCATGGCAGAATCGAGCATAGTAATAGATTTGAATGGCCAGCTCCTCCCTTCGGGAGTCTCAGGATCCTTGTATGACACCTTGTCTTTTACGAACTTTATAGTGGTTTTTCTTTGCAGATAAGCGCACACCGGAGAGGATTTGTCTCCTTTCTTTAACCTCTTGAATATTCTTCGTGTCGTTTGTATGACACTAACTTGGTGTTGCGTCACAAAGCAATAATATAACTGCACAGTTTGAACAAAAGAGTCACGGCCTTGTTGGCAGCGTTGAGTCCATTGAAAATGGTCCTCCCCTTTCTTAATCACCCAGTCTCCGTTCAAATCTGCCCAAGCGCCCAAAGAAGACAGAATAAACCTAGAGGCAATAATTGGTTCACGTGACAAGGAATATGGGACGATCTTCTCTTCGCGCGTTTCATTTCCATACGGCAGGAAATCTAGCTCGCGGGAACCATAAGGAGTCCAAATGGCACGCAGATACTCTACTGGAACAAATTTTTTATTCTCGGTATTGCTGACATTAGCTCCCTCATTCATACCAGGTTCGGAGATGTATGCCCCCTTCTCTAACACAAGTCGGGTATGCCATAGTTCTGTATACTCTTTGCCAGAGGGTGTGACAGCGTGAGTATGCGGCAAGACGCTATGAATCCAAGAAGGGGTCTTTATAGGTGACAGAAAAATTCGATAAGGGACTTCAATTGAAGTCTCCGTCCAGCTAGGCTGTTCGGGTTTTGTAGTCTGCTGCAGTTTTTGCGAATCAGCCAACCTCTGAGCAATATTCAAAGAGGGCATGACAATCTGATTTAACGTCTGTATTTTGGGTTGAGCTTGAGCCGGGGCATTGGGTTGAGCTTGAGCCGGGGCATTGGGTTGAGCTTGAGCCGGGGCATTGGGTTGAACCTTAGCAGCAAGTACAGAACGATTAGCAATAACCTGCTGCGACAATAAAGGCTGAAACACCGTAGATTGGGTAGACTTATCTTCGTATGGGAGAACTCTTGGAGATATATTCAATTCAAATTTCGACCAATCCAATAGACTTGATATATTGTAAGGAACAGGATTATTATTATTGGCAGGCAGCTTTAAGACAAGCCTGCTTGGGCCTGAAATTACGGAGGAAACGGGTAGGATTGTAGGTGCAATCGAATCATCGGGTGCTGGTCCTGTATTCTGTCCAGAGCCCTCTGAATGTGAGTCAACATCGGCTGGGAAACGCTCAACTGCAAATGTCTGTTCTGCAATATGCTGTGCCGGAAATTGGATAACTATGTAAGCATCCTTGGATGGATCTATTTTAACCAGAGTATATTGGCTGCCAGAATGCTGAACTCTTAGGTTAACAAAGTCAAATCTTATGATAAGATGGTCTTTGCTCCTGTAGACCCATTTAGAAAAGTCAGGAGCGAAGTCACGATTATTTATGAGGACGATGCGTTCAACAACTTCTGGATTAACAACAACTTCAGGTTCTGGATTAACAACAACTTCAGGTTCTGGATTAACAACAACTTCAGGTTCTGGATTAACAACAACTTCAGGTTCTGGATTAACAACAACTTCAGGTTC
>Ga0126314_10001608_pt1 | contig 10920 bp, 8 predicted proteins | sample Plot105B_FD_92535 | JGI IMG/M metagenome (GOLD analysis project Ga0126314, IMG submission 92535) | Serpentine soil microbial communities from UC McLaughlin Reserve, CA, USA - Plot105B | ecosystem: Environmental > Terrestrial > Soil > Grasslands | place: USA: UC McLaughlin Reserve, Lake County... | reverse complement strand
CCGTTTGCTGAAAGATGCGGCGCAGGATGGCCACAGTCGAGGCATAGGTTGAATCCATCCCGTGGTAGGACAGGCCCCGCGCGCCAAGCGTCTGCGCTCGAGTGTACGGAGTGTCAGAGGCGTAGTGGATGACCCCCAGATCGAGGGTTCCGGGACGGTGTGTCTGCAAATTGATGGCCTCGCCTGATGGATAGCGACGGAGGAAGAGATCTTCGTAAAGCGCGTTGAGATACGGCCCTGCCTCCATCTCGACAACGGTGAAGTTCTCGCGATAGAAGAAGTCGAGATAGCCCTCATTCTGGAGGAACGTCCCTTTGACTGTGACCGCCTTCTGATTGTCCAATGCGGCGCCATAATCGAGGTATGGCGCTAAATCGGCATAGCTGAATGCGTTCTCGAACCAGTAGGTATTGCCGGAGTGCTCGTCGTAGACAACGTCAGAAATCATGACGTCGCCGATCCGTCCGTTGAGCGTCGCCGCTTTTCCAAGGACGTATATGCCCTGCAGCTCATCGGTTGTCATCCCGATCTGGGTCATGATGTTGTACGCGGCCAGACCGAGCGGGTAGTTGACATTGACGATGATCGCGTCCGAGCTCCGCGGGTCGAGACAGATGCCGTCGGCTCCGCAAAGTCGTGGGTCGAACTGGGAAGGATCGAGTTCGGCCAACTCGATGATCTGGATGCCGACGTCGACCGGCCCACTGGCGTCGATGTGATGGATTCCGATGGCCTGCTCTTCCTGGCTTCTTTGCCGCCGCTCGGCCGCGCGATCTGCTCTCGTGAAATACTGCCGGGCCGCAAAGTAGAGAAGGTTCTCCCAGTTGGAGCGGCTCGTCCCCGCTTCGAGTTGCGCAAGTTCTTCCTTCAGTTCGGCCGTGCCGTGATCCCGAATGAACGCCGTCAGTTCGTCTTTTCGGCGCCGGGCCGTGCCGGAAAGGACATTAACGATCGAATGGGTGTTTGACGAGACGAAGTAGACGGGTCGTTCCGCCGCGCCCAGTTCGTGCAACACGCGCTCGGCTGGAAGCCACCATTGGTGAGTTGCTCTGGCATTCCCCAGATGGCTGCCGCCGATCATCTGCACCGTGTAGCGCTTGCGACTCTCGGCGACGAGATCGAGGTTCCGCCACAGGGAGGCTCCCCAGACGCTCCGCAAGCGCTGCCAATCCGCTGATTGCAAACGCAGCCTCTCGCCGAGCGACGCGATCGCTTCCTCACCTGGCACGTCACCCGCGGCGGCACGCGCCACAATCGCGCGCAGGTCGGGGTCGCTGGTAATGATGCCGTGGATCTTGTTCCACTCGATCTGATAGGCCACGATTGATGGAATGAGATCGTCGAGGTCAGACGCCGAAGCGATCGTCGCCGCAAGCGTGCTCTTGCCGTCATACCGCCAACGGCGACGGCGCCCCGGAGCTGAGACGATCTGCCAGTGCTCCATCCCGGAGTAGCCAGCACGCCGGAATCCACGAGCCGACTGGCCGAGCACGATATCTGTCACGTCGACGATGCAATCAGGCAATCTCTGCGCCGAGTACATAAATGCGCTGAGATCGGGTTCGGGTTCGGCGGCGCCGGCGTGCAGTGACGACGCCGCGGTGAGGTGGGCCGGAATTAGGCTGGAGACCGGAACAGCGCCCGAGCTTTGCAGAAGCGTGGTGTACGTGCGGACGTAGAGGTCGACTTCTCGTTTGCCGGGAACCCGCTGCGACGCGTCAATCCCGGGGCGGGCCCTGCGCTCGCCCGGGAAAAGCTCGTCCTGTTCGGTTTCGAGGTCGAGGCTCCGTGTCATTGAGTCAGGGGGGAGCTCTCACAAGGTCTCGTCGAGCCGCCAGAATTGTCGTGGCGCCAGTATAGCCCAGGCAAAATTCCGCTCAGGTTCTCAGGTTGCCGACGGTAGATTCACGCGACACCGCACCAACGAGCGATCAGCAACGCGGTTGTCATTACCGCGGTGAGCAAGTCTTCCTGCGGGATAAATTCATTGGGCGCATGGGCAAGTCGGACATTTCCGGCGCCGAACATGACACATGGTACGCCGCCCGAGTTCAGGAAGTGACGCATATCTGCGCCGTACGTCACCGCTTCGATCCGTGCCGGAGTCGAGCTCGTCTCCCGCCAGGCCTGGGACAGCGCCTCGACCAGCGGCGAGTCGATTGGAACTCCGGCCGGCGCGAATTGGCCAGCGAGCCACGTCATTGCTGGCGGGTGATTCCGCAGCCAAGGATCAGCCTCCGCTAATCTCGCAATCTCGGCCGCCAGCTCCGTCTTGAACGTAGCCAAATCTTCGCCGGGTACAAGCCCGGCGCGACCCTCGGCCTCGAGCCATTCCGGTACGGACGATGCCCAAGAGCCGCCCCGGACGACACCGACGTTGATCGGCGCCTTAATCTGCATCCCCGCATAGAGCTGATGCGTGATCTCAGCGCTCCGGCGGGTCTCGAACTCGAGCAGACCCTGGTGGAGATAGGCAAACTTTTCAATCGCGCTTACCCCTTCGTCGCGGACACAGGCATGCGCGGACAGACCGTGCACCTCCAGTCGGAACATTAACGCTCCACCCTGCGCCGTCACGATGGCAAGATTCGTTGGCTCGGATATCAGTGCGCCATCGGCGATGTAGCCCCGCAGGACCGCGGCCAGGGCGCCGGCGCCGCCATCCTCTTCCGAAACCGTGCTCTCAACGATGACGTCGCCGGCAGGTTCGAGCCCCGCGAGTCGAAGCGCGCGCAACGCAAACAGGTTGGCGATGATGCCGCCCTTCATGTCGCAGGCGCCACGGCCGTAGAGCCGTCCGTCAGAGAGGTCTCCGCCCAGCGGAGCGTGGCTCCAGGCCGACACATCGCCGACCTCGACCGTGTCGATATGCCCGTTCAGGATAAGAGATCGACCATTTCCCCGCGCTCGGTAAATCCCGATGACATTTGGTCGGTCAGCGAATCCGTCGCCGAGAGTCACAGACTCGGCATGCGGTTGGAGCTCGACGACGTCCGGCTCCCAAATGTCCAACTCGAGCCCGTGGGTGCGCATCAAACGCACTACCGCCTGCTGTGCCAATCCTTCGCGGCCGGTTTGGCTAGGAATGCGCACCAGTTCCTGCAGCGCTGTGACGATCTCTGGTCGCAGCACGCGAACCGTCTCCGCGACCATTCGTCCGATGTCGGCGCTCGTCTTCATACGTCCTAAGCCACTGGCGATCTGTGCTTGGCAGGGCGATCGAGCAGCGGCCTGACCGACAGTGCGACGAGATCCCTGCGCATGCCGTCGCCAGCACACGTCTCCCACATCTCTCGGAAACGGGCATAGGCCTTTCGCCGTCCCGCGTGCTCGCGTCCCAACAGTGCGATCAGGCCCCGGCGGGGATCGTCAGGGGGCGGTCGCAGCGCCGCGGCGGCGATGGCGGCAACCTCGTCCGGCGACGCGTCGGCAATGTCCGATCGCGTTTTCCGGCTTTGCTCGACCATGAGCTGAGAGAGCTCGTCCCCTATCATGTCGATGCGCACGTCATGGTCGTGGAGCGTGCCCAGTATCTCCTGGATGGTTTTCACCCGTTCGATCTGACGCTCGCCTGCTTTCCCGAATCGCGGGCGAAATAACTCGAGGGTGTAACGAAGGCGCTTAGCCGAGATCCGCAAGTCGTGTAATGCCTCTGACAGTTCTGGATGCGGTACGATCGGCTCAAAGGAATAGAACTCGGCGATCCGCACCGCCAGGACGCGCCGGGCGTTGTCGATAACCGGCTCCTCTGGATCGACGTCATCGACTGGCCACGCCCGACTCACAATGCGCTTCCGGTTGAAATTCCAGTTCCATTCGGCGGCGCCTCAACCGCGGCGAAGCGGCGCTCCACCTCGTCCCTGAGTGAGCCCGCCAGAAGCTGACGAAGATAGGACTCCATTTCGCTCCGGGCCGCCACTCGCTCTCGTTCGACTCGATCGATCAGTCGGCCGATCCCGGGGTGCTCCGCGAGTGGAGCAGCCCTTCGGTCCGCATAAAGCGCTTCCAGCAAGACATCCCGATCTCGAACTTCGCCTAGCGCGCCAGTGATCTCCTTCGCGGTCCCATGCAGCGCCTTGTACCACTTCCCCGGAAATGCAGGCGCCGCCACATCCATCGCGGCTCGCAACCGACGTGACGCAACGCGCACGTCGTGAACGCCCTCGATGTCCGTGCCCGCGAGGGCGATCGGGATCGCTGCCAAGACGGTCTGCCAACGCTCCGCGATGAGTGCACTCATCGTCTCTCGAAAGCTTCGGGCCGAAGCGTCCCGTGGACTTGAAGCGACGCTGGAATCCGTTCGCGCCTGCTTTCCTCCGGAGCCGGCTCTCGTCTCCGAATCGCCCGCCGGAATCACCCCTCCGGAAAGCGCCTCCAGCAGCAAGCCGACCCGGATGCCACTTCGCGAAATCTCGATCCGCGCCGGGTCAACGCGCGCGGCGATCGCGGCCACTATGGCGACTCCGGCCGGAAGCACCCGCGCTCGAGCTTCGGGGATACTGATCTCGTCTGCCACCTCAGCCGCCGATAGTGTGGCCAGTTTCGCAAGCACGAGGCGCACAGCCGCCAAGTCTATGTGCGCTTCGTCTGGAATGAGTCGGACCATGAACTCGCCGGTTCCCCCAACCACGATAAGCCGGGTTTCCGAGCCAGGCGGCAAATCGAGTGCTTGCACAGCCTGAACGGCCACGGCCGCGGCTGTCTCGCAATCCGCGAGTTCCTCCAGGCGGGGCGGATCCGAGGCAATAAATCGGTCTGTCAGGCGGCCCGAACCAAGGGGAAGCGATCGGGCCGCCTGCACCGTTGCATCGCGCGCCACGATCAGTTCCGTGCTGCCGCCGCCGATATCGGAGACGACGATCAAACCGGTGAGATCAACTTCCGTCGTCAAGCCGCGGAATGTCAGTGCAGCTTCGGCTTGACCGTCGATGACGCGAACGTCAATCCCGGTCTCTACTCGCACCCGATCCAGAAATGAAGCGCCATTTGCTGCGGCCCGGGTGGCCTCCGTCGCCACGGCGACGACCTGGGTCGCGCCTCGCTGCCGCGCTTGCGCCGCAAACCGCCCCAATGTCTCAATGGCGTTCTCGATGCGCTCCTCGTCCAGGAGCCCGGTCTGGTCGAGACCCTGTCCCAGGCGAACGACTTCCGATGCCCAGTCGAGTTGCTCGACCCCGCCGTTGCCATCGGCGCGCCCGATTGTCATCTTGATCGAGTTCGAGCCGATGTCGATCGCCGCGGCTATCGACGGCGGGGTATCCGATCTCATGCTTTGCGCCAACCTGAAGTCCTTGAATCGAGGCGCGAGAGTATCATGCCGGACAGTCTAGCGGCTGCCGGTTCAGTGCGGGCGACAGGCAACACCTCATGAATCACCGCCGGTGCCCCGGAAGGAACGCATGGTCACCAAAGCCCGTAACACGGACGTGAAGAGCCAAATGGCGAAATTGCTTGCCGCCGGAGCCGATGCCGAACTGCACCTGCTGCGGACGGAGCGCAAAGCTGAGAAGCGTCTCGCCGAGGCGCTGGCCTCACTCGCCAACGATGAAGCACGGTTGCTGCGGGCGCAGCAGCGGCTCGAGCAGAGTCGCGCGGCCGTCGCAGCCGCCGAGGCAACGCTGCATGAGGTTCAGGAACGACGCGCCGCGGGCCCCACTCGCGATCAGGTCTGAGCCGCGGTCCCTTCGCGAGCGGCCAGGCGGTCCGTCGCAGCCCAGAATCGGTCCATCAGCGCTGCCTGCTCGCCGGCTGTCATCGGACGTGGCTGATGGAAATCCTCGATCTCGACACCATGGAATCGCAGCCCGACGATCGCCGTTCCGCGCAGGACAATCTCTAGCGCATAGCCCGACCGGACCTCTGCTGCCCACATCTGGTCCAGAATGAAATTGCCCGGAGAGTAGATGATTGGCTTACCGGCGTAAATCTCCATGCCCTGGTTCAGATGCGGGTGATTCGTCACCACCATCGCCGCGCCCGCATCAATCGCTGCATGCGCGGCTTGCACGGCCCAAGGCGGCACCACAGCGACGTACTCGGCGCCAAGGTGGAAGTACGGGATCACGACATCCGCGATTGCAGTCGCGGCCGTGATGTCCTCGGCCACCTGAGTTGCCAAGTAAGGATTGGTCCCCGGCCCTTCGGCGGTCGCCCCGACATCGGTGTCGAGCACGCCGGTCGCAGGACCCGGCTCGACTTCGTAGTTCGCGGTTACCCCGTCGACCCCGAGGAAGGCGATTCGAGTTCCGCCAACGTCCACCACCCACGGCGCGCGGGCGTCAGGTAGTGTCGGACCGGCGCCGAAGTAGGGGATTCCGTGGCCGTCCAGCGCCGCGATAGTATCGAGCAACCCCTGCACTCCCCACCCCTCGTCATTCCACACTGAGTGGTTGTTGGCGAGCGTCACGGCGTCGATTCCGGCCAGCGCGAAGCCCTCGAGCATCGCGGGGCTGGAGACAAAGGAGACCGAGTGAGGGTCCTCCGGTTGTAGTAGCGTCTCTGAGAGATCTCCCTCCAGGTTGGCGACCGTGACGTCGAATGATCGCAATAGCGGTGCAACCCGCAGAAACGGCCGCGTGAAATCCGCGTACTCGACCATATGGAGATGGACATTGCGACCTGGCACGATATCGCCGACGACGCCAAGCCGAACCGCAGCTTGGCCGCCGACGGTTTTGTCGAGCGGGTCGTCACCGCCTACGATGAGCGACTGTACGCGGAAGTCGACCATCTCCTCTGGAACCAGGGCCACCGCGCCGTGGTCAGCTGAGAGCGCCGCTGCCAGCTCTTCGTAGCTTTCCAGGGTGCGCTCAGCTCGGAATCCGCCCGGCATTACGCCGGCGAGAGCCAAAGGGTGCACAGGTAATTGGACGGCTGACCCAACTTCAGACCAGTTCGTGACCCGCCCCGTGAGTAACGCCCAGGGATCGTCCGGGCCGACGCCGGCGAGAGGGAGTCTCGGGGACGCGACCAGAACCATCCCCTCGGGAACTCCACGGTTTCGCAGAGCAGGCGCCGCTTCTTGCGGTTCCGCGGGAGTCGCGGCTGCGTAAGTTTCCGCGGGAGTCGCAACAGCCGGAAATGGCGTCGCCGGCAATTGGTTGGCAATTGCCGGTGGCGGCGTCCCCGGTGCTGCCGGGCCTGATTGACGTCCTGGCGCCGCGACCTTCTGCGAAAGCTGAACGGCGAGCGCTCCCACAGCACCGATCGCTGCGGCGGCGACGGGCACCGCGCCCACGATTACCGCGCGGCGGCTTAGCGGAGGCCGAGAGCGACGCGTGTTTCCGGTCATTGCCAATTGCGAGATCGACCGGCGGCGCTCACTTGCACGACCGTCCCAGCGCGCTCCCCCAATCAACGGGCCTCCGGTGGGTAGCGTTCGAAGTATTCGACGATGGCGTTCTCATACGCGGTCACAATCGCGTTTCGCCCTTCGGGCGAGGCCAGGACAGCGGCATCTCCATCATTTGAAATGAACAGCGACTCGACAATGGCGCCGGGCATCTTGCTCGCCGTCACAACACCCGGCACGTCAGGTCCGGTCATGATGAAATGTCGGAAGAGTGAGTGCTCCATTTGCACATCCGCCGTCGTGTCCGGCAGCACTCCCCGTTCATCCTCAGCTGGGAGCAAGTAGCCAATTTTGGATAACTGCTCTTTGATGTGCGCGTAGGCCAGGGTGGCAAAGACAGCGTTTCGATCACCAAACGTTCGCTCCCGGGTGAACCACGTTTCGAATCCATGTGGCCCGCCGGTCGAGTACCCGTTGATATGCATGGACACGAGAAGATCAGCGTTGGCGGCGTTACACAAATTGATCCGAGCTTGGAGGTCGTCGAGAGTCTTGTTGCGGTCCGAGCGCGGTGGGTCGTGAGCGGCGGTGCGTCCGTCGCCATTCACGTCCTTTCCATCGATGTTCACCGCCGCATCAGTCTCACGGGTCATCACCACTGTGTACCCCCGCTGCTGCAGCCGTGCCTCCAAATCCCACGCTTGCTCGAGAACGAGATTGGCCTCTTCCATAGCCGGGATGTCGTTCTCGAAGAACCGCGTGAAACCTCGGTCACCGCCACCATGTCCGGGATCGAGACAGACGACCGGTGGTCTGATGAAAGTCGCGGGCAAGGGTATCGGGGTCTCCACGACAGCTGTTAGCTCTGGCACTACGGCGGCCAACTCCGGCGCCGGCACTGTCGGCGGGGGCGATTCGACCTGGGCAACAGCGGTGGGCTCCTCCACCCGGCCGAAAAGTCTGCCTCCCGCGAACGCGAGAACCGTAAGTCCCAGTATGAGTAGAGTTCCCGCTAGCGTGATTCCCCTCGATCGGACTTGATTCTCGGGACGCGTCTTCGGCATGCGCGGAACCGGACGGGCGGTCTTTTGCTTGGCGCTGGAGGCTCGCGACGACTCGCCCTCGTTACTCCCGAGCCGGGGACTTTGGCGGCCAGGAGCTACTCGGTTGCCTCGATTCGATACTTCCCCACCGGAGGTGCGCTCCTGACGCCACGACCAATCCTCCGCATCAAGCGGCAGACGCGCCTGCGGACTGGGAAAGTTGTCTTTACGCCAGTTATCCATACCCGTCACGCGCCGCGCACACCAACAGCCCTGCCGTCCCCGGCAAGTTCATCATCCAGGATATACGCTGAAGTACCGAGTTATGGCTTCCTCATAGGCCCCGACCAGCGTCTCGTCCGCGATGTCGGACTCGATAAAAGCAGCATCGTCTTCGTTAGACAGAAAGAGTCCCTCCACGACCGCTCCAGGCATCTCGCTCGGCACGAGCTCACCGGGGCGCTCCGGTCCGGTCACCACGTGATCTTCGATACCAATTCCCCGATCGACCGCCTCATAGCCAGCACCGGCGAACCCCTTCTGCAAGGCCTCGTGCATGAACGTGGCAAACGTCTCGGAGCGGCCACTGAATTCCCGCTGATCGTTGAACCAGACTTCGTAGCCGGACAGGAACGTATTTTCCGCCCCGTTGTAGTGAACCGAGACCAGCAAATCTGCAGCCGAGAGGTTGCAGATATTGACCCGCGCCTGCAAATCGTCGATCTGCTCGGTTTGGGCCGGTCCTCCTTCCGGGGCCACCGTACCGTCGCCGTTCACGTCCTCATTTGATGGATTGACTTCACTATCGGTCTCCCGCGTCAACACCACTTCGAACCCTTTATCGCGAAGCCGCGCCGCAAGCAACAGCGAGTGTTCGAGCGTGATGTCCTTTTCTTGAAGGGTAATTCGCCCATTGTCGACACGCACATTCCCGAGGTCCTCACCCCCGTGACCGGGGTCGATGCAGACGATGTTCCGGCCGTCTTGAGCATACAGTTCGTCGACGCCAGCCACGGCCACTGGTACGGGTGTGGGTGTCGGTGGCTGCGGGCGAGTAGGTGTTGGTGTCGGTGGCGACGGCGCAGCTGTCGCACTTGGCACAGGAAGGGGCGTCATGGTCGGGATAGGTGGTGCGGTGGGCGGCGGAACGGCCCACCGCTGACTGCCTAGGCGTGCGCCGACAATGAGCGCGGCGATTCCGAGGGAAATGAGCAGGATCATGGCCCCGCGCGCAACATCTTCCCGCCGGCTCTGCCGCCAATTCATTCTGCCGATCGCCCTCGATCCGAACCTTGGAAGTCGAACGCACCGCGCCAACTCCAGTCGTCTCGCGCGGGCACGTCAGTGGGGGCGGGGTACCGCCAAGCCTAGCGGCATCCGCGACGTGACACAAGTCTTACTAACCCCCGGGAGTCATGAAGCGATCCAACCCCAGATGGCGATATTCTGGATCGCGCTCCTTGTCAGGATCGCGTAACGGCGACCGTCGTGACGTAGGTCACCGAAGCGGCAATCGATGCGGTCCGGCGCCGGGGAACGTTGCTGCTCTTCGGTGCCTGCCCGTTGGGTGACAAAGCGAGCTCCGACGCCTTCAAGGTCCACGACGAAGCGTTCGTGGGTTCAGTGGCGGTTCTCAACTCATCCGGCTCGGCTATCGACGTTCTCGTGTCGGGCACTATCGACACGGAGCGCACCCTCACGGACACGTTTCACATCGATCAGTTTGAGAAAGCCCTGCCCACCTCTGCGGTGGTCAAAAGTTGAACGTTCAGGTGGCCGGGACGAGTGACTGAACACCCCATGAAGGGCGTCCGCTAGCAGAAATCAGCGGTCCTGCGGCAACGTACGAGATCGCACGATCTCGAAATTAACGCGTGCGCGGATCCGTCACCACTCCGCGAACGACCGCGTGGGTTTCAATGGCATTGCCCGGCCCCACATAGTGGCGCTCGGCCGGTGGCCGCAGCCAGGGTGCAATGAACTTGCGCCAGGCGAGGTAGACGAGAACGACCGGGATGATAACCAGGGCGACCATCGCCACACGAATAAAAGCGCCGATGAACCCCGCGAAAAACCACCCCATCAAAATGCCGATAAGAACGCCCGCCAAGAACCCGAAGCTTCCCCATTGAAAGCGCCCACCTTGGCTTCGACCTACGTCATCGCGCCGGTTCATCGCGACCCCCGATTTCCACGGTAGCTGAAGTGAGCCGCCGTGCATAAGTGAACATTCCACAGCGTACCGCACCGGAGCCGGAATAACCTTCACATTTGGGACCGCTTGGCATGGTGCGCTGCGAGCACTGAAGCGGCCCGCCGTGCGTTCGAGTTTCGCGTCGGGTATCCTGCGTCGCGCCTGAGCAGGACAGCTCATGCGCCTGGGGGGCGGGTGGAAACCACAATCGACGTAGCGCTCGAGGCCGCCGAGGCTCCGGCGGCGCCTGGTCTCCTCCAAGAGTTCGTCCCGATCTCTGAAACGCCCGCGCCCCAGCCGATGACGCAACGGCGCGTGCTCTCCCTGGCGACCCCCATCATCGGCGAAAATTTGCTGCAGACGTTGGTCGGCGCCGTCGACACCTTCATGGT
>Ga0126314_10001606_pt1 | contig 10928 bp, 12 predicted proteins | sample Plot105B_FD_92535 | JGI IMG/M metagenome (GOLD analysis project Ga0126314, IMG submission 92535) | Serpentine soil microbial communities from UC McLaughlin Reserve, CA, USA - Plot105B | ecosystem: Environmental > Terrestrial > Soil > Grasslands | place: USA: UC McLaughlin Reserve, Lake County... | reverse complement strand
TTACCGAGCAACACCGTGGCGAGTTCCTCGGGCGCAAGCGCGGCCACGCCCCACCCCGCCAGCTCCGCCCGTATGAGGTCTATCCTTCCCTGCAAGATGCGGCGCCTGTAGCTTACGGCCTTCTCCTCCTCGGTAAGGGCTTGTAGGCGCTCTCTGAGGTCCCCCTCCGAGAGCAAGGTGATGACCTCAGCTTCCTCCCAGTCGAACCCCCGAAGCGTACCAGAATCATCCATGAACGGAGTATAACCTACCCTGAACCTCAAGTGCAATCTTAGCTTGAGAGCATCGCCTGATCTTCTATCAGAGACTTCATGAGATCGACGTGCTCTTCCATGAACTCTGCGGGGCTCCCTTCGCCGTTCTCCGTCTCGGCGTAGACGTAGAACAGGGGGCTGTCGGGATCGGGGAGGATAAGGACCCAGTCCTCGTCGACGCCGAGCAGGACGCCCTCGGCGAGGATGGCGTCGGGGTCCCGGCCAAACCTCTCGGCGAGGCCGCGCATCACGCGCCCCTTGGCCGACCATGGGCACTCGAGCCTCTCCCTAAAGACGTTACCGAAAGAGTCCCCGAACTCTTTTCGCACCCCGGATAGCGGCGTCTCGTGGAACACCTCGAAGGCGCCGGCGATCATCATAAAGCAGTTAGGGGACGGCAGGAAGGCGGGCAAAATGTAGCGGCCGTCGGCCAGGGATGCGAGGTCGGGCCCGACGCTTGCGGCCTTTATGGCGAGGTTGTCGAGGCTCGTGCGGCTCATCTCTACCTTGCCACCACCCTCCTCGACGAGCTTCTCGTACTCGCGGCTAAGGGTGATCAGTAAGACAGCGTTCTACGGGCGCAACCGGTCGATGAGGCAGACGAGCATTACGTCGGGAGGTACAAGTTCGCCCGTGCCGTCGACGAACTGCACGTACTCCGCCTCTGGCCCCACGACGGCCCGAAGGCCGCGGCTACGGTGGGCACGATGCGGGCGACGCGTTCGATGCTCTCCTCCAGGTTCGTCCCCGACGCCTGACCAACGGCGTTGGCGAAGCCCTCCATCACCACGGCGCTCACGCCGAGCCTAGAGAAGACGCGGCTTGCCACGAGGCCTGCCACGCCGCCGCAGAAGTCCACGACGATCGTGGCGCCCGAGGTCTTTTCGCGGTCGACGGCGCGTTCGAGGCGCTCCACGAACTGCTCAAGGACACGGCCAGGGTAGATCAACTCCCCTATGTCCCCGCCATGGGCCCTGCGGTACTCTTCGCGCACAAACGCCATCTCGACGGACCTCTCGTCCCGTCGGTCATCGGGATCGCGTCGGAGGAGAAAAAGAGGATTCCCACGTCGTCCGGGTCGGCGCCGGCGCGGACGTGGGCCCCAGCGGAGGACTTGCCGGCGAGCACGTCGTGGCGGCCCACGCCGGCGTGGGCCGCCCTGAGGTCCCTGATGCTGATCCCGGTGCCAAGAAGCACGGCGGCCCCAGAGAGACTATCTTACACATGTAGCAGGCTTTCGATACGAGGAACGCCGCCCCTAGCGGCTGCTCTTGACCCGTAGCCTTACGCTGACGCCCCAGAGGTTGTAGCTATCCCTGAGCGCGTTCTCGATGTAGCGGAGGTAGCTCTCGGGGAGGTCTTTGGGCCTGTTCGCAAAGAGCGTGAACCTCGGGGGGGCGCTGCCGGTCTGGGTTGCGTAGCGGATCTTGACGCCCTTCGGCGGCGCGCTGCGTGCCACGACGGCGCCGACGAACTCCGCGACCTCGTGCGTCGGCACCCGCAGCCTGTACGCCCGTCCTATCCCGGCCGCGAAAGGCAAGACCGCCTCTACCCCGGCGCCCGTAAGGGCGGAGATGCGCACGGAGTGCGGCTTGAGGTCTGTAAGGCGGGCGTAGATAAGATCCTCCACCTCGCGCAGCCTTTCGGCCGGGACCAAATCCTGCTTGTTCACGACGACCCCGCAGGAGGATCCGGCCTCCTCTATCTCGCGCGCGATCCTCAAGTCCCCCCCCACGACGCCGTCGACCGCGTCGATCAGGAGCAGCGACACGTCAGAGCGTCGTATCGCCTCGGAGGTCCTGAGCGAGGAGTAGTAGGGCACGCCCTGAGCGCGCCTCGCGCTCTTGCTCACGCCGGCGGTATCGAGCAGGAGGTAGCGCTCCTGCTCGTCCTCCAATTCTATTTCGATCTCCCCCGCTACGGCGTCTGTGGTAGTGCCAGCCTCCTCGGAGACGACGGCACGCTCCGAGCCGAGGAGGCGGTTGAGGAGGGTGCTCTTGCCGACGTTCGGTCTTCCTACTATGGCGAGCCTCGGCAACTCGTCTTCTTCGTCCGCCTCGGATTCCGGCAGCAGCGAGACGACCACGTCGAGAAGGTCACCGACGCCAAGGCCGTGGATAGCGGAAATCGCGTGCGGCTCACCCTCGCCCAAGGAGTAGAACCGGTGACGTTCCGTATCATCCGCCGGGTTGTCCAGCTTGTTGACGGCGAGCACGGCCTTGCCCCTGGCGCGCCTGAGCTCGCGGGCGATTGCTCCGTCAGCCTCCGTGGGACCGAGGCGAGCGTCTGTGAGGTGCAGCACGACGTCGGCCTCCTCGACGGCGACCCGGGCCTGAAGTGTCACGAGCGCCTCCAAGCCAACCTTCGCGGTCGGCTCCATCCCACCGGTGTCCGCCAGGATGAACTCCCTACCGGCCCATTCGGCCCGGTTATACGCCCTGTCGCGCGTCGTGCCGGGTTGCTCGGAGACGACGGCGCCGCGGCGGCGCATGATCCTGTTCACCAGCGAGCTTTTGCCGACGTTGGGCGCCCCGACGACGGCTACGATGGGAAGCCTCCTCACCGCGGGTCAGCCTTTCCGGCCTCCTTGGGCAGATCGTAGATGGTACGCATGATCTTCTCCGTCGCCGCGCGGTAGGCCGCCCCACCCCGCAGCGCCGGGTCCAGCTCTATGGGCTCGCCGACGTAGATGTGGAGCCGCTCGCCGCGCAGCCGGGAGAGTGGCCCGGGTAACCTTCCGACGTGGACGGGCAGCACGGGGGCGTTGCCACGGGCCCCGAGCACGACGACCCCACTCTTGGCCTGCTTGGAGGCCTCATCACCCCTGTGGGTGCCCTCGGGGAAGATCCCGAGGGCCCAACCTTCAGCCAGATATGCGACACCGGCGCGGATGGCGCCCCGACCCCCGCCCTCCCTGTCGACGGGGAAGGTCCCGATGAACCTGAAAAACTTCCTGAACGGGAAGACGAATAGCTCCTTTTTCCCCATCCACTGCACACGCCTCGGGACGGCCACGCAGACCAGCACGGGGTCCGCGTACTGGCCGTGGTTGGAGGCGATGATCAGGGGTCCTTCAGCCGGTACCCGGTCCCCGTCGTGCAAGGTAAGGCCGAACAGGATTCGGCAAAGCCGGATCAGCGTCCGCCGGAAGAGACGATACCTCGGGGACATCTCGCCCGGCCTCCGCCTTCCGCCGAGAACATATGATGCCCCGCTCACGCTTTCTTCCTGAGGCTCTCGGCGAGATCCAGGACCTCGGAGATGACTTGTTCCAAGCTAAGGGAGGTGGTATCCAGGACGATGGCGTCTTCTGCGGGCTTTAGCGGGGAGACCTCGCGCTCGGAGTCCTGCCGGTCGCGCCTGGCGATGGCGGCCCTGATGCGATCGAACTCCCCCTCCCTGCCCGTCTGGGACGCCCGACGCCGCGCACGCTCCTCAGCCTCGGCCGACAGGTAAACCTTTAGCTCAGCGTCAGGGAGAACGACGGTGCCGATGTCCCTGCCCTCGACGACGGCGCCGCCCCGGCCCCGCGCCTTCCCGGCGGCGGCCCGCTGGACGGGCAGCAAGACCTCCCTGAGCTCTGCGTGAGCCGAGACCTTCGACGCGGCGGCCGAGACTTCGGGGGTGCGCAGGTCGGGCTCGGGCACCCTCGCCCCGTCGATGCTCGCCCCTTCCGGGTCTAACTCGACCCTGCCGGCCAGTTCAGCGAGCCCGGGGCCGTCCGCGAGGTCCGCGCTTTCTTGCAAGGCCAGGAGGGCCACCGCCCTGTAGGCGGCGCCCGTGTTGAGGTTCACTACACCGAGGCGCCCGGCCAGAGCCCGCGCGACCGAGCTCTTCCCGCTCCCGGCGGGCCCGTCTATGGTTACGAGGATTCCTCCCATCGGTACAGGCAGTATAGCCGAAAGCCGGCGCCCTACCGCAAATCCCCCAGCCGCCGGAAAAAGTCCGGGAACGTCTTGGTCACGCATCCAGGGTCATGGATCTTTATCCCAGGCACCACAAGCCCCGTCACCGCAAAAGCCATCGCCATCCTGTGGTCGCCGTAAGTCTGTACGACCGTAGGCTTGGGTGTTCGTGGTATTATGCAGATAGATGAGGAAGTCTGGTGGGTTGGGATGCCGAGGCGGTCTAGTTCGGTGGCGACGGCAGAGAGGCGGTCGGTTTCCTGCAGACGGGTGTGGGCGACGTTTCTTATGGTTGTGGGGCCTTCGGCGAAGGGTGCTATAGCGGCCAGGGTCATCATGGTGTCCGAGAAGGCGTTCATGTCGACGTCGACGCCGCGAAGGCGGTGTGGGCCGCGTACTTCGATGGAGTTGGGGGTGAGTTCGACCGCGCAGCCCATGTTTTGCAGGACTTCGCAGAAGCGGAGATCGCCCTGTGGCGAGGCGGAGCCTAGGGCGAGGATCTTTACGCGCCCGCCGGTGACGGCCGCCGCCGCCATAAAGTAGGAGGCCGCCGAGGCGTCGGGCTCTATCTCGTAGTCGAGGGGGTTGTAGGCAGTGGGTTGGACCGAGAAGAGGTCCTGCGCTTCCCTGACGTTTGCGCCGAAAGACCGCATTACAGCTACGGTGATGCCGATGTAGGGCCACTGTTTTCTGCCGCCGACGCGCAGGGCGACGGGGGCGTCTGCGTAGGGCGCAGCCATCAAGAGGCCACTCGCGAACTGGCTGCTCTTGGTCCCCGATATGCGCGCCTCCCCGCCCCTGATGCCGCCGCCCGGTATTTTCAGCGGGAACCTTCCGCTCTCGCCAGCGTACTCGACTGCTGCCCCGAGTTGACGCATGCCGTCTACCAGGTCTGAGACGGGGCGCTCGCGCATCCTTGGAACGCCGTCTACAGTGTACGGCCCGCGGCCCAGGGCGAGCGCGGGCGGCAGGAAGCGGGCCACGGTGCCCGCGTTGCCCACGAAAATGTCCAGGTCGGAGGCGGGGAACTCACCTCCGTGCCCGTCCACGCGTACCTCTCCCCCGTCGCGGTCAGCGGTGAGGCCGATGCCGAGCCGGACCAGCGCGTCCATCAGCCAGAAAGAATCGTCCGAGAAGAGGGGGTTCTTTATCCTAGATGGACCTTCGGCGAGGGCTGCGACGAGCAGGGCGCGGTTGGTCACGCTCTTGGAGCCGGGGACGCGGACGGTCGCGTCTGGGGGCTTGTCGAGAGGTGTGATCTCTAGTTCTTCGGGGAAAGTGCCCCGGACGTCTTCGACAGAAAAATCTCGGCCAGGCACGCCGATGACGCGGGTCACAGCAGGACCTCCAGTTCTTCCGGCTTGAGCTCACGGTATTCGCCCTCGGGGAGGCGGCCGAGGTTGACTGGCCCCACTCGGACCCTGCGCAGTGAGACGAGACGCAGCCCAACGGCCACGCAGGCCCTGCGTATTATGCGGTTACGTCCCTCGTGGATAGTCAGGTCGAGGGTCGTGGTGCGGGCGGTACGGCTGAGGTTGGACAGTTCGGGAGGGTGGAGCTTGCCGTCTTCGAGGGTTGGGCCTGCTGCCAGGGCGGCGATGGCCTCATCGGGGACGGGGTTTTCGAGGGTAAGGTGGTACTGTTTTTCGATCTCCGAGGAGGGGTGGGTGATGCGGTGGGCGAGGTCGCCGTCGTTGGTGAGGACGAGCAGGCCGGTCGTATCCCTGTCGAGGCGGCCCGCGGGGACGAGGCCGGGCACCTCGGGCATCAGGTCGGCCACGGTTTTGCGACCGCGATCGTCCTTCATCGTCGTCAAAACGCCTGCGGGCTTGTTCAGGGCGAGGTAGATCCGGGCGTCGGGTAGATGGACCGGGATACCGTCGAGCGAGACCTCGTCTTCAGGCTTTACGGTCGCGCTGAGGGTTGCCGTCTCGCCGTTCACCGCTACGCGACCCGCGCGTATCGGGGCTTCGGCCTTGCGGCGGGAGGGGGCCGCGCCGGCCCGGGCCAGGAACGCCTGCAGGCGCACTACCGGGTTTCTCCGCCGGCCTCCGGCGGGGCGCCAGACGACGCCAGGCGTTCGTGCACGCGGGAGAGCTCTTCGGGGGTGACGAGAGATCCTAGGGGCGGGAAGTCGTCGGTGGATGAGCTGCCCGTGGCGGCGAGGAACTCGTCGGTGACGCCGAGGAGGGCCGGCGAGCCGGGGGCATCGTGGTCGGTGCCGACCTCGGCAAGGAGGCCGCGTTCGATCAGGGCCCTCACCACAGCATCCGAGTTGACGCCGCGCACGCGGGAGACGGCGCCGCGAGTCAGCGGCCCGAGGTAGAGGGCGCAGGCCAGAACCTCGTGGGCCGCGTTCGATAGCGGCGCCGGACGGGCCTCCTCGCGGAAGCGCTCGACCGCGCCCGCGCAGGCCGGGTTCGTCGTGAGTTGGTAGCCGCCTGCAACGTTCCTGAGCACAATGCCCGAGGTCTCGGGGGCATAACGCTCCGTCAGAGCCTCGAGCGCGGTCTCCATCTCGTCCCTTGAGAGGCTAGTCGCCGAGCTCAGGTCGGGGAGATTGATCGGCCCCGGGCTTACCAGGAGGACGGCCTCGATCAGGTTCTCCGGACTCGGCTTCATTTCCCCTTCGCTCATACCCTCGGCTCCAGGGTCAGCGGGCCCAAGGGTTCTATCTGGGCGAGCGTCAGGGTCCCCTCCTGGGCGAGCGAGAGGGCGGCAGCGAAGGCTACGGCCCTGTTCAGGCGGTCCATGTCTCTGGTGAGGATCTCGTAGGAAATCGGTCCGCCGGCGAGGGCCGCGCGGATCATGCTAGCAAGCTCCTGGAGGGTTACCGTGATCGGGCCGAGGTGACTGACCGGCGGCTCGATGAGCCTGGAGAACGCCCGCCGCGCGGCGAGCGTGACTCGGTCGGACTTAACCCGCAGACGGCCCGGTTTCGGGGGCACGGTGTGGGCAGACGGGTAATGGCCCGCGTTTGAGGCGAAGTTCTCGCGCAGTAGCTCGGCCATGCGACGGATCTTCAGGTACTCCGTGAGCCTCTCGGCGAGCTCTTCGGGCGAGAGGGTCTCGTCTTCGCCGCCCTCCGCCTCGGCGTCAATGGCGGGTGAGAGCGTGCGGCTCTTCAGGAGGATGAGGGCAGAAGCAGAGCCGGCGAAATCGGTGTCGCGTTCGAGGCCGTTCGCGGCGTTCTGTTCCCTCGCGCCTATGTAGGACGCGACGAGCTCGCGCAGGGGGACCTCGAAGATCTCCAACTCGTCTTTCAAGATCAGGACCAGCAGCCACTCGTAAGGACCAGAGTAGACGTCGAGCTCGACGGTAAAGTCCGAGAGCGATCGTCCCTGTGGCTCGAAGGTCACCTCGCCTCCGAGTGGAGCGGCAAGACCGAGGAGAGCTGGTTGTGTTCCGTTCCCGTGGCCCTTGCGAGCACGGCATCTACGACCCTCCCTTCGGCGACGACGACGCCGCTTGCGAGGCCTTCGTTGGTCCTCAGCGCGTCGGGGAGGCCGAAGCCAGCCAGCCGGCGCGTGGTCGGCAGTAGGGCGTTGCTCAGGGCTCTCGTTGCCGTAAGGGGTACTGCGGCCGGCACGTTCTTCACGCAGTAGTGTGTGACGCCGTATTCGACGAAGGTCGGGTCTGCGAGGGTGGTGGGGCGGGAGGTTTCGACGCACCCTCCGTAGTCCACGTCTACGTCCACGATCACGCTGCCATCCTTCATCTCGGAGACCGTCTCGCGGTCAACGAGGGCGGGCGTGCGGGCGCCGACCACGTGGACCGCGCCTATAAGGAGGTCGGAGCGAAGGACGGCGTCCCTGATGCCGAGGCTGCTCGCCGCCAGCGTCGTCACGTTGGGCAGCCGGACCTCTTCGAGGCGCCTCAGCCTATCCAGGTCCCTGTCTACGACCACGACCGAGGCCCCGAGGCCGCTCGCCACCCTGGCCGCGCCGGAGCCGACGATGCCGCAGCCGAGGACGACGACGCGGCCAGGCCTGACTCCGGTGGAGCCGCCAAGCAGGATGCCGCGCCCCCCGAACGGGCGTTGCAGGTAGTGGGCGCCTATCTGCGGGGTGAGGCGGCCGGCGATCTCGCTCATCGGCGTGAGCACGGGGAGCCCGCCCCGCCCGTCTCGGATGGTCTCCATGGCGAAGGCCACGCACCGGGAGTCGAGGAGGGCATCCATCAGGTTCGGGTTCACCGGCAGGGAAAGGAAGGAGACCAGGACCAAACCCTCTCTCAAGTATTCGAACTCTTCCTCCACCGGCCCGTAGACCTTGACGACGATCTCCGAGTCCTCGTAGAGCTTTGCTGCCACATCAACGAGCCGTCCACCGGCCCCCTCGTACTCGGCGTCGGCGATACTGGAGGCCTCCCCCGCCCCGGCCTCGACGAACACCCTGTGGCCCGCACGGGTCAGCTCGTACACGGCGTGCGGGGCAAGCGCGACCCTACTCTCCCCCGGAGTTCTCTCTTTGGGTACCCCGATCCTCAACGTCATCCCTCCGAAAAATGCCGCGGTCTCATATCCCTAGAGAGTACCCCGAATACGGCCCGCGATCCAACCGCACCCCAAGCCAACCTGTACGATGGATGGCCTGCGAGGAAGTCCCGCAGTTCCCGCTCGGCCCCAGCGATTCCGAGCCCGATCTCGCCTTCCTCAAGCGGGGTCCACGTCGGGGCGAACCGGACGGGGAAGCCCGCAGCGCGAACGTCGAGCGACAGAGCCTGCAACGTTTCGAGGGACGCTGGCCGCACGGGCGCCACGCGGGCGGCCCTGGTCTCGAGGATTGCCTCAGAGAGCGCAGCGGAGACCGTCAGGGAGCGCAAGAGGGTTTCGAGCGCGGAGCCGAGATCATCCTCGGAGAGTGCCAGGATCTCGCCCAAGATCTCACGCCGACCCCCTACAACATCGTCCGTCTCGATAATAGAGCATCGTGTGGTCTCCGTCAGGGCTGGAAGCGTAGGCGCCCCTGGCATCTCCTCGGGTCGCCTCCCCGAGAGCCTCGCCGAGAACTCGACTATGCCGGCGGAGCGGGTGGCGACAGTGCCGGCGGCATCCCCTGTCGGCCTTACGGCCGCAATCCGGGCTTCGGACCCGAGGAGGCCGCGCTGTGCTTGTGACTCCCTCAGCGGGCCGCCCTTTCTTCGGGCCTTGCGATCCCCTCTTCTACGTCGACGGCTTCTTCGGCGGTCCCTTTGCACGCCCCCACGAACCCGGAGAACAGGGGGTGGGGCCTGAGGGGCCGGCTCTTGAACTCCGGGTGGAACTGGCTTCCTATGTAGAACGGGTGGTCCGCTATCTCCGCGATCTCCACCAGCCTGCCGTCGGGGGAGGTGCCGGAGAACACCATCCCGGCGTTCTCCAGGGCCTCCCTGTAGGCGTTGTTTACCTCGAAGCGGTGGCGGTGGCGTTCGCCGACCAGTTCGGCGCCGTAGACCTCCTCGGCCAGGGTGCCTGGCACGATCTGGCACGGCCAGTGCCCCAGGCGCATCGTGCCGCCCATCTCGACGCCGACCTGATCCGGCATGATGTCTATAACCGGGTGCGGCGTGTCCTGCTCGAACTCGGTGGAGTTGGCCATCTCTAGTCCGGCAACGTTGCGGGCAAACTCGATGACCTCTATCTGCATCCCGAGGCAGAGGCCGAGGTACGGTGTCCCCGTCTCCCTCGCGTAGCGGGCTGCCTCGATCTTGCCCTCCGCGCCCCTGTGGCCGAAACCGGGCAAAACCAGCACGCCGTCAACCCCGGCGAGCCGCTCCTCCGCGGAAGCGCGGTCCAGGAGCTGCTCGGAGTCCACCCAGTCTAGTTCTACCTTCAGGTCGTGGGCGCCGCCGGCGTGGGCGAGTGCTTCGACTACGGATAGGTAGGCGTCCTGCAGCTTGATGTACTTCCCGATTATGGCGACCTTTACCGTGCGGCGGGCCTCCAGCATGCGCGAAACCAGGCGCCGCCACTCCCCGAGGTCCACGTCAGGGGCTGCGAGGCCCAGCTTCTCTATAACCAGGTCGTCCAGGCCTTCTTCGTGTAGGCTCAATGGTATAGCGTACAGGTTCGGGGCGTCTTCTGCGGCGATCACGGAGTCGAGTTCGGTGTCGGCGAAGAGCGCGATCTTCTTCCTTATGTCGTCGCTTATGGGCCTGTCTGCGCGGCAGATGAGCACGTCGGGGCTGATGCCGATCTCCCGCAGCCTCTGCGCCGAGTGCTGGGTCGGCTTGGTCTTGAGCTCCCCGGCCGCCTCGATATAGGGAACGTAGGAGACGTGAACGTAGAGAACGTTCTTGCGCCCCACGTCGTTCCTGAACTGCCTTATGGCCTCGAGGAAGGGCAGGCTCTCGATGTCGCCTACGGTGCCGCCTATCTCGGTTATGACGACGTCCTTTTCCTGACCGAGGCGTCCTATCCGGTTCTTGATCTCGTTTGTAATGTGAGGAATTACCTGCACGGTTGCACCGAGGTAATCGCCCCGCCTCTCCCTGGATATGACCTCCCAGTACACGCTCCCGGTCGTGACGTTGGAGAGCTTGCCAAGGTTCTCGTCCAAAAACCGCTCGTAGTGGCCGAGGTCGAGATCCGTCTCGGCCCCGTCCTCCGTGACGAATACCTCGCCGTGCTGGTAGGGGTTCATCGTGCCGGGGTCGACGTTTATGTAGGGATCGAACTTCTGTAGCACGACCCTATAGCCGCGGCTCTTGAGCAGCATCCCGAGCGCCGCCGCGCTCGTTCCCTTGCCGATCGACGACACGACGCCGCCGGTCACGAAGATATACTTGG
>Ga0126314_10001602_pt1 | contig 10946 bp, 8 predicted proteins | sample Plot105B_FD_92535 | JGI IMG/M metagenome (GOLD analysis project Ga0126314, IMG submission 92535) | Serpentine soil microbial communities from UC McLaughlin Reserve, CA, USA - Plot105B | ecosystem: Environmental > Terrestrial > Soil > Grasslands | place: USA: UC McLaughlin Reserve, Lake County... | reverse complement strand
GTGGACGTATAGCATGTACCATGCCTCGGCGAAGCTTTCGGCGTACCTCTGTAAGCGCTTCAACATACCCGTAAACCGTCACTACATCAGGGGCCACCGCAGTGTGCCTGGGGTGTCTACCAGGTGCCCGGGTCGTGGCTTCCAGAAGCACAGGTACCTGCGCTTGGTTAGGCGCTACAGGTAGCCGCAGACGATCAGCCAAGGGCTCATTGCGGCGCACCGAGGTGGGCAATCTGAAGGGAAATGCTGTTCAACACTACCCTATACAGGGCCGATCTGAGTGAGGCCTACTTAAACCAAGCCGCGGGCATCACCAACAAGGAATGGCGCAAGAAGCCGCTTCTCTAGAAGGCATTACCATGCCCTACGGCCAGAAGTACGAGGACTAGCTCAAGGGCCGTGGGGAGGATAGGGAGAACAGCGGCACTTCGTAACGGTTGTTAGGGCGAACTTCCGAGAAGCCCGATTAGCTGAAGTTCGCGGATAGCGCACTGCCCCGATCCTATGCCTCCCGGAGCGCACCGGCAATAGCTGGGGGCAGGGCCGGAATTCGAGACGGTCCTGTAGCCCAGTGTTTTGGGGCCGTTGCAATCTCACGGAATCGGGAACCCCTGGAAGGAGCACACTTCAAGACGGGCACCCTTGAGGGGCTGGTCGTATGGGGCTCGTGTGCTTGTCTCTCTCGCGCTCGCGCGTTGCAGCCTCCGAAAACTCCAATTTCAAGCCGGGAACGGTCCCTTTTTTGTCCTTCGTTTAAACGATCCGATGTCAGCCACGCGTTACAGCTTGCCAGAACTGCCGTTTCCACTTGGGAATGGTCCCTTTTTTGGACCTGCACTGGTGCAACGCCATGGAGATGCAACACCCAGGGGAAGTAACACTTCCTGATTTTCGAGTCTCTTTCTTTTTTAGGGTGTGAATATTCAAAACAATGGTTGTCGGCGCTCCTGGTGTCGCCTGCGTTGTCGGGTGACGGTTGAACATCACGAGGCTGAACACCCCCATTCTAGGCCGGGCCCTGACCCCCCCGAAAGTGAACGGAACGGACACCCCAAGACGAGCGAACATCCCTTTTCGGAAATAGCCTCATGCAAGGGGCGGAGGCCCCCTTGAGGCAGCTTGCGCGCTTCGACGCGCCCCGGCCGGGCCCTGGGGGGCGGAATCCCGATATCCACGTACGATTGAGGACCTCGCCAGCGCGGATTTTCGCTGCCACCGTTACCCCCATCTGTAAAGAAAAGTAAGCACGGTCTTACCCCGAATGCGGTAGCGAGCGGTAGCGCACCTCGAGGGTTTTGGCTGTCTTATAAAAAGCCAGGTCCCCTTTTTCAGGTGTCAGCATGTCAACCTGGACCACGTCAGCGATGTAAGGTTTTGTAAGGTTCTCGGGCCGCTGAAGGCGCACGCGCTGAAGGCGCACGAGTGGAAAGACCATCTTCCCATCAGAGGTATCAGTGCTTTGGGCTTTGTTGGACAGAGAGAGGGGAACCCTCATGGATGGCCCGCAGCCGCCCCTTTTTGGAAACACCCTCATGCAAGGCAGGCTTGTAACGAGCTTGACGGCGCTTGACGGCCCTCTGAGGGCTTTCGGCCCCGCCCCTAATGCTTCTGTTATCCCCCTCATGGGAGAGGACCGCAGAACGTTCGGGATGGTGCGGCATACTGTCGCTGAGGCCGCCGACATGTTGGGCATCACCACCGGGGCCATCCGCAACCGCCTATCACGCGGAACTTTGCCCAGTACTAAGGAAGGTGGGACCGTCTACGTCCTGTTGCCGCTGGCATGTCGCGGGATGCCGGCGACACACCGGGCGGTATCCCGCATCCTGAGCGTGACGCACTCACATCCGAGCTGCGCGACCGGCTGCACTACGTCGAGGAACAGCTCGAAGCCGAGCGCCAGGCCCACGCCGAAGCCCGCCGCATCATTGCCGGACTGGTTGAGCGCATGCCACCCGCCATAGAAGCGCCCTCAGAGACGCCAGAACCCCCCGAGACCGTCGAGGATGCCTCAGAAGGTGCAGAACACCCCGCCCCGGGGACCCAATAGTGCTCAGGAGGGCGTACAGAGGCCGTGGTGGGAGTTCTGGCGGTAAGGCACGGTCCTAACACTGACTAGCTGAAATGCTGGCCAGCAGTATCCACAACAGCGCATAATCATGCAGCACCACAAGATGTAGGGTTGGGGTTGGCCAGGCCGAGAGTTTGTAAGCGGCAGCGCTGACGCTTTTCCAGTGCTGGTATGCAGAATCCTCGATATGAACTTCGGAGAATTAGCCTTCCACGCACTCCGGTGAATAAAGAATAGGGAGAGGGGCAGGCCGCTTGGTGCAGCCTGCCTCCTCTTCCACCTTACTGGTCCGCACTCGGGGCCCTGCACTGCGTCGGGCGCGGATCCGTTGGCGGCACATCGTTGATGCAGTGCTCGACCAGGGCATCGAGCCCACCGTAGCTGACCCCATCGGAGGGGTTCGGATTCCACGGCTCATCCTGGTCCCACGTGTTCCAGAAGTCAGCGTGCATGGTCGAGGCGTCCCCGGAGGAGAGCGTCACCGTCCCCGAGGTAGTTGGGATCTTGAAGTTGGCGTTAACTGTTAGCGTGGGAACCGGGATGGGGTGTGTATCCGGGCACTCGCGCCCTGTGCCATCGCTTGAAAGGACGCTGCGAACCATGTGCAACTTGTGGTCGGTGCTGTCGAGCACCTGCTGGCCGTTCGTGTCGGCAGCTACACAGTCAGGGAAGATGATTCGCACACCGAGCACGCCCCCACTGCACCGTGTCGGCGGGGTAGCTGAGCCTGTTCCATTGTCTGAGATCCCGCACCTCCACGTGATGCGCGCGGAGTCGATCACCTTCAGGTCGGGGGCGAAGGGTCTGACCTGCGTGTAATCCTTGCCGCCCGCTCGGTAGTAGAAGACAGCGCGGAAAGCCTTAAGATCCTTACCGTTCCACTTCACTGTGGGGATCCAGTAGCCCGCCGTGTCCTCAGGGCGCGTGCATGTGGTCGTGGCCGCGCGCATGCTCTGGTAGGTGGAGTCGAACTTGGCGGAGTCGTTGCCGAAATAGTCGTGGCTGTGCGCCGCACCGGGCTCACCGGGATGGACGATCGGGTCGTCTGTGTTGCGATGGCTGAAATCGCAGCGCACGGCGAAACTCGCGCCGTGGTCGCTGGAGAGCGCAGAGGCGGGGTGCGGGGTCATCATCAGAGCGACAGCGAGGACTATCATGGCAGCGGCCATGGCAGCCAACATAGCCGTCCATACCTTGAGCCTAGAAGTTCGCGTCATCTGCCAACTCACCCCTTCCCCAGAGTAGCGCGGTGGGTTTGCCTTTATCTAGTGACGCCGGAGCCCCAGCACATGTGAACAATTATACTAGCTTGGAGGCGGGTAAACCATCGGTCAGATGGCCACTTATCCCTGGGTCAGGTAGCCATTATTTGGATCTAGACGGGCTAGGTTGTATGCCAGGTGATCACTTCTGGAGGCGAACTTCTTAGAAATCCGTCAAGGTCGACTTTAGCCATTCGGGAGCGAAAGGGGTAGGGTACGCTCGTCACCAATCTCCGCTAAAAGAGGTGATCTCGAAATGCGTACCCTACCAGCTACGATGATACGGCTTTTGGAACCCTTCGCACCACTGTTCTCAAAGCGTGTCTTTAGACACGTTCAAGGGCTTGTGGCAGGCACCATCCTCGCTCCTGGACGCACAACTTCGTCAGCCGCTTGCGCTTGGATGCCGTCCTCTACGAGCCCGCTCCCGTGCGCCGTCCTGGACAGAGGGGGAGGTCCCGTCTCAAGGGCGAGCGTCTGCCTAACCTTTCTGCGGTGGCCGACGACCCGAGAACCGTTTGGAAGATGACCAAGATCGCCAACTGGTACGGCAGCGGGGAGTGTACGGTCGAGGTCGCTTCCGAGACGGCCGTTTGGTACTCCACAGGCTTGTTCGCCGTACCCTTGCGCTGGGTGTTGGTGCGTGATCCTGAAGGAAAGTTCAAACCCCAGGCCCTCCTTTGTACCGATCTTGAGGCCGATCCGCAGAAGATCGTCTGCTGATTTGTTATGCGCTGGCAGCTTGAGGTGACCTTCCAGGAGGTGCGTCGGCACCTGGGATTCGAGACGCAGAGGCAGTGGTCGGAGTTGGCGATCCGGCGTACCACACCGGCGCTTTTGGGGTTGTTCTCGCTCATCGCCCTGTTTGCTCATCGGCGCATGGCGCCAAGCACGGAGGCCGTCCGGCGAGCGGCGTGGTACCGCACCCACCCGACCTTCTCCGATGCTCTGGCGCTGGTACGCAAGGATTTATGGGCAAATGCGACTTTTTACGGGTCACCTGCGCAGAGCGAGACGGTAAAAGTCCCACGGGCATATCTGGAACGTCTAACCGACTCGGTTTGCTGCGCAGCGTGAATGGCTAAAGTCGAGCGTCAAGAAACTGTCTGAAAAGGGGTACTGAGGCGCTCGCTCGGTAGGATACCGAGCATGAGAAAAGCATACCAGACCGACCTCTCCGACCAAGAGTGGTCCTTCCTCGAACCACTCATGCCCCTCCCTGACGCTACCGGGAGTCCCAGGATGCACACCACCCGCGAAATCCTAAACGCCATCTTCTACATCGTGCGCGGCGGCTGCGCCTGGCGGCTTCTTCCCCACGACTTCCCACCGTGGAAGACCGTCTACCATTACTTCCGCTCGTCGCGCCTGGAGACGGCACCTGGGAGAGACTTCACGCCGCCCTGCGCAAGCGAGTGCGGGTTCGCCTCAAGAGGGACCCTCAGCCCAGCGCAGCCATAGCCGCCAGCCAGTCGGTCAAGACGACCGGGGTAGGCGGAGAAGGGCGCGGCTACGATGGCGGCAAGAAGGTGAAAGGCAGAAAGCGCCATTTGCTGGTGGACACGCAGGGGTTGGTGCTCGAAGTGCGGGTCCACAGCGCAAAAGTGATGGACCTTAAGACGGCATCAAGCTCCTGCTGAATCCTTCCTCCTCCGATCGTCTTTCGCGCCTCTCGCACGTGTGGGTGGATGCGGGCTAAGCCCACGGGTAGGAAGGTGCAGCGGCCTCGCTTCAGGACGGGCCGCTGCCGTCCTTTCGCACTTTCTTTTCAGGCGGCAGGATGGTGACACCTGCGCGCAAGGCGTGGAATCGGCGGAAGAGCTCGTCCATCTGGTGCGTGACCACGGGGTCTTTGGGTTTGAGCATGGCCTTGCGGAGGAGGCTCACTAGGGCGTCTCCAATCTTCCAGCGCAGGGAGCCAGTCAGGGCCGAAACCTGGTCCTCCAACGTCTCTATCCAGCGGGTCAGCTTCGCCAGATCTTGCTCGGCCCGCTGCAGCCTCGCGTGGGCGTCCCGCAGATCGCCGGCCACGAACCCCCCGAAGATCTCCGTACCTCCCCTGTGATCCTCGCCGATATACCGCGTCTGCTCGGCGGAAATACGCCTGAAAAGCTCGATGGCGTCACGTTTGCCAGTGCTCCGGGCGTCGCCCTTCGTGTCGGAGAGCAGAGTTTTGCGGATACCCTCCCAGTGCTCGTCGAGGGAGGGATCTACCCTCCCGAGCGCGCGTTCCCAAGCGTCGGTCGGCGCGTCGAGGAGATCGCCGATCTTCTGCTCTGCCGCGGCCCAGGAGCGCACCTCCCACGAGGTCAATCCGATGTGTTCCAAAAAGCCGCCGTATTTGTGGTCTTCTCTCGCGGAGATCAGGATACAGCGCCGGCCGAACGAGCAGGCCGTGATCATGCCGTGAAGCGAGGAGCCGACGTAGAGCTCTGAGCGTGCGATGCAGGCCGCGATCTCCCGTAGACTCCTGGGCCTGTCCACGAGTAGGGGGTCCGAGTTTATCTTCCCCGCTATCGCCCTCTGGGTCTCGACGTCGCCGTGGGAAGGACTTATAGCGAGCAGCACGGGCGTGGCCTGGAGCTTCACGCAGATCCGGTCAATGTGGACCGCCACTGAGGAGATTTCTTCACCGGCGAGCCTAGCGTTTACGTGGAAGGCGAGGGCGCGTTCGGGCACGTCCTTCCCACGGTGCGCGAAGGCGTCTTTGTAGGCAGCAGATATCTCATCTTCCTCCCAGAGCCTGGAGACCTCGACCGCCGTGTCGGGCACGACGCCGATCTGCGCCTCGACACCGGCCTTCTCCAGCAGGCGTCGGCTCTCCACGTCCCTCACGCTTGCGTAGTCGGTCACGGACCCCGTCCACCGCATAAACCGGGCTGCGCTGGGGTCGAACGACGCCGGGACGCCGGGAGCGTTCCAGCACAGAGGCAGATCGTCTCTGGCCGTGACGTACGCAGCGCCGAGCCACAGGCTCGGGTAAGCAACGAAAGGAGAGACGCCGCCACGGTCGTAGATCCCGAGCGGCGTGGGCGAGGCGCGCAGGATCTGGCCGCCTCCGATCACCACACCGTCAACTTCCGGGGCTTCCCGCAAGAACTCGTCGAAACCGATGGCCGGAACGCAGTCCTGCCAGACCGGGGCCGAGCCCACCGGCGAGACGTGGACGAAGGCCTCGCAGACATCCGATAGCCTCCTCTCGAGAACCAGCGGAAACAGCAGGTCCCCGTAGTTCTCGACGTCGAAGGTTCCGAAGTGGGCTATCCTCATACTTTCTCTCTAGAGGTATCGTGGCGTGGCCATCATGAGCGTACACTACCATCGAGCCGGACATTCGGCGCGCCCGGCGACAAGGACAGAATCGGATACCATGCGTGCGACGTCTGCAAGATACAACGTCATGGAGAGGAGAAGGTGCGACTCTACGGGGTATCGATGGTTCGCAACGAGGTGGATATCGTGCGCGTCAACGTCCTCTACCACCTTTCGCTGGGCTTCGACCGACTCCTCATCGTCGACAACGCTTCAACTGACGGCACCCGCAGGGAGTTGAGGAGGCTCGGCAGGGACCCCAGGGTACGCTGGATGCGCGACAGAGGGCCTTTCCGGCAGGGCGAGGTCTTCACGGAACTGGCCCGCCAGGCTTTCTCGGAGGGCGCCGACTGGGTCGCGCCTGTGGATGCCGACGACTTCTGGTACGCGCGGCGTCCGTCCATAAAGAAAGTGCTGGCAGAATCGGCGGCAGCGGCGCTACGCGTTCGGCACGTCGACTTCATCCAGCGCCGCGGGCAGAGGGAATCTTCGCCACACGAGTTGCTATACATGATCCGGCGCGTCCCCGAGCCCGTCGACCGCGCCCTGGTCCCCGAACTTCTCGCAGCAGGGAAGGTCTCCTACGTCGAGATGGCCCGGCTGCAGAAGATCATCAGCCGGGCTTCGGAGGCTGTGAAGATGGTGAAGGGGGCCCACTCACTGGACGGCGTTGAGGGACCGGTAAGGGAGACAGACGGGCTGATCCTCCTGCACGCACCCCTGCGCTCCCTGGCCCATCTGGAGTCCAGGGCAGCCTCCGCGGACCGCCGCTTCGGCACGGGCGTATCCCTGGGACCAGGCTGGCACGCGCGCCGGTGGCAGAAGTTAAAGCAAGAGGGCGTTTTGGAGAAAGAGTGGGCGGCGAACAGCTACGCCGATGACGGTTGCCTGGACGTCTACGGTACCTCGCACGAGACCGTCTTCGATCCCACGCTCAGGGACGCCGTGGCCCCGTTTCTGGGGCGACCGCCGACACGACCGTCGTGGAAGAAGTTCATCGGAAGGGACTGATGTCGCACTACTACGACCTCGGACCATCTGGCCCAACTCTTACCTATCGAGTGAATTCGGGGATGCGTCCTGCTTCCTGAAGCTTCGACTCGATCCAGTTGTAGGTGGGCACCAGCCCTTCACGCAACGAGATGCGCGGCTCCCACCCCAGCACCTGGCGGAGCTTGGTATTGTCGCTGTTCCGACCTCGTACGCCCTGAGGTTTGGAGAGATCGTGCCTCTTAACGATGTGTTTACCGGCGATTTCGGCCACCAAATCCACCAGCTGATTGACCGTGACCAATTCGTCGGTCCCCAGGTTGAGTGGTTGAGAATAATCACAGCACATAATCCGGTGGATTCCGTCAACGCAGTCGTCCACGCACATGAAAGAACGGGTCTGTTCTCCGTCTCCCCAGACCTCCATCTCCTCTCCCTCGGAAGCCAAGGCTACCTTGCGACAGATAGCCGCTGGAGCCTTCTCCTTGCCTCCTTCGTAAGTGCCGAGCGGTCCGTAGACGTTGTGAAAGCGGACCACTCTAGTCTCGAATCCGTAGTCTTGGCGGTAATATTTGCAGAGCTCTTCCATGAAAAGCTTCTCGGTACCGTATCCTTCCTCGGGCTCGGCCGGGTAGGCGTCCTCCTCCTTGAGATTCGTGACGTCCGCGCTCTTCTGAAGGTATTGTGGGTAGACGCACGCCGAGGAGGAGAAGAGGAATCGCTTGGCCGCGTTGATCCGGGCCGCCTCCAGCATGTGCAGGTTGATCATGGCGCTGTTGCGGGCTATCTCGGCATGAAAAGCAGTGATGTAGCCGATTCCCCCCATATCCGCCGCCAGATGGTATACCTCGTCGACGCCTCTGGTGGCGATCAGGCAGTTTTCGAAACGGCGAAGATCTAGTAGCTCGAACTCGTGCGCTACGCTTGATTCGTATTCGGGGTATTTGGTGTCCACTCCTCTAACCCAGTACCCCTTGCTCACCAGGTACTTCACCAGGTGATGCCCGATGAAACCGCCAGCCCCAGTCACCAACACGCGTGTGGTCATAGAGCTAAAGCCTCCTTACACGCTCGAAACAAGGTACACCGTGCTCTAATAGATAGTGGATAGTGCGCCTTTCCTTGTGGCCTCAGCGCACTGATAGTGTAGCGAACGAAGAACTATTGTGCTAGCTATCTCCGCAAGGAGGTGCCCGTTAAGAAACCTGTTCTGAGGCCGAGTGGTCTCCGACATCCCAGACTTCTGCCGCGAACTCGTCGCAGCACTCGCCGAGCACAGTGAGGGGGGACTCTGCCCACCAGCGAACACGCCGATGAAATATACCAACGTAGGGCAGTGTGGGGCTGAGGTCGCTCAGGTTAGGTCAGCGCCGAGACACGTGGATCACCATCTCAGGTTCTGCATAGGTAACCTGGATACGCGGAAGTTGAATATGCTCCGGGGTTTGAGTTGAGGGATTTGGCCATCCCCTTCGAGGAGCTTCTTTGCTTCCGCTATCCGGTCAAACTCTACGCTGCGCGTCCTGGCGCTACCCGATGCTACGGTTTCCCTTGCTACGGATGCACGGCGCACAAAGAACTTGCAGGTTTTCCTCCGTATTTGAGCCGCCCCGTCCCAAAGGGATGATGTGGTCGAGCTCAAGCTCTTGCGTAGCGCCACAACGTCGGCACCGGCCACCGTCGCGGTCAAAGACGTGCTCTCTAACCTCTTGCGGTATACGAACGAGCACGATCCGGGCCTTCGGGTCGATCGGCCTCCTCCTGCGTGCCCCTGAAGAGACCCACAGCCCTTCGCTGGAGAGCCTCATCCCGAGTCGAGCGGCGAGAACCCCGGCAACGGTCTGGTCATGGCGGTGCCCGCGCACCCTCGGGTCAGAGGACACCCTTGCGTTACGATTCCCTTTCACATCCTGGTAGTCTTCCTGATCGCGAAGCTGGTCGCTGACACCCCGGAACGCGAGTTCTTCGTGTGCTGCTTGGTGCCACCTTTCGAGGAAGGAGTTGGCGAGAGGGCTGCTCGTACTGAGGCCGATGACGGCTGCGTTCACCTCCGCTATCTCCATCGCCTGATCGCGACTGAGCCCCAGCGCGCCGAGCGCCTCGTCGCTCGCCCACTCCCCTACCCGGCGACGACCGTTTGTGAACAGGATGTAGCCGTCTCGCTCAATCTGCTCGAAGATCGGCTCGAGCGGGCGTACGGCGACGCACGAGGAGTCGAGCCACAGCAGCAGCTTGGCGCCGTACTCTCTCGCCTCCTCAAGACAGTACGGCTTGAAGGCAAAGGGAACATCCATGTGCGCAGGGCAGTCGACGGGGAAGCTCCCTGGCCGCCAGCACATGAACTCGCCGACGAACCCGACCTGCTCCAGGCTCCTTTCTAGCCGATCGAGGTATTCGGGGTAAGCTTTATCGGCGGTTGCTAGGCTAACTACACACTGGCGCGGGGCCGAGGGCTGCCCTTGCCTTCCCCGATTAGCCGGTTCTATCGACCACTCCCGGCCGACAAACCCGCTGAGGATCTGCCTCCACCTCACTCTGTAAACCACCTCTTCTGGGATCGCCCGTCTTCACAGTGCCTGGCACCGCGACGAATGCCTCAAGGATTAGCTTGGGCAGTCGGCTCGAGGGTAACCAACCGTAACCGGTAGTGTCCTCCTCCGATACTTTGTCTTGAGATCGTAGCATGCATCCCCGATCTCATTCTCACTACAGCCGGGACTGGACCCGCGAGCAGAAAGAGTGGGGCTAGAGCCGGGCGAAATCTCCTCCAGGATGGCGTGTTGAGGGCTCACTGCTGGCCGGGAAGGTTCCGTTTTCTCGATCGCTTGCTTTCCGCTGTTTGACAATCTGCCAGAGCGCTCGTAGCCTAGTGGAGATTGCAGAATCGAGCGTCACGGAAAGAGACGTTGCTTGCCGAGCTTCGGATCAGTCAGGGTTTCTGGTAGGGCGCGAAGCGCGGAGGCGTCCCTCAACCCCGAGCGGGAAGCGGCACCGAATGCCAGGTGGCCCCAGGAGCGATAATCCACCCATGGACGTCCCGCGCTTGATCGTCAGGCCCCGAGCGGGTCTGGCCAACCGCATGCGCGTGATCACTTCGTTTCAAATACTGGCGAGGTGCTCGGGGCGCGTCTTCGAACTCTGCTGGGCCCCCAGCAACGGGTGGTCTGATGAGGACCTGAACATACTTTTCGAGAACGGTTTTCCCAAGGTTTCACTAGATGAGTTCGAGAGGTACTGTCAAGATGGCCTGGCCCTGCACAACGCTGGACGGATCGTAGGCCGCGGTAAGGCGCGGACGTGGTGGAAGTGGC
>Ga0126314_10001601_pt1 | contig 10947 bp, 8 predicted proteins | sample Plot105B_FD_92535 | JGI IMG/M metagenome (GOLD analysis project Ga0126314, IMG submission 92535) | Serpentine soil microbial communities from UC McLaughlin Reserve, CA, USA - Plot105B | ecosystem: Environmental > Terrestrial > Soil > Grasslands | place: USA: UC McLaughlin Reserve, Lake County... | reverse complement strand
GCGGCCGCTGGAGAAGGGGAGGCACTTGCTGCTGCTGTGGCCGAATCGGCCAGTCAGGCGTATGCCGCCTGGGGTCAGCAGACAGGACATCTGGAGGCGCAAGCCTTCTTCGACGCCGCTCACCGGGGCCGCCGCTGGCGCGCCGCCCCCACGGTGTTGCTCAGTCAGTTGATCATGAACGGCTCAGCCAAGGCCAAGATGTACGCCGAAGCGCTGGCCGAGGTGAGCCTAGCCGCTCAGCAACTCGGTGAGCCCACACCTCGCACCGCCGGCAACGCTGCGATGGCGGCCGCGGCCCAGCTCGCCGCCGTAGCCGCACCCCGGTCCAGCGGCACGCACCCCGAGCCGGTCGGTAAATCAGGTGATCTCGACTTGAGCGCTATCGATCCGCTCACCCCTGGGGCTTTTTCCGGGCTCGGCGCGACGCGCCCCCGGCCCGCCGAGGGACGACGGGACGGCATCCAGCCCTCGACGGGCACCGTCTCAACCTCGTCGACCGACTCCGGGCGCGGCGAGCCAGCCGTCGAGCCGGTCGAACCGCACCCGGATTCACAGGCACCGGAAAGACCCAAAACATTGGCAGAGCTGCTCGCGGAGCTCGACGACCTCATCGGCCTGCGCGACGTCAAAGCCGAGGTCCACCGCCAGGTGGCCGTGCTTCGTATTGAGGGTTTGCGCCAGAAGGCTGGATTGAAATCACCTACGATCACGCGCCACCTGGTGTTTGTGGGCAATCCGGGAACCGGCAAGACCACGGTGGCGCGTCTCGTCGGCGGCATCTACCGCGCGCTTGGCCTGCTGTCGAAGGGCCAGCTCATCGAGGTCGATCGATCTGAGCTGGTGGCTGGGTATCTCGGGCAAACCGCGATCAAGACCGCCGAGGTGGTCGCTTCTGCCGCCGGCGGGGTGCTCTTCATCGACGAGGCGTACAGCTTGGCCGGGGACCAGTACGGTACGGAGGCGGTGGACACGCTGGTCAAGGAGATGGAGGACCGCCGCGACGATCTCGTGTTGATCGTGGCCGGCTATCCCGATCCGATGGCGATCTTCATCGCCCAGAACCCCGGGCTCTCGAGTCGCTTCCGCACCACCATCGAGTTCGACGACTATTCCGACGAGGAGCTGGTCGAGATCTTTCTCGGAATGGCCGGGGCGGCCGACTACGACGTCACCGACGAGTGCCTGCGCCGCTTCGAGACGATCTTGCGCAGCACGCCCCGAGGACCGATGTTCGGTAACGGACGATTCGCGCGCAATCTGCTCGAAGCGGCGATCGGCCGGCATGCCTGGCGTCTGCGAGACATCCCCGAGCCGACCGTCGGGCAGCTGCGTGAGCTCGTCGCCAGTGATCTCGACCAGCAAGAGCCCGCTGCCGAGAATCAGGACCCATCGGGGATTTCCCCGACCGGAAAGCTCGCGGCGTCGATTCCGGAGGGTGGCGAAGCCGCCGCGCTGGCCGATGACATCTCGGCCAGGGAACCGAACGCACCACGCGCCGCAACAGCCGAGCAGGATGATCTTGCAGCCGACAAGGGGACGCCGTGAGCCAGCCGAGTCCGCCGCGTGGCGCCGTGTCGACGGCCCCCCAGCCGTCTCCAGCTGCCGTGGCCACCCCGACGCCGGCAGGTCCGGCGGCCGTACCGGTTGCTCGGAACGCCGCTTCCGGACAGCGCCGGCGCAGCACACCACAACGCCTGCGAATGCTCAGCAGCGGCGTCATGCTGGCCAGCCTGATCTTTGGTGTTGTCGGCGCCTTGATCTTCAGCTATTTCGCGTTCTCGCTGAGTCGGGCTGAAGCCAGTGCCCGGCAACTTATCCGGGTGCAGAAGATCCAGACTGACCTCTTGACCGCCGACGCGACGGCGACCAACGGCTTCTTGATCGGTGGTCTCGAGCGGCCCGCTCAGCGAGCCACGTACGACCAGGCGATCGGCGAAGCCAGTGCGCTGATTGCCGAGTCCGCCCGGGCACAGTCGGCCGACGGAGCGGCATTATCTGCCCTCAATGACGAAGTCGTCCGCTACGCCGGCACCGTCGAGCAGGCGCGGGCGAACAACCGCCAGGGTCTACCGGTGGGTGCCCAGTACATGCGGATCGCGAGCACCGACCTACGCACCGTCGCATTGCCGATCTTGGCAAATCTGGTTGAGGCGAACACCGCTCGGGCAAACCAGGCCATGGAGGTCAGGGGCCTCCCAGTCGCCTTCGCGATCCTCGGGCTTGCAGTGCTGGCGGGATTGCTACTGGCGGTGGTGTGGGTTGCCAAAACCTTCAAGCGGTGGCTGAACGTGGGCCTGGTGGCCGCGTCCGTCGTGGTGCTGGTGGCCGTTGTCGGTGGGACGATCGGGCTGGCGACGACCAGCGGCCGTGTGTCGGAACTGCGGTCCGGCTCGTTGACTCGCCTGACCCAGGTGTCGCAAGCTCGCATCGAGGCCAACAACGCCAAGTCGAATGAGAGTCTCACCTTGATCGCGCGTGGGTCGGGCGCGGCCTTCGAGCAGGTCTGGCGGAGCTCGGCCGGCCAGGTTCAGGCCAATCTCGACCGGTCCCAGAATCCCGATCTCAGCAAGCTGTGGGGGGAGTACACGGACGTTCATTCCTCGATTCGCGAACTGGACGACGGCGGGAAGTGGGATGAGGCAGTGTCGAAAGCGACCGGGTCGGGCAAAGACTCGGCGAACGCTCGATTCGCGGCGTTCGATACTGCTGCCACCGCGTTCATTGACCAAATGGCCGGCTTGACCCGGGACGGGCTGGCAGGACCCCGCATCGGCCTGGTGATCGGTGCGGTACTGATCTTTCTGGCGGGTGTCGGCGCTGCGGTGCTGGGTCGGCGCGGGGTTGCGGCGCGGTTGCGGGAGTATCGGTGAACACCCGAATCCGCCTCCCAGCCATTGTTTTCGGTGTGCTGCTTGTCGGCCTGCTCTCGAGCTGCTCTGGTTTTCGCTACGAGCCGACTCCGCTGCCCACACCGGCCGCCAGCGGCGCCCCGACCGCACCCGGCTCGAGCAGCGCTCCTGCGAACTGTGACAACGCCCTGGCGTCGTACGCGCCGCCCGACGGTCCACTGCCCACAGCTGGCGACATGCCCAAAGGTTCGACCATGCGCAAGATCCAGGACCGCGGCCGGCTGGTCGCCGGCGTATCGGCCGACACCTATCTGCTCGGCGCCCGCAACCCGCTGACCGGCAAGATCGAAGGCTTCGACATCGACATGGTGAAGGCCGTCGCGAAGGCGATCTTCGGTGACGAGGACGCCTACCAGCTCAAGGTGATCACCGCTGCGGAGCGGATTCCCGCTCTGCAGGACAACGAGATCGACATCGTGGCGCGCAATATGACGATCAATTGCGACCGCTGGAAACAGATCGCCTTCTCTACCGAGTACTACCGGTCCGGCCAGAAGATTCTCGTCCGCAAAGGCTCCAAGGCGAATTCGCTGGCTGACCTCAGCGGTCAGAAGGTCTGCGCTCCCCGAGGCACCTCGAGCATGGACAACCTCATCAAACTGGCGCCGAAGGCCGTACCGGTCGGCGCTGACAACCACACCGGATGCTTGGTGCTCTTCCAGAAGGGACAGGTGGCCGCGATCACCGGCGACGACACTGTGCTGGCCGGACTCGCGGCGCAGGACCCGTATGCGGTGGTGCCGGAGCAGAAGGCTTTCACCGCTGAGCCGTACGGACTCGGTATCCCCGCCGAGAACGTCGACTTCGTCCGATTTGTCAACGCTCGGTTGGCTCAGATGCGCTCGAACGGGGACTGGACCGACATGTACAACCGGTGGCTGGAGGGCCCACTTGGGCCAGCACCCAACCCGCCCAAGGCCGTCTACGGCAGGAAACCGTGAGCGTGACCGGACCGGCCACCTCCGGCCGGGCCAGTGCACCCGCTGCGCCCGGCCATTTGGGCATGCCTTTGGAAACGCAGGCCGCGATGGTCTACCTCGACGCTCTGGCTCGCTGGCGGGACGAGCGCAAACAGGAACTCGACGAGCTCGATAAGGCGGCCCTCGGCGCCCGGGACGGCGCTCAGCTCACCGGAGACATCGCGCTGTCGATGGCCCTGTGGCAAGCCGTGTCGAACCGCTACGAGCTGTTGGCCGCGACCTGGAATTCCGGACGCGCAGGCGTCACGGAGCGAGAGCGAATGGCCACCCTGATCTGGGGACGCCTGGACGCCACGATAGATCCCGCCCTGCTGGTCGCAACCGGCGAAGGCGGGCTTCCGGACGGACCGGGCCGAAGCACCGCGGGTCTTACGGTCTCCTTGCCGGAAGCGTGTCGCCTCTCCGACGCGCTGCTGTCGCAGCTCAGGGTGCGGTTGGGCCTCGACCCCAGTGGCGCCGTCATCACCGAGCAAATCCGCCGGCTGCGGGCCCAGATGGAGCGGATCCGGGAGCAGATCGATCTCGAGCCGGCAGGATCGGCCCAGCAGGCCGCAGCCGAACGGCAATCAAGGATGGCTCGCCGACTGAAGCAGATAGCCGACAAGGCCGGCCGCGGGGGCGATGTCGGCGGTCTGCTCGGACCGCTCGAGATCGAAGCCGCGACCTTCGAGCGAGATCTGATCGTTGCGGCGTCTCGACGACGCGAGGCAGCTGGAAAGGTCGAGCTGGCACGCCGTAAGCAAGCCGATCTGCGAGTGCGGGAGGAAGCCCTGACCGAACTCGTCCAACAGTGTGTCGCTGTCGTTGATCCGGCCCCTCACTATGCAGTCCCGGATGTCGACGCCTTGGGTCCGCCTCCGAGCACATCGGCGAAGCTGGACGAATACCTCCGCCGCCTCGATCAAGTGGGCCGCGCGATGACCGTCGCCCAAGAGGCGTACGCATCCGCGATGCGCGAACGCGACGAGCTCGCAGCACGGGTGGAGGCCTATCGTGCGAAGGCGCTGGCGACCGGCGCCGCCCACCGACCGGAGATCGCCCGTGCGTACGCTATGGCCCGCGACGAGCTGGACCGCCGGCCGGTGCGGATGCCCGTAGCCGCTCAGCTGGTCAGCCTGTATGCCACCTACCTGCAGGTCGATTCCGGGGAGTCGTCATGACCGCGTGTACCCAACCAGGGTGCACCGGCACCATCGTGGACGGCTACTGCGATGTCTGTGGCAGCCCGCCCGGCGCACCTGCGCTTGGTCCAGCAGCCGCCGATACGGCTGTGCCCCAACCGATGATGGCTAACGGACCCCAGGAGGAGACACCGGCAGCTCAACCGGCTGGCGCAGTATCGACCAGAACCCGCGGCTCCAGCCGACTCGGTTCCACCGCGCTCGGCTCCAGCCGGTTGACCGCGGCCGGCTCCAAGATCACCAAACGAGTGCACTCCGATTCGTCGCGGCTGCGTTCGGCCCGGCTCGGCGCCGGCCTTACCCGGGTCCCCCCGGCGCCGGAGATCGATGCGTCCCAGGCGATCATGAAGAACCCGCAGATTCCGGAAGAGAAGCGCTTCTGTCCAAACTGCGGCTCCCCTGTCGGTCGTTCGCGCGACGGACGGCCTGGTCGAGCAGACGGCTTCTGTCCCAAGTGCGGCAATGCGTACTCCTTCACACCCAAGCTGCGGCCCGGTGAGCTGGTCGCCTCGCAATACGAGGTCGCCGGCTGCCTGGCGTACGGCGGGCTGGGCTGGATCTACCTGGCTCGTGACCGAAACGTCTCCGACCGCTGGGTCGTGCTCAAGGGACTGCTGAACACCGGCGACAAAGACGCCTTGACCGTGGCCATCGCGGAACGGAAGTTCCTTGCCCAGGTCGAGCATCCCCTGATTGTCGAGATCTACAACTTCGTCACGCACGGCGACGCCGGCTACACGGTGATGGAGTACGTCGGTGGCACGTCGTTGAAGCAGATCTTGAAGGACCGGATGCGGGCGGCCGGGGGCGCGTACCAACCGCTGCCCGTCGACCAGGCGCTGGCCTACATCCTGGAGATCCTCCCGGCCTTCACATACCTGCATGATCTGGGGCTGGTCTATTGCGACTTCAAGCCCGACAACCTGATCCAAGTCGGTGACGCCGTCAAGCTGATCGATCTCGGTGGGGTGCGCCGAATAGATGACCAGGAGTCGGCCATCTATGGCACCGTCGGTTACCAGGCCCCGGAGGTGGCGCAGGTGGGCACCACGGTGGCCTCCGACATCTACACGATCGGCCGAACCTTGCTGGTGTTGATGATGGAATTCCGCGGCTACCAGACCAAGTACATCGCGAGCCTGCCACCGGTCGATGAGACACCCTTGTTTACCGAACACGACTCGCTGTACCGGCTGCTGGTGAAAACATGCGCTCCGGATCCGGCCGACCGGTTCAGCTCGGTCGATGAGCTCCGCGTCCAGATGCTCGGTGTGCTGCGGGAGGTGGTGGCCGAGAAAACCCCGGGCACAGCGCTCACTTCCGCAGCCTCGGTTCTTTTCGAGGCACCAGCGATCACCACCGACGCGCTGGAATGGCATGAGCTGCCACCGCTGAGGGCCGACACGAGCGATCCCCAATATGCGTGGCTGAGCAACATCTCACTCGACGACCCAGCGGCCCGCTTACGCGAGCTGCGGCGCGCACCGGCGGCCACAGCCGAGGTGCTCTTGGCCAGCTGCCATGCCGTGCTTCAACTTGGCAAGCCGGAATTGGTGGACGAGTTCGTCAATGCGATGCTGGGGAACGACCCGTGGGAGTGGCGGGCCGTATGGGTGAGCGGACTGGCAAGTTTGCAGCGTCGGGACTTCTCGGCTGCTCAGGCGTCCTTTAACGCGGTTTACGGGCAGGTCCCCGGTGAGCTTGCGCCCAAGCTGGCGCTTGCACTGGCCTGTGAGCGTGGTGGCGAGGACGTCATCGCGGAATCCCTCTATCGCACGTGCGCGAGCACCGACGCCAACTACGTGGCACCGGCCGCCTTCGGCATGGCACGAATCCGGGCCGCCCGGCACGATGTCACCGGCGCTGTCGCGGCCCTCGATCTGGTCCCGTCCACGAGTCGGGCCTTTCCGGAGGCCCGGCGGCTTCGTGCGATCCACCTGTATGAATCAGACGCTGGGCTACCCGCGCTGTCCAAAGCGATGGAGAGCGTCAATGGCGTTCGCCTCGATCCTCGCGAGCAGGCCGAGTTGACCGCAGAGATTCTTCGCCGGGCGCTGGTCGAAGTGGGTCGGTCCGGGTCCAAGCACAATGTTCAGCTGGGCCCGTACCGCGCTACCGACGACTCGCTCCGCGATGGGCTGGAAGCCACCTATCGAACGATGGCCGCGGTGGAGACCGACGAGGCCCATCGTTATGAGCTGGTCGATCAGGCCAATGCCGTGCGAAGGTGGACACTGCGATGACCGACCCTGCGATTGCCGCGCCGGAAAGAACCACGCCAACGTGTCCCAACTGCGGCAATGCAGTTGCGCCCACCGCGAGCTTCTGTGAAGCATGCGGTGCCACCCTGACGCCGACCGTCGCCGAGGACGGCTCGGAGCAACCTCCGGACGAGCTCGAGTCGCCTATCACGTTGTCCAGGCCGCTCGACGCCAGCACCCTGGAAACGGATCCGCCCGACGGCTTCGACAACACGCTGGTGGTAACCCGGCCCTGTGCCAACTGCGGCGGTGAGATCGGGTCGGACGGCTACTGCCTGACCTGCGGCACCAAAGCGCCAACCGAACGCGACCACTACACCGAGCATCCCGCCAGTTGGGTGGCCGCCTGCTGTGACAAAGGGATCCGCCATTTCCGAAACGAGGACGCCACAGCAGTGGCGGCGGACCCCGACGGAGGTGGCCGCGCTGCGCTGGTGGTGTGCGACGGGGTATCGACGTCGGTGGACTCCGATGTGGCCAGTTTGGCAGCAGCGCGCGCTGCCCGGGACGTCTTGATGGCTCACCGGCCCGCTGGGATAGGTGTGCCTGCCAGTCGGGCCGCGGCCATCGCCACGTCCGTGGAAGCCGCCGCCGCAGCAGCGAACGCGGCGGTCATCGAGCAAACGGCCAAAGATAGCAGCAGCGCGGCGTCGTGCACGTTCGCCGCCGCGGTCGTCGAGGACGATCTCATCGTCTTCGGCAATGTCGGCGACAGCCGGGTGTACTGGATCCCGGACCGCGGCGGCTCCGGAGAGCCGCGAGAGCTCAGTCTCGACGACTCGGTGGCACAGGCCCGCATCGCCATGGGCGTCCCCCGTGACGAGGCGGAGAACGGGCCGCAAGCACACGCCATCACCAAGTGGCTGGGGCGGGACACCCCCGACTTCGTCCCGCGTACGGGTTCGATGGAAGCCACCAGGCCCGGCTGGCTTGTCGTGTGCTCTGATGGCCTGTGGAATTACGTCTCCGAAGCCGGCAAGCTGCAGGAGCTCATCGCCGAGCTGAGCGTCGCCGACGACGATCCACTCGCATTGAGCTCCGCTCTGGTCGGCTGGGCCAACGATCAAGGCGGCAAGGACAACATCTCGGTCGCCCTGGCCCGCCTTAACGGACCCTGATCGGCGTAAAAGGCCGGCAGGCATACTGAGGCGCACGAACAGAAAGAGGAAATCGATCATGGCCGAGTTCAGCGCGACCGTCTACCAGAACGAGTTCCTGCCTGACGGGGGCACGGACGTGAACGCCATCGTCACGATCACCTGCACGGGCGCGGGAGCGGCGGGCCAGACGGGAGCCGGCGATGCTGGCGAGATCATCATCGTGGACACCTCGGGATCGATGGGCCGCATGAAGTTGGAAGCGGCGAAGGTGGCTGCTGCGGCAGCCGTCGACCAGATTCTCGACGGAACCTGGTTCGCGGTAGTGGCCGGCACGCATCAGGCATACCTCGCTTATCCACCGGTCCGGACCGGTACCGGGATGGTACGCATGGATGCCCGGACGCGCTTCGACGCCCATCAGGCCATCAGCATGTTCCGCTCCGACGGCGGCACCGCCATGGGCACCTGGCTGACCCTGACCGGCCGGCTGTTCGACTCCGTGCCCATGCTGGCCCAACGCCATGCGATCTTGTTGACCGACGGGGAGAACCACAACGAAACGCCTGAGCAGCTGACCGCCGCGATCCTCGGCGTCACCGGCAAGTTCCAGTGCGACTGTCGTGGTGTGGGTGTTGACTGGCAGGTCGCCGAAGTGCGTCGGATCGCCCAGGCACTGCTCGGCACGGTTGACATCATTCCGAGCCCTGATCAGATGGGGCATGTCTTCGAGGAACTGATGCAGCAGTCGATGAGCCGCGGCGTCGCCGAGGCGGAACTCCGGGTCTGGGCGCCTCAAGGTGCCCAGGTGCTGTTCGTCCGACAGGTCTCACCGACGGTGGAGGACCTGACGGCACGTCGAGTGGAGGTGAACCCCCTTACTGGCGGCTATCCCACGGGATCCTGGGGCGACGAGTCGCGGGACTACCACGTAAGCGTCCGACTGTCCGCGAAGGCGATCGGCCAAGAACAGCTCGCCGCCCGGGTTCAACTCGCTATCGGCGGTCAGGTCATGACTCAGGGGCTGGTGAAGGCCAAGTGGTCGGATGACGATCAACTGACCACACGGATCAACCCCGAGGTGGCCCATTACACGGGACAAACCGAGCTCGCGCAGGCGATCCAGGACGGCCTCGCGGCCAAGGCGGCCGGAGACGAGGACACAGCCACCATGAAGCTCGGCCGAGCAGTTCAGCTCGCCGCCGAAACCGGCAACGAGGAAGCGACAGCCAAGTTGCGCAAGGTCGTCGACATCGACAATGTGGAGACCGGAACCGTGCGGCTGAAGCGGTCGGTCGACAGAGCCGACGAGATGGCCCTGGACACCGCGTCGACCAAGACCACCCGAGTTCGCAGCTGAGTATGTGCGGCCACGCCCAGAACAGGACATCTCGATGACAGCAGTGTGCCCGGCCGGACACACGTCGCAGTCCGATGACTATTGCGACGTCTGCGGAATGCCCATCGACGCCGGCGCGGCCACCGGCGAGGCTGCAACACCGCCACCGCCGACAGACGCGCCCACTCAGGCGCCCGAGCAGACCAGCCGGCCTGCTCAAAGTTGTCCCAACTGTGGCACCCCCAATGTCGCCGACGCGCTTTTCTGCGAGGCCTGCGGTTATGACTTCACCACCGGGACGATGCCCCGCCCGGCGACCCCGCCTCAGGAGCAGCGGGCCGCCCCCGAGTCGACCACAGATCAGGCTGCTGCAGTCGAAGCGCCGGCCGCACGATCGTTCGACTGGGTCGCCGAAGTGTGGATCGACCCAGAGTGGTACGAGGCACAGGAAAGCCCGGATCCGCTTCCGTCGGCCGGTCTCCCAGAGATCGTGCCCCTCCAGGCGACCTCCGTGCTGGTCGGCCGCACGTCGAAAAGCCGCAATATCCACCCGGAGATCGATTGTGATCTCGACAACGGCGTAAGCCGGCGCCAATGCCAACTGACCACGGACGGCACACGCTGGTGGGTGGAAGACCTGGACTCGGCCAATGGCACCTTCGTCGGTTCTGCCGCCGGCGCAATGCCAACAGATCCCGTTCCGGTTGGCGCGAAGCGGGAGCTGAAGCCCGATGATCGGGTCTACGTCGGCGCCTGGACTCGCCTGGTCATCCGCCCCGCCACCGATGAAGAAAAGGCAGCTGCTTAGCTGCTCAAGTTGCTCGCTTGCACGCCATTCGTCAGGAGGAATTCGTGGAGATAAAGGTCGGCATCCAACATGTCACGCGTGAGATTGTGGTGGAAACCACCGAGTCGGCCGCCGACGTGCAGCAGGCGTTCGAGGAGGCGATGAACGGCAACGGCTCCGGCGTGTTCACCTTGACCGACGAGCATGGCCGCAAGGTGCTCATTCCGGCCGAGCGCATCGCCTACGTCGACATTGGCGAGGAGAACGCCCGCCGCGTCGGATTCGGGGCTGTCTGAATTTGTTCGCTCGCGCGATCGCGCTCTCAAGACCCTGTTTTCCTCACTCGCTCGCACGACGAAAAGCGTGTCATGCTCACTCGCTCGTCCAGACAGG
>Ga0126314_10001600_pt1 | contig 10953 bp, 9 predicted proteins | sample Plot105B_FD_92535 | JGI IMG/M metagenome (GOLD analysis project Ga0126314, IMG submission 92535) | Serpentine soil microbial communities from UC McLaughlin Reserve, CA, USA - Plot105B | ecosystem: Environmental > Terrestrial > Soil > Grasslands | place: USA: UC McLaughlin Reserve, Lake County... | reverse complement strand
GGAAAGTATCGCCTGGTCTTCTATGGGAGTCCCAAGGGCGCGGAGTAACACGTAGGCCCATGCCGACCAGGTCAGACACGCGCAGTATTGGGCATGTCCTTGGACTGCTGAAGAACGACTTCCCGGACATCTCCATTTCCAAGATCAGATTCCTGGAGTCGGAGGGCTTGATCAGCCCGCAGCGAGCCCCATCGGGGTATCGGCGCTACACCGATGCCGACATCGAGCGCCTGCGATACGTGCTTTCTGTCCAACGGAGTCACTACCTGCCGCTCAAGGTCATTCGCGAACATCTCGAGGCGATGGATCGAGGGGAGTCGCCCCCTGCGTTGGAATCACCGTTCCCGGTGACGGAGCCCTCCGGACCGGCAGCATCAGGTCCGCCGTCTCAGGCAGCGACCAAGCCGCCGTTGCGGCTCACCCGTGCGGAGCTTTTGGAAGCCAGCGGCTTGAGTGAGCTGGCGCTGGCCGAGCTCGAGCGCAATCAGATCGTGCAGACCCGCCGCGGTTCGAAGCACTACGGCCGCGATGCCCTGACCTTGGCGATCGCCGCCCGTCGGCTCGGCGAGTACGGGATCGACGGGCGTCACCTACGAGCCTTCAAGATCTCCGCGGACCGGGAAATCGGGCTGGTCGAGCAGGCGATCGCTCCGCACATGCGCCGGGCAAGTGGCAACAAGGACGTGTCTGTGGAGGTCACTCAACTGGTGATCAGCTTTCACGCCGCCCTGCTCCGGACCGCTATGGAGCGCTAAACCAGGACCTGATCTTGGTCTCGCGCCTGATCTGGTCTCGCGCCTCGGCTCAGCCGGATGAGGCAGGCCAGAGCCGTACACATTTCCGAGTGACAAGCCAGCTGATGGGCAAGGCGCGGATTGTTCCGGGTGGCTCTCGAAGTAGTGTTGGTGCATGCGTGAGCTCGATGTGGTCGGCGTACGGGTCGAGATGCCGTCGAACGCGCCGATGGTTCTCCTGCGCGAAGTCGGCGGCACCCGCTATTTGCCGATATGGATCGGGGCCAGCGAAGCTTCAGCCATCGCCAATGCCCAAGAGGGCGTGGTGCCGCCCCGACCGCTAACCCACGACCTGATGGTCGACACATTGAACACGCTGGGCCACCGACTGACCGAGGTACACATCACCGAACTCGAGGGTGGCACCTTCTATGCCGTCTTGCTCGTCGACGGGATAGAAGTGAGTGCGCGGCCGTCCGACGCCATCGCGCTCGCCCTCCGGGTGGGCTCGGACATCTATTGCGCCGAGGACGTTCTCGACGAGGCCGGCATCGAGATTCCAGAACCGGAAGAGGACGAAGTCGAGAAGTTTCGTGAGTTCCTTGACCAAGTGAACCCGGACGACTTCTTCACCGGAGACGAACCGAAGCGCGATTGAGCCAAATGGCCTAGTCAGAGCCAAGTTGCAAGCTCTACTTGAGAGTCCGTTATGCCGACTCCCGGCAGGAGATCCCGCCTCATCTTCGACTTGAGACTTTCCGCCTCGACACGTCGGCCTGCGGCGTGTCGTTGACCGTTGACGCGTGCGAGTCGTAGCGTTTCACGGGTAATGCCGACTGTGGAATTACGGCCGGGGAACTCCGGCTATCCCTTCCCTCGCAATTTCGGTGTGGTGACTGGAGGCACAAATGGGCAGCACGGAGATCCCGGCTGAACCTGCCGATTCTTCGGCAGAGCCACGCTTGGGTGGTCAGGAGCTGCTCTTCGAGGGTGACTTCTCCCCAGTGCCGAGTGACCTGGGCTTCCGGGGACCGGTCGCCTGCAATGCGGCGGGTATCACGTACCGCCAGCTGGACTACTGGGCCCGTACTGGCCTGGTGGTGCCGGAGATCAGGGGGGCTGCAGGATCTGGGACCCAGCGGCTGTACAGCTTCCGCGACATCTTGATCTTGAAGGTGATCAAGCGGCTGATCGACGCCGGAATCTCCCTGCAGCAGATCCGGACGGCAATCGACCATCTCCGAGCCCGCGGTGTGGAAGACCTGACCCAGGTCACTCTGATGAGTGACGGCGTCTCGGTGTTCGAGTGCACATCCGACGATGAGGTCATCGACCTGTTGCGCGGGGGCCAGGGGGTCTTCGGCATTGCGCTGGGGGTCGTGTGGCGCAGCATCGAGGGCACGCTGGCCGAGCTCCCGGCAGAACGGGCCGAAGCCGAAGCTGAGCCGGTCGCGCATGCCCACGATGAACTTTCGCAGCGCCGCCGTGCACGCGCCGTTGGATAGTCGGCCCGCCTTGAGCGCACTGACGCCGCTTACGCGCGTGCGCTGGACGGCTCCACATTGCCGGCGCGCAAGCTGTAATCTGGGTCCGCTGTAAAAGACCACGCGGGAGAGTCCACGAGCAAGCACTCGTGGCGCCGAAGGGGCAACATCCCCGGAACCTCTCAGGCACCCAGACCGCGCGGGATGGCAACTCTGGAACCGCCGGCGACAGAGGGGGAGCGGCCTGCTTGTGGGCCGCTTCTGCGACGAGTCAGGAGCTGCCATGACTGCCACCCCAACCAGCGTTACCGGGCCCTTTGTATCGCGGCACATCGGTCTGCAAAGCGACGACCGGGACAAGATGATGGCCGCGCTGGGCGTAGCCGATCTTGACGAACTGGTCGAGCAGTCCATGCCGCAAAGCATCCGGATGTCTGGTGCCCTCCAGCTGCCGCCACCGTTGACCGAGTTCGAGACGCTCACCCACCTTCGACAACTGGCCGACCGCAACCGGCCGCTTCGGGCGATGATCGGGCTCGGGTATCACGGGACCATCACTCCGTCGGTGATTCGCCGGAACGTCTTGGAGGACCCCTCCTGGTACACCGCCTACACGCCTTACCAGCCAGAGATCAGTCAGGGTCGGCTTGAGGCGCTGCTCAACTTCCAGACCATGGTGGCCGATCTCACCGGGTTACCGACAGCAGGAGCCAGTCTGCTCGACGAGGCAACCGCGGTCGCGGAGGCAATGACCTTGGCCCGCCGCAGTGTCAAAACGGGTTCGGTGTTGATCTTGGACCCGGACATCCTGCCGCAGACCGAGGCTGTCGTTCGCACCAGGGCAGATGCACTCGGGATCGACGTACTCGTGGCCGCATCCGGTCTGCTCGAGACCATCGAAGGCAGCCAGTCGTTCGCCGTGGTCGTGCAAACGCCAGGTGCGAGCGGCCGGCTGGCCCCTACCAGTGAAATGTCAGCGATCGCCAATGCCGCTCACGCGCGAGGTGCGATGGTGATCGCCGCCTGCGACCTGCTCGCGCTCACGCTCACGGCGCCGCCGGGGGAGTGGGGAGCCGATGTGGCCGTCGGTTCGAGCCAGCGGTTCGGCGTGCCGCTGTTCTACGGTGGACCGCACGCCGGCTTCATGTCGGTCCGCGCGGGACTGGAGCGCTCGTTGCCCGGTCGGCTGGTGGGAGTGTCCAAGGACGTCGACGGCACACCCGCATTCCGGCTCGCGCTACAGGCCCGGGAGCAGCACATTCGGCGGGAGAAGGCGACGTCCAACATCTGCACCGCTCAGGTGCTGCTGGCCGTGACCGCCAGCATGTATGCGGTCTACCACGGTCCCCGCGGTCTGCAGCAGATCGCTCGCTCACTGCACGAGCGTGCCACCCAACTTGCCGGCGATCTGCGCGCCACGGGCGCCGAGATCGAGCACGCGGAATTCTTCGACACGGTGATAGCGCGAGTGCCCGGCCGCGCAGACGCCGTGGTGTCGGCGGCACACGCGGCCGGCGTACACCTCCGGCGATTGGACCATGACCGTGTCGGCATCTCGATCGGCGAGGACGCGACCGAGGCTGACCTGGCCGCCGTCCGTTCGGCCTTCGGCGCTCGGAGCGGTGGGGCACGGTACGGCAGTTTGGCGGACAGCGACCGGCGCACTCCGTATCTGACCCATCCGGTCTTCAACACCCACCACAGCGAAACGGCGTTACTGCGATACCTGCGCGCCCTCTCCGACCGGGATTTCTCCCTGGACCGGGGAATGATTCCGCTCGGCTCGTGCACCATGAAGCTCAATGCCACAACCGAGATGGAGCCGATTTCGTACGCCGGTTTCGCGAACCTGCACCCCTTCGCACCCGTTGAGGACGCGCAGGGCTACGCCACGTTGATCACGACCCTGGAGTCCTGGCTTGCTGAGATCACCGGTTACGCGCGCGTGTCGGTTCAGCCCAACGCCGGCAGCCAGGGAGAGCTGGCGGGCCTGCTCGCGATCCGCCGATACCACGACGCCCGGGGCGAGGACGATCGCCGGATCTGCTTGATCCCGTCCTCGGCGCACGGCACCAATGCCGCATCCGCTGTGATGGCCGGCATGAAGGTCCTGGTCGTGACGGCAACAGACGACGGTTCGGTGGACCTCAATGATCTTCAAGCCAAGATCGAGCAACATGCCGGTCAGATTGCCGCGATCATGGTGACCTACCCATCGACCCATGGTGTTTTCGAGGAAGGAATCACCAAACTGTGCGAGATGGTGCATGCTGCCGGCGGCCAGGTTTACGTCGACGGTGCGAATCTCAACGCCTTGCTCGGGCTGGCGCAGCCCGGCGCATTCGGTGCTGATGTGAGCCACCTCAACCTGCACAAGACGTTCTGCATTCCACATGGCGGTGGGGGACCGGGCGTGGGGCCGGTCGGGGTCGCCGAGCATCTCGTCCCCTACCTGCCCAATCACCCGATGCTCAGCGCCGCCGGACCGGAAACCGGAGTTGGACCCGTCTCCGCCGCACCGTACGGATCCGCCGGAATTCTCCCAATCAGCTATGCCTACATTGCGATGATGGGCGCGGCCGGGTTGACCTCGGCGACCGAGCACGCGCTACTCGCGGCGAACTACATCGCCGATCGGCTTGGCGCTCACTTTCCGGTGCTCTATGCCGGCCGCCATGGCCGTGTCGCGCATGAGTGCATTCTCGATCTGCGGCCCTTGACCAAGGCCACGGGAATCACGGTGGAGGACGTGGCCAAACGGTTGATCGATTATGGCTTTCACGCCCCGACGATGAGCTTTCCAGTGCCCGGCACGCTCATGGTGGAGCCGACGGAGTCCGAGGATCTGGCCGAGCTGGACCGGTTTTGCGACGCCATGATCAAGATCCGGGAAGAGATCGGGCGGGTGGCCGCAGGGGAGTGGCCAGGCGACGACAACCCGCTGGTCAACGCTCCGCACACCTCGGGTCAGGTGACCGCAGAGGAATGGGGACACCCCTATCCCCGGCGCTTCGCGGCGTTTCCCGCCGGACTGCATAACGGCCCGTTGTACGCCGACGGTGCGGACAAGTATTGGCCACCCGTGAGCCGGATCGACGGCGGCTACGGCGACCGCAACCTGGTCTGCACGTGCCCACCGCCAGCTGCTTTCGAATCTGCCTGAGCCGCCGCCATTACTCTGGCATCGGGACCCGGACGTCGATCCCACCCTCCTCGCTCAGGCGGTCCCGGACCCTGATCATGCTCGGCGCGGGGACGAAACCGCCGGCCAGCAGCGCCTCACCCTGGTGGAATCGCGAAGACTGAGCCAGCATCGCGCGAGGGACGAAGCCGAACAGGTGGGCGAGTTCATCCAGGTCATCGGGGGAATTCATTCGCATCAGGGTGAGGTTGTCGCACTGAGAGATGATCCCGCGATGCACCTTGCTGGGCCGCTGAGTGGAGATCAGGAGCCACAGACCGTACTTCCGCCCCTCCGCCGCTATCGAGATGATCAGGTCGCGAACCGCGCGGCCGGCAACCGACTCCAGGTCGGGTGAACACAGGTTGTGCGCCTCATCGATCACCAGCAAAACTGGCCGACGCTCCTCGCGCCGCGCCCACAAGTCGCTGAGCACGCCCAGAGCGACGGCAAGCTGCTCCTCCCGATCGGTGAAGCTGCCGAGGTCGAGCACCGTGGCCGCGGGCCTCTCGGCAATGATCTCCGTCGCCGCCGTACGATCACCCGCCCAAATCTGCCAGTTCAGCACGCCGAGGTTCTCCAACCGCTCCGCCAGGGCGGTGTAGCCCGCATCATTCAGCGACCGCAGGAACGGGGACAATTCCCTCGGATCCTCGAAGGGTGCCGCGATGTCCTTGGTGCGCAACAGCGCGTTGTACTCCGCCCGATCCACCAGCGGGTCCAGCCTGATGAGCGCGGCCCTGACTTGGGCAGACATGTCACGGAAGCGAATCCGCAGCGAATCCTTACCGTCGCCAGGACGGAGTACACGGATATCACGGGATATGAGGGCGGCGGCCTCGCCCGGATCGGCGTCGTCGCGCGGGGTGTTCAAGCGAACGAAATCGCTGTTCGCGTCGAAGATGACGATCGGGAGGCGGGTTTGCACGAGGATCCGTTCCAGCGCGACGCCCAGGGCGTAGGTCTTGCCGGACCCGCTCTGACCGCACCAGAACGTATGCCGGTTGAGCTTGGCGGGCATCAGACCCGCTATGACGTCACGAGCGGCGAGCAACGAACCCATGCCGAGGGACGCAGACCGGTAAAAATCTTGGATGGTGGTCGACTGGCTCTTGCTCAGCTCGAAGGTACGGAACGGTTGAGATGATTGTTGTCCGCCTACGTCGAACAGCGTGCCGCTGCCAGCAATGGCCGTCTCAGTGACCGGATCAACCGTCTCCAGCATGCCGAGGCGCCGAGAGCCTGAGCCGTCGGTCACGCTCAGGTAATCGCCGATCCGCCATGCTGCCGAGGCGTCTGCCCTCAGCCGGAAGGATCTGCCGTCGATCGACCAGACTGCCTGCCTGCTCTCGGCGCCAGACGTCACGCCGTCCGACGGATCACTAGCGATAACCATGGGATGAGGATGTCGCAGTTGGACAGGCGAGGCTAGTCATCCGATGTTGATTCCGCTGCCGAGATCAGTGGGCCACCGTCAGTCCGAGGACGTCCCGACGCGATCATTGATGCGATGCGCCAACGTGAAGTCCCGCTCAGTGAGACCGCCCGCTGAGTGGGTGGACAGCGTCAGAGCCACCTTGTTCCAGCGGATGTCGATGTCCGGGTGATGATCGAGCTGCTCCGCCTCGTCACCGACCCGGTTGACGAAGCTCAATGCGGCCTTGAAGTCGTCGAATTTGAAAGTCCTGGTCAACGCTGCACCGCCGGCCTCAGCTGAGCTCCAGCCGGGCAGTTGGTCGAGCCGGGCCGAGACCTCGGCAGCACTCAGCAGTTCGCTCATGGCTCCAGCCAAGGGTCCCTGCGCTGAAGTGTCAAGGTCGCTGCGTCCGTTAACGTCACAGGGGTAGGCCACTGGCCGGCTGCATCGGGAAGGGGCGCTATGGCGGCATGGGTCGATCGGTTGAAGCAGCGTCCCTGGGTAGCGCACCTGGTCCGTACCTTCGACCGTTTCGGCGCCCGAATGGGATCCCAGTTCGGAGCAGCGATCACCTACTTCTCGATCCTCGGAGTCATACCGCTGCTGATGCTCGGGTTCTCCATTGCCGGATTTGTGCTGACGATCTCTCGTCCGGACCTCCTGGATCCGCTCGCGACCGAGATCGCCGACGCGCTCGGCAGCGCTGATCCGGCGACCCGGGAGCGAATTCTGGCCACCATCCAGAAAGCGCTGAGGACGTTCACGGCCATCGGGATCGTCGGTCTGTTTTCCGCGCTCTATTCCGGAGCAGGCTGGATGTCGAATCTGAAGAACGCCGTGCGGGCCCAATGGCGGCCGGACTTCGATTGGCGAGACACGTCCGGAAACATTGTGACCCGGACCCTGGTCAATCTCGTCGAGTTATTCGGTGTCGTGGTGGCGGTTGTCCTCACCTTCGTTCTGGCCTCGCTTTCCACGACGCTGACCGACAATGTGCTCAGCTGGCTCAACGTCGGCCACATCAACTGGCTTTCGCCCGTGTTTCGCCTTCTGCAGGTCGCCTTCTCGATCGCCACGGGCTGGCTGCTGTTTCTTTACCTCTACACGGTCCTGCCAGAAACCCGTAGGCCGTGGAGGGTTGTTCGGCGCGGCGCACTGATCGGAGCGATCGGATTGGCCATCCTGCAGTACCTGACCACCTTCTTGGTGCCGCGGTTCTCGAATAGCCCGGCAGCGCTCATCTTCGGGCCTGTCATCGCCTTGATGCTGTTCTTCAACCTGTTCGCTCAGCTGATCCTCTTGGTCGCCGCCTGGATCGCGACAGCCGGACCGGAGACGGCGGCTGAGGACACAGTAAGTGGGCAGGAGGATGAGGACCTGGGCGAGGGTCCGTCGACCGGTGGCCAGGACGAGTCGGACGCGGGTGTCGTTCCGACGTCGGTGGCTGCCCGATCTGTACGCCTGGCGATCGGCACGGGTTACCTGACCGGCGCCGCGACCGGCGCAGGCTTTGGCGCCGCGCTGGCCTATTTGTTGTCAGCGATTACTGGTCGGAGGCGCAGATCGAACGAGGGAGTCAGGAAGAGGCCGCCGCCGTAGCGGTCGGTTGACCGATGTTCTTCAGCAGAGAGTCGAACCAATCCTGGGTGATGTCGAAGGGCTTGCCGCCTTTGATCCGGTCGAACTCGATCGCCCGTAATTCGTCGCCGCGCTCCTCGTCGTGTCCGATCACGCCGGACTCGCCCCGCAGCGCTGAATCCACCGCAAGCTCGCTCATCGATTTGATCAGCTCGAGGTCGCGCGGGTTGGCCGGCGCCGAGCGCGAGAAGTAGCCGGACTTCTGAACCATGACCTTTTCCGCCGACAACCGCTCGGCGAACTTGCTGGCGAACCATGCTCCCGGGTTGACCTTATCGATCTTGATGTGGCCGAACGGATCCCGGGCCACCTCCTCGCCGGACTCCTCGAGCTCAGTCACGATGGCGTCGAGGCCGGCGCCTTCGGAGATGAACAGGTTCACCGACCCGACGGTGTCCATCACCTGCGCCAGACGATCGGTTTCAGCGTCGATGTCGAACGCGGCCTCAGGCACATAGACACCGTGAATGTCCCAGCCGTCGCGACTCAAGCCAATCTCTGGCAGCCACTCACAACTGTCGAGCCACTCGCGATAGTTCTGCGCCGTTGCGGCCGTCAGCCAGCCACAGTGACGACCCATCACCTCTTGCACCATCAGCATCCGGGAGCCGGAGTTGTGCTCACCGATGATGTTCTGGGCAAAACGGGAGCCCTGCTCGGCGGCCGTCCACGCGCCCAGCGACTGGCGAATCGGGATGATGTCGTTATCGATGGTTTTGGGCAGCCCGACCACAGTGAGGGCGTGACCCTGACGTGCCAGGAAGGCAGCAAGATCAGCCGCGGTCGTGTTGGTGTCGTCCCCGCCGATCGTATGCAGCACGTCGATCCCGTCGGCGGTCAGCTGGTCGGCCGCGGCTTGCAATGGGTCTGCACCGTCGGGGATGAGCCCCCGGCTGATCAGGTCGTCGGCGTTGGTCAGCTTCACACGAGAATTGCCGATGGGGGAGCCGCCGTAGCGGTGTAGCACCGCCGCTCGCTCCCGCACGGCCGGCGTCACGGTTAACGAGTCACCCTGCAGCAAGCCCTGGTATCCGTACCTGTAGGCGATGATGTCCACCTCTGGCGCCAATTTCGTGTACCGCTCAATGAGGCCTCCGACGGCCGAAGAAAGGCACGGAGCGAAGCCGCCCGCGGTCAGTAGCGCAACCTTGTGAACCATGGTTCGTAACCTATCCGAAGCCGACCGCAGTCCCGTGTGGGCGTAATCGTCGCCGCTCTGGGTACATGTCTGATATGGGCATTTTCGATCGGGTCCGTGAGTCCACCACTGCGGACCGAGATGATGGTTCTACACGTGACACGGAACCTGCCGCCGACGCCGGGAACGGACCCGACGAGTCTGTTGAGCGCTCTGAAGCCGGGTCGAGCTTGGCCAATGCGGAGGCAGCGACGGGTGGCGCTGATGCCGTTCCGGATACGCCGGACGCTGTTGCGGAGAGCTACACCTGATCGTCCGCCGAACTGTACGGGAAGCCGTGTTCGGCAAGTCAGAATCCCTTTAGTCCCGTGACCGCGAGCTCACGCCTTTGCCCGTGAGCGATCGTTACGCCTGCCGACTCGCATCCCCGGCGGCTAGAGCAGCGACGGCTTTGAGGATGTGCGCCGATCTGGTCTGGACGGTGCGGGCACTGACGATGTCCAAGATCACCGCGTACCGGTCGGTCTTGCTCAGCGATGCGAAGGCCTTCCCCGCCTGTAGATTCGCGCCCAGTGCGGCGGCAAGATCGGGCGGAATGGTGGCTTCCTTCTGAGACTCGTAGGCGGCGTCCCACCGTCCGTCGGCCTTGGCGGCCTCGACTTCAGCGAAGCCTGAGGGTCGCATCCGCCCGGTAGCGATGAGCGCATTGGCCCGCCGTGCGTTCACCTGCGACCAGCGGCTTCTCGGTCGACGAGGAACGTAATGCTGCAAGTAGTAGATCTCGTCATATGCCTTGCGCTGGCCGGAAATCCAGCCGTAACACAAACCAAGGTCGACGGCCTCCTCGTCAGTCAGCGACGGAACGCCCGATCCCTTCTTCGCGATCTTCAGCCAGACCCCGGGCCGCCACTCGACGTGGTCCGCAAGCCACGCTTCAAAGTCGGCGGCGTCACGGAAAGCGATGACCTCGGCCGTGCCTGGATCCGGCTTCGTTGACACGTCTCGACACTAACCCCTGGCTCCGACACATACGGATCTGAGCGGCGCGGGGGAGGATTCTCGCAGCGATGAGTCACGGCGAGCGCAGTGACCCATCTGGCCACCTCTCGCCTACTTGACATAATGTTCCTTATCGGACAAGCGGCTGGGGACGAGTCGATACCGATTGAAAGCTCGACTCACGGAACGTCCGACCAGAAATGGCAGCAACGGAACCGCTCTTTTCCGCCCACGCTTCACCCACATGTGCAGGCCGCGCACATCCACTGGCGGCGCACATCCACAGGCCGGCGACATCCACAGCAACGTACCTACACGCACGTGCCCGGCGCTTCACGCCGCGTCGGGGTCTTGGTCACCTG
>Ga0126314_10001599_pt1 | contig 10955 bp, 7 predicted proteins | sample Plot105B_FD_92535 | JGI IMG/M metagenome (GOLD analysis project Ga0126314, IMG submission 92535) | Serpentine soil microbial communities from UC McLaughlin Reserve, CA, USA - Plot105B | ecosystem: Environmental > Terrestrial > Soil > Grasslands | place: USA: UC McLaughlin Reserve, Lake County... | reverse complement strand
TATAACCCATATACAAGTGGGTCTTTAGTCTATACCCCCTGGATTGAGCAAACGCAATAAGTTCCTGCATTTTGTCATACCTTTCCCGTGTGAAGTTTCCGAAGAAAAATAGGTCATATTCAATTTTAACAGGCTGCAGATTAGAAAATTCATCGGTATGAAATGTTGGCACGTATTTGAGACCCAACTGTTCAGCGTCATTATAATCAAAGGTATAAGAACGATCAAACAACGGAATTTTCTCTCTGTAATCCCAGTTATGCAGCGAATCCCATTGGTACATGATGGTTTTAATGCCTGCATTTAACTGCTTTACACGATCAACAAAATCCAGAGGCATCATGAAACCTCTTATGACCAACAGATAATCGAACTGCTTTCCCGCGATCTGTTTCAGAATGCCTGCATAGTGCTTTTCCTGCCAGGCCATCATATATTGATTAAAAAAAGCATCTATGATTGCATGCTTTATCGTGATATCCCTTTCATGGAAAAAAGTGACATTTGCACCCGATTTTTCTAATTTACTGATGATCTCCTCATTGTAATGATAGAATTTGACTCCTACTATCAGGATATTTTTCCCAGCTAACGTGTTCATACTTTTCTACATTAAAGATTCGTATACTTTAAATGTTTTCTCCAACGAAATGTCTAAAGGAAACTGGTGGAGTCTCTTTAAACCACGCCCGATCAGTTCGGTCCTGTAAGCGGCATCATTTAATAGCTTCTCCATAGACGCTACCAGACTCTCCACCTGGTAGGTTTCAAAAAAATCGACGGCATCTGCCCCTATTTCCCTGAAACACTCAGTATCACTCAATATTACAGGGCATTCGGCTTTAAAGGCCTCAAGAATCGGTAACCCGAAACCTTCATGCAAGGAAGGATATACAAAAGCAATCGCATTTTTATATAAGAAATTCAACTGCTCATCAGTAACATTAAGATGCTTAATCTTATCCTGTAAATCTAACCGGCTGATGAGTTCCCGATCAGCTACCTGAATGCTCCCTCCTCCTGTCAGCAGCATTTCGACATCAGAGTATTTCAAAGACAGGTGTTTAAATGCATCAAGGAAACGATAGAAGTTCTTATATCCGCCCCTGTCCCCAACATATAGAACATAACGAGCCGGTAAGTCATCTACAGGAGCAAAATCCAGCGGTTTATCGATATCAATACCATGATAAATAACATCGATCTTCTTAGGGTCCACATTTGAATATTTGATCAGATCAGCTTTGGTCGTTTCAGAAATCGCTATGACCCGGTCAGCTACTTCAATATTTCTCCGTTTATTTCTGGTAAGCTGATCCTCAGACCAGAAATATTCAGGCAAACGCTCATGGGTCATATCATGAATTGTAATAACCACAGGTTTTTTTGTCCTTCCAATAAAATAAGGGTCATAGTAAGTCGGATGGAATACATCGAAATGATCTGCCTTTAATAGGTATTTACAATATTGCTGGTTCAGGGCATATGTTTTAGAACCGTATTTAGAGTTCAGTAAAGACCTACCTATACCATTATTTAATAGTTGAGATTCCGTTTTAATGTAATGATTTGGCGAATAAAGACAGCCAATCTGATAGTCAAACTGGTCCTTAGTTTTGATATCATAAATTATATTAGCAAAGTACCTGCTTATGCCTCCATAACGCTGTGTACTGAATTTCTGATGATCAAAAAATACTTTTATCATGGCCTTTGAATAAGGATTTTGGTGCGCTCTTGAATTTTTATATGCAAAATAGAAGTTAATATCTAGACATTCAATTCAATCTGTATTTATTTTAAAATTTCATTGGAAGCAGCAATTATAGGCTTCAGGTCTTCCGACAGTTTTTTGCTGAACAGATCTGCACCACTTTTGTTCATGTGGAGGGAATTGTAAAAGAAAGACCTGTCCATACACATAGGATCCTTTGAGTAGTCGAGGAATGGAATACTGTAATATTCTGCGTATTTCCTGTACATTGCCAACAGCACTGTTCTATTCAGTATAAACCGCTGTCCTTCTATATATTCAGGTGAATAAACAAATATCAATTTAATATCAAGGGTCTTACATAATTTCAGGTAATCTTCGAATTCCGAAATTGAATTTTTGTTTAGTATGATATTCAACGCATTAGGATAAAGTTTATGAGCCTTATCCAAATCACTATTCCAGACCAAGTCCTGCCCTTTATGTCCCTTATAAGTGTTATACATGTTTGCCGACGGCTTCAGTTTATTTTTTATAGCGTTCGCCGTCAGTTTCCATTCTCCTGCGTATTTGGCCATTGGGATCACGTAATCATATTTACTGAATCCGTTATACCCTTTTAGATATTTGCTGAGGGCGGTATCTGCCAGATAAGGCAGAAACTGCTGATAGTTATAAAGATCTTTAGGACGGGAGAGCATATGAAAATCCAGTGAATGGATAATAATATCTGGTTTGGCGTTGTGTTGCAAGTACACATGAAGTCTGGCGAGCTCTATGTCTATATTTTGCCCGTCCATTCCCAGATTGTAAACAGTTTTATGCAGTACATTCTCCAATATCCTGGGATTGAAATGATATACTGCCCTGGAAGAGCCCAGAATTAAAACGTCGGACGCAGCTTTGCCAGCATAGATATCATGCCAAACACCAAAATCACCAGATCTTAAATTCTTTAAATAAATAGTAACCATTTTATCCGTGGCATAAAAAAAGGCCGATAAAACAAGCAGAAATAAAAGTATTTTTTTGACGAAAATCTTCACAACTAAAATTGAAAATAAATAAATGTCCGTTTCTGGAAAACCCCAATAAATACGATAGCGGCAACACCAATAAAATACAACAACCACCGTAGATAAGAAGGATACGAGGCAACGACGTCCGAAAATCTGAATCTTCTCTCGACAAAATGGGCAAAAGCTAGAAATATAATAAGGCTGATACCTATTATGGTTCGCGGTAGGTCTCCAGGCAACTTTAAAAAAGAGACTTCTCTATCACTTAAAAGCTGACCAATGTCCTTTAATGCATCAGGAATTCGGGCAACTATAGTATTGGCATCCGTAAGGTTGTTGGCTCTGAAATAAATCCATGCGAAGGCAACAAGAATAAATACAAATATTTTGTCTAGTAAATCGTTAAGAAAGTTCAGTTTAAACCTTTCTAATACATTTCGAATTCGATTTCTGGGCATTTTTGTTACCTGGGCAAAAATCAGGTAAAATCCATGAAGTGCTCCCCAAACTATAAAAGTCCAGTTTGCACCGTGCCAGAACCCACTGATTATAAACACAATAAACAAGTTGAGATATCCGCGGTATAATTTAACTCTATTTCCTCCCAGAGGGATATATAAATAATCTCTGAACCAGGTTGATAACGATATATGCCAGCGCTTCCAAAACTCTGAAATATTTCTTGCCTGGTAAGGTTGGTTGAAATTGGTCATCAACTTAAATCCCATTACTCGTGCAGCACCTATGGCAATATCAGAGTAACCTGAGAAATCACAGAATATCTGGAAGGAAAAAAAGAAAACTGCCAGCACCAAGGTTAAAGCAGGAAAATTTCCAATGTTGTTAAAAACATCATCCGTGAATAAAGACAACCGGTCTGCGATCACCACTTTTTTTATCATGCCCCATAGCATGAGACGCAGTCCTGAAGTAACATTGTCGTAATTGAAGTGTTTCCTCTCATGAAACTGATGAAGTATATTCTGAGGACGTTCGATTGGACCGGCAACAAGTTGTGGATAGAACATTACATATAAACTGTAAATACCAAGGTTTCTTTCTGCAACCTGATGTCCTCTGTAGACTTCAATAGTATAACTTAACGCCTGAAAAGTATGAAATGAGAGCCCAATTGGCAATAATATAGATAGATAAGGCAACTTTAATTGATTCCCAAATGCTATAAACGAAAAAGATTCGATATTATCAACAAAAAAATTATAGTATTTGAAAACGCAAAGTATGCCTATATTTGCTATAATACTCGCTGCCAAAAGCAACTTACGTCTTTGACCGTTAGTTTTCTCGATATATATGGCTGCAAAGAAATCAATAATGATTGTGAATCCGAGAATCAATATATAAATCGGAACAAAAGCCATATAAAAATAACAGCTGGCTGCTAATAATAGTCCCCATCTAAATTTATGAGGTAAAATAAAATATAGGGATGTAACAAGGATGAAAAAAAATATAAATTCAACTGAGTTAAATAACATGTAGCCCCTTCTTAGTGTTTTTTTCAGCGCTGAAGTTTTCCAGTAAATCACTAAACTCTTTAAGCCGGATCTCCCAGGTATTTTCTGAAGCAACCTCTAATCGGACCTGCTTTAAATCCTGACTGTCTTGCTCCAGATAGAATTCAATTTCTGAAGTAAAAGCTTCCGGACTTGAACAGTAAGAAACTGAGTTCCGGGTGAACTCCCTGAGATCCATGTTGAAATCGGTTGCTATAACTGGTTTTCCGGCACCAAGATATTCGAATAGCTTTAAAGGAAATATAGTGGCACTTACTTCATCTTTTTTAAATGGAATAATGGCAATATCAAACCCTTTCAACACTGCGGGCATCGAATCATAAGGAATTCTACCAATGAAATGGACATTAGGTAAACCTCTGAAATCGGCAGGGACATATTCTTCAGAGACAGGGCCGGCAAGTACGAAGCTCTTTTGAGGATTGGCTTTCGCTACGCTCGATAAAAGAACAAAATCTATGCGTCTTTCAATGTTACCGAAATAGCCTATTATTGGCCGGTTGATAACTTTAAATGCCTTATATATTTCGACATCATCGTTTAGCGCCTTCGAACTATGTGTCAGGTCTGCTGCATTGGGGATGAAGTAAGTATTCTTGTTTTGGGTTTTCTTTTCCTCGTAAAGCTGTTTACTCGTACAGATGACCAGATCACTATGCTGTACGACCAACTTTTCAGATACAATTCCATGTCTGCGATCAAAGTCAACAATTAGTGGATCTACACAGTGGTAAACCGACAGAGATGGATTTAAAAAATCAGCAACTCCGGGATAGTGGAAATTAAAGGAATTGATAAACACAAAGTCTTTGATATTATATTGTGTAATCAAACCCTTTATACGCCTTCTTATAATTCCTTCATTTATCTTGAGTAGAAAACGATAAATCCATCCTTCAGAAATAAAATTAATGGGAAGCAGCGGAAACATAAACACAATATTCAGCCTACTATAATTTGTGGGAAGAATTTTATCACGTGAGAAAAAATAAGGCTTTCTTGTTTTAAAAGCGTCTGTATTTCGCAACGCAAATAAGTCTTTCCACGTAAAAGGATTATCAATGTAATAGACGTCATTGTCTTTTGCAAGGTATTTGGCAGTAGTAAAACTCGTTGACTCGTATGGCCCGTCGAACTTTGCTATACTTAGCATGATTATCTTCTTTCCTTTTAGTGCCATATTACCTGGTTATCTTCGGATGTTTCCCGTTTACTTTTATCAAGCCTCAAGGTCGCACCTATAACTGCTGCCGTAAATGAAAAATAGATGTTTAATGGGAACTGAACTATTGCTTCTTGTGGGAAATTACCAATATTGATAGCAAATACTATAAGAATCATAGCTAAACAATAGGTTTTGAGCTCTGGATCCGAAATCTTAAAAAAATTGTCGATGCCCGTCTTTAATATGATAAAGAATAAAGTGCAAATGAGAATCAGTCCAATCCATCCTAATTCTACTGCAACTCTCACATACCCGCTGTCAGGGGGAAATTGCGCTAAAAATGAATAGGGTGCAAATCTGACCCCCCAAACACCTGTAGCTCCTAATCCGCCGCCAAAAGGATGAGACCGGATATAGGGTTGTATTCGCTTCTGATTTTGTTTTCTAAGGTTATAGGATGCGTCTTCTGCAGGCCTGAATGCAGACTGAAACCTGGCGATGGACGGATTTGAAGTCGGCATGTTGATTAGTGCAATCATGAATATACCGAAACCGCAGGAGAATATAAATATTTGTTTGTTAAACTTAAGTACAGCAAAAAGCACCATTGCAGCTGGCAATAAGACATATGCTCCCCTGGTTCCGGAATATAACATCACGTTTAAAAACAATACTGCCATCCCTCCCAGTATAAATTTTGATTTCCTGGAAGTAGGCCCGAATATCAGAACGATGCAAATTATACTTGCACAAACCATATTGTAAGAAAATGCCACAGGATCCGAGAAAATAGAAGATTTCCGCCAATGTCCGTCTATATATAGGAGCGCCTGCAATAGCGGATTAGCATCCAGTTCTCTTTGTTCAAAATCAAAAAAACCGAAATACTCCTGTTTAATAGCATACAAGGCAGCTAAAACTGCCATACCAAGCCAGATTTTGAGCATGAGTCTGATAAACTTCACGGAGTCGATGTGATAGGAAAAAATAAAGTAGGAGAGCATTACGCCAGCAACTGTGCGTATGGTGTATACCCACGCTAATCTCGACTCAGCGGTTGGATTAGCAATCTGAAGCAGATTGTATCCTATCCATACCAGAATCATAATTGCTATCGGGTCTTTAAATATTTCCCAATTCCTGCGTTGTTTTTGTTTAATGAAAAAGCCAATAATCAAAAGAAACAGCAAAGCATCCATTATGGTTCCGAGTGGAAAATTAGGTCCCAATATGTATAAGAACATAATCCAGTACGCCATTATAAAATAAAAGAGCACACCGAACTTTGGAAATTTCAAAATGAAAAATATCGCTACAGGAACAGCGGCTCCAATCAACATTAAAACCATTCCCCTAATGCCAGAATAATAAGCAACAAAAGACGTCGCTATTGCAAAACAGATCGAAATAACCATTCCCACTACGGTCAGCATTTTTGATTTTGAGAAAAGCTGAGTTAATCCCATCATAGAAAAACGATTTTTACAAGGAAAAACAATACGCTCATCAGGACAATGGCTATCGCTCCCCATCGTTTGAAGTCATCTATCATTTTTCTTCGTTTTTTGACTATATCAACCGGATTTACTCTCATACCTTTAAAACTACTGCCGGGTTTCCTGTTCGTCTGTATAATAGTGTTTTGTCGCGACCGAGATTTTATTGGCATTCCTGGATTTAAATAAGGAAAGTATCTGGTACATCATGAAACTAGGTATACTTTTAAGAGATCTGTAAATTTTCCTGTCTGTATGTGAATTCAATAGCGCTACAAAGAAAAATACAACGAATAAGGCCATTGCAGTCAACCATGCAACTACTGCCCAAAGATCGAAAAAAATCAAATTCATTAAGAGACAGAATACCGCACCAAATAAAAACAGGAACAACGGAGGCCTTAGAAGGACCAATCCAAAAAAAGCTTGATTTCGATTTAAAGTCGCTATGCCTTTAAAAAAAAGCCCGAATCCATATTTAAAATATTTAAACCAGGTATTAATCCAGCGACTTCTCTGTTTCACGAGTTGATCAGGCCGTGATGTCTTTTCGTCAAGTACAACTGCATCTTCATTGAAAGCGATCCGGATATCCTGCCCAACCAGCCAGGATTGAAGAACTTTATCAAAGCCAGCTCCCTTAACATCAAAGGCCGTTAGAAAGGCTTTATACAAGGGAACCTTGAATGCCATCCCTGAGCCGGATAAAGTTGCCGAAGAACCAATTTCAAAAAGTAATTTACCATCATAAAAATGATAATAAATATCTCTCGCTGCATCCAGACAGGCAATTGTGCCGGTTAAATTTTTCGCTGCTCTAAGCCCTTGGACAACATCATAGCCCTGGTTAAAAGTGGTATTCAATTGTGCTAGGTAATCTTCTTCAACAAGATTATCGCTATCAATAATGGTCAACACATCATGTGGCCTTACAAAGTGCTCAACCGCGTACGCATGGGATTTTGTATTGCTCGACAGGACAACTGGTGGCCTCAGCGTAATAACGCGCTCGTCATTATTGAAGTTAAGATCTGTAATGTCACAATTATCCGCCACAACATATATCAGATAATTCTGGTATTCCGATTTCAGGATCGAGTTTACAACGGCTGGCAAGCTGTCGGTGTGTTCATACGCAGTCACTATGAATGCATAATCCAGGCCGATCACTTTCCTGTTCTGTTCATGTTTGCTTTTTTTCAGCAAAAGCCATAAAAAATAAATCAGGCCTGACAAGACCAGATTGTAGCCGATCAATATCTGACCAAGGGATAATATAAAGTTAATCACTTCCATCAATCGTCGTTACCGTCAACTTTGTTGATAACCCATCCTTTCAGCAAGGTACTATGCTTAAGGTATGTTATAAAATTCTTACGGTGCTCGGTAATAGTTTGCCCAGCCTTAAACACAGCGATCACCCCATCGCAGAACAGCATCCATTCTTTAGTCTGATTCATTCCATCAAGTGCGGAAGTTTCTACAATTATCACGTCAAATATACTTTTAAGAAGATTTATCCTGTTTTGAATATCATTTTCGGGAGCAAGCTCGAGTAATGCCGTATCTCCACTTTTATTCTTCAAAATAAAGACAGATCCCTTTTTGACCGTACTTTCGTCAATCTCGACACCTCCTTTTATAAAATCTTCCAGGAATATGGAGCCCGCTGATGCCTTGGATAACTCAGGATTTGAAAAATTACCATCTATGAGCAATACCTTATGATTGGTCATTTTCCATGCAAAAGCGAGACTAAGTGACAAAAGTGTCTTTCCCTCTCCCGGATCTATACTCGTCACAACAATCACCTTCTGCTCGATTTCATTTTCAATTTCATACCTGATAGACCTCAGCTGTCTTTTGAAATCGCTTTTCCCCTTGTTATTGTCCTTATTTTCCCAAATATCATTTAGGTTGAGCGTAGCGATCGCAAAAGTCTTTAGCGAGCCTAAAACTGGAATTTGTGTTTGATTGGCCAGCTCTTTGGCAGTTGTGATACTGTTGTCGAGATAATAGATCAGGAATACGATCAGTACACAGAAAAAACCGGTAATTACGCCACTCAAAAGAACGAGCAGCATCTTTTTCGAAGGTTGAGGTAAACCGGCCATTGCGGGCTGAACAACATTTAATTTAACCTCAAAAGCGTTATTCAAACTGCTTTCATTGTACCTGTTTAGGATATCCAGATATTCCTTACTCGCAATATCAATATCCATAGCCAATCGCTGGACATCAGCCTCACGAGGTACAAGCTGATCAAATTGTCCATTAAGCGCTCTCAGTTCCCGTTCCAGTGCATTTATACTGTATCTTGATATGTCAAGCTGAACTTCCAGTGTCAGTTTTTGTTCTATTAATGACTGTTTAGTATTTAGGGGGTTGGTGATATAGGCGTCTGATGATCTGCTGATTTCCCGCTCTAGTTTGTGACTCAAAGAATCGATAGAACGCATGTACTTGTCATCAAGGTCATTTTTATAATACAAATCGTAGAGACCGCTGATTTCTCCTTTTGTATCAACAATACTTTGATTGATACCCGAGAGTGCAGATTCCAGATATTTCCTGTCACCCGGTTCAAATTTTCTGTCTATTTCATTCAGCGCTCCAGCGTATGAAGATGTTTTTTCTATCGCTTCCTGCCTTTTATTATCATATTCTATAATTCGTGCATATAATTGTTTGGATTGTTCGTCAAGGTTCAGGACACGGTTTTTTACTTTATAGTCCCTCAGACTGTTCATCTTGTTTTCAAGAGTTTCACTTTTCTTTGACAGCAGATCTCTTAAAAATTCATTTGTCCGAATCTGGTTTGTTTTGACTGCTTTCGTATAGTATTTTATAAATTCTGTCGTTAGTGTATTTACCACGAAGGCGGAAAGTTCCGGGTCTTCAGACTCCATGGATACAGCGATGAAATCACTATCTCCGGACCGGAATACCTGTATCTTACTACTCAGACTCTCACTATCATACCTCATTGATCCAATGATATCGTACAATTCCTTTTGGTAAGTATCATAAAGATTAAGACTTTGATTGTGTAAATAAAGACTATCATACCCTCTGGAAGCCTTAATGCGATCCTCCCTGCTGAGTGCAGACATTTCTTTGCTATGTGGTCTGAATGGTTTTGGAGATCTGATGTCGTGTAAAATCAACTGGTAGGAAACCTGATCCAGTATTCTTTTCATTTTCATTGAGGCAACAAGATTACTGAACTCCTGTACCACCTGCTGCGCCTGAAGTGTCTCCTGTACAAGTCCAGTTTGTCTGGTTTCATCAACGATACCGGTAGCAACCTGCGCCTGAGACACATATGAGTCGGGCAGATTTCTAACCAGAAAATAAGTAATTATCACTGCTATGGCAGGAACCATAATCAGCATCAGTTTGTTTCTCTTGAGCAGGTTTAAAAATTTCTTTAGTTCTTCCATTATTTTATCTCCTCGAGTTTGCGTACAGTTAACTCTTCCAGAGCAGCTTTAGCAATCAGATAATTCGTCTCAGCCTGAATCTTGGCCAGATTTGCCGAATTATAAGAAATAGAAGCTGAATTGTATTCCTGCAGCGTCACTTCAGACTTCTGGTATTTCACCTTTACGTCTTTTAGCGTACTCTGTACATCTAAATATGAATTTACTGTCGAGGCCAGCGATGTTTTGTATTGCAAATAAGTAAAATATCTGGTTTTAACTTCAGCTTCCAGTTGAAGGTTATATTCGGCAAGATTTGACTCAGCGATTCTGACAAGTTCCCTGGCTTTTTTGATTTGGCTCGGCTTAGCAAGTAAAGTTCCCGGGTTTATCGACACGCCAAACTGGTAACCGCTCAGAATGTCAGCCGTAGTAACATCTACCGCGTTGGTATTGGTTTGATTTGAACGGCTTACATATTGGAAAGAAAAGGGGTCTAGCCATGAGGTCTTTGCCCCTGAAAGATCATATTTTGCAGCTGAAACCTGGCCAGAAAATGCTTTTAGCTTTGGGTAGTTCTCCTTGGCAGTTGCGATAAGTT
>Ga0126314_10001598_pt1 | contig 10961 bp, 9 predicted proteins | sample Plot105B_FD_92535 | JGI IMG/M metagenome (GOLD analysis project Ga0126314, IMG submission 92535) | Serpentine soil microbial communities from UC McLaughlin Reserve, CA, USA - Plot105B | ecosystem: Environmental > Terrestrial > Soil > Grasslands | place: USA: UC McLaughlin Reserve, Lake County... | reverse complement strand
TTTTACAACCGACGCAGGCTACATTCCGCTTTGAGCTACTGGAGTCCTGCCGACTATGAAGAGGCTACAATGGAAGGAGTGGCTGTGGCGTAGTAGATGCTATCCGTCCACGAAACCGAGGTAATTCCACCGGATCAGTTTCCGCGGAGCAGGTCAAGGGATTTTAGAGATAGCAGCAAGTATAGCCACGCGTCTTATGAGTGGATAGTGTTTACAGCAGTTGATAATAGAATTCACCTGTACGGCCTGGCTCTTTGGGATGCCACACTCAACGGCGTTCATTGTCTTCAAGGGCGAGGCTTCTGAGTAACCATTAAAGCGTCTACAACGTTCAACGGACCAATTTCCTGCAAAGTGCTGTCACACCACGGATCGATAGGCCTCTAGCAGAGCATGCACCACCGAGTCCCACGAATACCTTTTACTAACAAGCGCCTTCCCAGCTTCCCCGATGTTTCGCCTAAGGTCCTCGTTATCCAACAATAAAAGTATAGCCTCTGCAACCTCATCTACATCGCAATGTGTCACCAAGCCTGCCTCTGCCCCTTGCACCTCCCGCCAGATGTTAACCTTATCAGATATAATCACCGGTAGACCGCAGGCCATAGCTTCTACGGCGGCAATGCCGAAGTTTTCGCTATAGGACGGCAACGCAAAGATATCCGCATCTTTGAACACTGCCAGTTTATCAACTCCTTGGAGCATCCCGGTAAAGAGCACTTTATCTTCGACACCTTCTTGTACCAACCATTTGTTGACCTGCTTGCCATAACCCTCATTGTCCGGACCTGCAAGCACAAGACACACATCCTCTCTAGTGCTGGCCACCCGAGCAAAAGCCCTCACCAAAATATCAAGGCCCTTTTTAAAGTTAATGCGTCCTAGGTGGAGGATAATCTTCTTGCCGACCAAATCGTATCTATCTGTGAACGAGCCGCCCTTTGGAAGGTTTCTATATTCAGCTAGTTCCAAGCCAATAGGTACAACGATAGCAGGAGGCGTCAATCCGAGCGGCTGTGTCAGAATCATCTCTTCCTCATTAGTGAAATGGATAGCCGCCGCTTTGTTCAGATTTTGCAGTTCCACCAAATACTCGTAGACACGCTTTGTCAAGCGGTGCCTACGTCTGTAAAAAAGAAACGGATCTAAACTGCCGTGTGGAGAGACAATGTAGGGTACCTTGTATCGTCTCGCGTAGTAAGCTGCTATAGCTTGTGGGAAGCGGTAGAGCCCATGAATATGGATCAGATCGAATTCTTTAGCATGACGATACAAAGCTCTCGCCATGTCCATCGATACCATATAAGGAGAAAACTGAACCGGAAAGTACCAGGTAGTATACTCGTCTTGAGTAACGGGTGTATTACTTGGTACATCCAGTCGGCCTTCAGGAAAGTCTTTATCAGTCGTATAGATAGTTACTTCTTCTCCCACACGAGCCAACGCCCTACACGTTTCTGTACATACCGTTGCCGGTCCACCATAGCGGGGGGAAATGTTTGCTAGTACATGGAGAATTCTCATATAGTTTATCGCGTAAGCTGCAGCACTACCTTACTACAATCTGATGTAGCCATAGATAGTATCCTACCCAGTCCAAGCATAGTATATACTTGTGTCACTCTGAAAAGTCCTCAAAGACACTCTCCTCAGATCTTGTCTTTTGCTGTCTTCCTCGCCCGGACAAAACCTCGATGAGGTTATGCTGCCGCCGCTCAAAATTATTGTGGGAAAAATAACTTAGCCCCTGAGGAACTACGCCTCTAGGACGGTTAAGCGCCTTGAGAATACCTGCCTTAACATCTTCTTGGTTACTCGGATCAACCAATATACCCAGTGTCCCGTCGCGCACTGCTTCGCGACTGCCATCAACCTTGCTGGCAACTACCGGGACGCCGCAGGCCATGGCTTCTAAATACACAATTCCAAAACCTTCCCCTCGACCCGGCATGACAAAAGCATCCGCCAAACGGTAATGGTCGACTTTCTCAGCCTCAGGGATGATTCCCGTGAATATGACGTATTCAGCAATATCTAGGGATCTGGCCTTTTCTTCTAAGCGTCGAAGGTCTGTGCCGCCCCCAACGACTAGATAAACTATGCTAGGAACCTCCTTGACTAATGTTGGAAGCAATTCCAGTATTTCGTCAACTCCTTTATAACGTTCTTCTGAAGACAGACGTCCTAGCGTCATCAAAACGGTTTTCTCACTCAATTTGTATCTGTTGATCAGCGCCGTACTCTTAGGTCCCGGACTGAAGCGTTCGAGATCGATCGCGTTGGGCAACAAAAATCCTTGATCATCCCTCAACCTGGCCCATCCAAGAAATCGTTGCTTGGTTAACTCACTTACTGAGATAAAGGCATCGATTTTCCTGACAAGAAGATAGTCGGTTAGTAGTCTGCTCGTAGGCTGCCAAGCATCGATCTCATTTTCGAGATCGATCGCGTTGGGCAACAAAAATCCTTGATCATCCCTCAACCTGGCCCATCCGAGAAATCGTTGCTTGATTGATTCACTCACTGGGAGGGAGGCATCGATTTTCCTGACAAGATAGTCGGTCAGTAGTCTGCTCGTAGGCTGCCAAGCATCGACCCCGTGTACAACCAGCACAAGGGGTGCCTGAACCCAAAGACGAAGCAGAAAGGCGATAGGCAGCAAATTGATAAGACCACACACGATAAAGTCAAATTCAGGATTGTTACGCACGACCTTCAGGACGGCCACAGCGTAATTTAGCTTACCACCCAAACCCGAGGTCACGTAGGTTAGCTTGGCTGGAAGTGGCTCCATAAGATTGGGCATATAGCGTGGGATCGCCACTACTTCTTGACAAGCGGGATGAGCGCATAATGCTCTCAGAAAATCTCTATTATATTTGGCTATTCCCCCATGCCCGCCAAAAGCATCTGAGTTGAGCACTAATACCCTCATGTGACCCTCATAGTGTTGCTGTGCAAGTGGTAGACCGTGGCGGGCCCATCCCCTTAGCCCCCACTCGCTGTTGCTGCTATCACCAGCCGCTTCCAGGAAACACTCGCGGACTGTACAAAAACCCGGTCTTACGCCGATGGAGCACTTTGAAAGCAAGCGGTTCAGCAAGAGAGCTAGCCATATCTAGCTTGGTAGGTGGAGCGCTCGAGCTGTATCGCTCAAGTCGATGATAGAGAGTCGTCGGTGAACAAACCCAACCGTGCCATTGGGAGAAACCCAAGTGCCCGATCTCTCAGGACCCCGTGCAATCATTGCTTCCTGGCAGCGGAGTAACTCCCCTTCTTTGGCTTGAGGGCTATCACTTTTGTACGCAAAAGCCCCTCCCATGCCACACATTTACGTTTGCCTCGTGATAGATCGTAGCACTACTTTGTTGCAAACTGCCAGCGTCTTGAGTAGCGTACAATGCGGTCCGCTAAAATGATGAAAACGACCAGAGGTATCAAAGAATATAAGATGCCCGCTAAGAAACTTTCAGAAAATGCATTCCAGTAAGAGAGCATAAGTAACATCTTCCATTGTGCCATAACCCCGACGAGGTCCAACAGCTTGAGGGCCAAAAACCACAAACCTAGTATGCCGATAGTGCCAATAAAAACCCCGACATACGAAAACGCGTGATAGAACTCAGATGTAAACCCTAGGGCCCATTGGGTCTCAGTATCCAGCGGAGCACGAAGTCCTGCAACCCCCCCTAGATATGCTCCTGGGCCCACGAGCGGTTTCTCTGGATAAATAAATCGTGGTGGAACCATGCTGATAGCCCACGTTATGGTCCGCCAACCACCGTACCCTTTTGCCTTTGTTCCGGCGATCAGGGCATCGTTGTCCGGGAGGATAGCAAAGCGCTCCAAGCCCCCATAGTGATTCTCAAAATAGCGTAGGTAGAACGGAGACTTTGATATCGCTTCGTTGTACTTTGTAAGGGACTCAGGATTAGTGACAGTGTTAACCCAGAAACGAGACGTACTCTCAACTCTCTCTTCTATAGAATAGTACGCCACCTTGCCTAGATGCGGACTGCGGGCATAGAGTATCGCTGGGTTTATTACAAAGATGAAAAGGAGCAGCGCAACAAACATACTAACCACTACACGAGCCGGTACGCGCTGCTTAGCAAAAAGGTACGGAATCACAATAGCGAGGAGGAGATTAAGCACACTGGCCCTTGAAAGGTCTGTAAAGGCATATGGGACGTTAATCGCGAATAGCAATACGACGGTTGGGCTGCGTACTACGTTTCTGTTCTGTATAAGCGCAACATAGATCGCTAGCGCAAGAGAAAAGGGAAGAAATATCTCAAGCAGTGACCCGGCCCCTGCCAAGAACCCTGTTGAAACCTCTGTTTCTGTCCCCCTCTGTGCTCTAGCTGCTGTCAGCAACGCTGCTACGATACCAATTACGGTCGTCATAACCACCAACCTACGCGAGTCCTTGAGATCCGATAGGGTAAGCCCGCTCTCGTTGGTGAACTTTTTTTCGCCTAAGAACAACGACACGACCACCATCGCGAGTAACGAGCAGATCATCACCAAGAATGTCTCAAAGGGACTCTGCAAATTATGCCAGATAGGGCGCCCCTCGATTGCTTTCACTGCTAGCGGGACAAAATAATAGCGTGCGACAAATAGAGCAACCAGAAACCCAACCACAGTTGTCAGCCCGCCAAAGCGAAGCACGACAACCAAAGCTAATAAACCCACTAGGTAGCTTAGGAAGGCCAATTGGAAACTATCCGCTAGTAATAAGGTCAACACCACATGAAGGCAGGTGAACAAAAAAAATAGAACCAGCGCCAAGCTTCCTGACCTGAGCGGGAGCTTGTATATACCCTGGGTGTGTGCACTCACCATACTAAGCCAACCTCTAAGATCGACGAGTCCTAGCAGATATCCTAGCAGATAATTCTAGCATCGCTAGAGAGCGCAGGTTCCTTGCCCCCCAAACGAAGAGCAACAAAAACACAATAGGTGCCACCCACGGCAATAAAATGACACTCATCGCACCGATGGTAACAGGTACAAGCTCCTTTATGAAGAACCATAGCGAGAACTGCGGCTGGTACTTACTGACGAGATAGGGTACAGACCAGAACGGCAAAAGCAGATCACTCACGATCATGCCGATCAAAACGCTCTCTAGAGTAGAGTACTCTCTGCTTAAGAAGTAAGCTAGCGTAATACTTACTAATGACGAGGCAAGCAATATTTTTGACAATGTATGGTGCATGCTTACCGCCATCAATAGAAAGCTTGAAGTGCTCCAAAAAATCATCTGCCAGAAATAGACTAGGAAGAGGTTCATTGTGGTTGACTGATATTCAACAGCATCGCCAAGCCACATTTGATAGATGGCCGCTCCAAAAAAATGAAAGAAGACAACAAGTACACCTGTAAAAATCAGTGAGGAGCGCAAAATAGCGCGAAATAGAATATATAACCCCTCGCTGTTGTGTTGTGCATCCAACCGGGTCATTTCTGGCCAGGCAGAATGGCCAATAAGACCGAGCAGCTGCCTCATCACAGCGATCATGCCACGAGTGGTAGAGAAGGTTACAACCTGCAGCGGGGTTAGGATTGACCCCACGACCAAGATCATCCCTTGGATCGAAAAGACCTGAGCAACCTGGATTGAAAAGAAATGCAAGCTAGGTTTAATAAAAGCTAGCCCTGTAGAGTACTCGGCCTCTTTCAGAGACAGGAGATCGAACTGAGTAAAGCGCTTATTAAGCTCCCATGCTGCGATCGCCGCCACTAATAGGTAAGGTAATGCCTGCAAAACGGCAATCCACACCATCCCCCCGCCAATCCACAGCCCAGCTGCTACTAATCCTAGCTGAAGAAGCAGAATTAGATTGCTAAGCATCACCCCTCGTGGTAGCAAGCCTACAGCACGGTATACTCCTATAAGGATTCCTAGAGGCAGTGAGAAAACAAACTGAAAGCCTAGGATTGCTAGTACCCAAACGATTGTTTGGTGTTCAGTCTCAAAGAGGGGCAAAAACAGCTCAGGTGGAATCATCACTATCACAGCGGTAAACAGCAAAAACACTACCAAAGGCATGAATACGAATATAGCTAAACCTGTATGAAGTATCTTCCGAAACAGCAAGATGTCTTGCTGCGCGTAAGCCTTCGTTAGGCGGTTGGTAACATACAGCTGTCCCCCCATATCAGTCAAGGACAGGTACGCTACGAACGATGACAGCACGAGCCACTCGCCGTACCCATGAACACCCCATGCCTTTAAGAAGAGTGGAGGCAGGAGTACTTTCAGTGCAAAGTTGAGAGCCTGACCAAGAGAATATGCTCCCAACCCCTTCAATAACCTGGAGTAAATGCTCGATGGAGAGGTTGAACCACGTGATACGTTTGAAAGGGCGCTGACGTCTCTCAGAGACCAACTTTTGGCCCATCCGGAAAGCCTAGAGCGTAATAACCTCAGCACTTAGGTTTTTGCGCGATAGCGGTTACGTGAGTAAGACTTGTACATAACGGCGCCGCAATCTAGCAGTGCTTTCTCCAACGGCTCCACTGATCAAAATCTCTCTTTGGAATAGTGTGGCCGCCCAGGCCTCTCTCACGCTGCTCTGTCCTAAAGGCGTGATCCCCGTTCGGAACTACGGCAACAACAAAACCGCCAGGGCGTGTGGCATCGAACATCTTCTTTACATAACGTTGCCGCTCACAATCTTCCAGGAAATATTCCCTGACGCCGAACTGAAAATTTATATCGTATGTACTGCTCTCTGTATCGTAATCCTTAAAATCCGCGCACTTTGGTTCAATAGTGCCTTTCGGCCGGCAGTGTTTTTGAGCACGCTCGATATATACCTGGGCTCGGGCTAAAACTTCGGGGGAAACATCTACATCTGTACAGTTCCAACCGTTTACGTATAGAGGAACTAGCTGAGCACCACCACACCCAAATTCCAAAGCACGCACAGGAGCGAAGCGTTTAAAGCCAGTGTGTCTGAGAATTCGCCTCCAGGCGCGGCTAAGGATGGCGAACCGTATGCAGAACCATCTTGTTACCGGCTTAGGGTCATATCCTTTCTCCTTCAGCACTTCTCGCCAAGCCTCTGCCGCACTGTAAGCAGTCTCGAATTGCTTTTCGTCGTTCATGTTTTTTCACCACTTTTTAGTATTCGCTGGTACTCAGCTATCATCCTATCTCCGTAGTCCCCCCAGGTAAAGCCAGACTGCACTCTCTGTTGTCCTGAATTTCCCATCGCTTTACAGGCATCGCGATTCTCGTAAAAGAAGAGGATCTTTTCTTTCAATACCTCCACATCCCGAATAGGAACTACAAACCCATCTTGCCCGTCGCGCACGATGTCCTCGCCGCCCGTGTTGGTGGTGCAGATCACCGGGAGCCCGCAAGCCATAGCTTGCGCCTGAACCATGGCGAGCCCTTCGTGTATCGAGGCAAGGCATAACACCGAACCTTGACTGTAATACTTATAAAGTTCCCGTTCCCGAAACGGTCCCTTATACAATACCTTCGTGGACGAATACCTATTGAGAAATGGACGTATCTCGTCCGTAATACTACCGATCAACCACAACTCCGCGTGCGGCAACTTCAACTCCGAAAAGGCCTGCAATAGATAATGGACACCTTTCTGAAGGCTAACCATGCCACAGTGTACGACTCTAAATACGTCATCTTGTTTGGGCACCGGACGAAAATAAGTCAAATCCACCCCGTAGGGCACATGGATGAGCTTGTCTTCCGGTACTCCATATTCTAGGAAAGTTCTTTTTACATACTGCGACGGGATAGAAACATAGTCAGCTTCTGCGTACTCTACTAATGCCTTTTCGACGACCTTAGGAGGAGCAAACTCTAGTGTAGCTCCATAACGCCCGTATTCTTCCAACAGAATGTCGCGCTGATGGAGCATGTGGGCAGACCCACGCTCGACAACAGTTTTGGCCCCAAGATGCTTCGCTCGTCTTAAAGAATGCAAAGATACAGTATTCCAGCCCACGAATATATTCGTGTTCTCCGGGACGTGACGAGAGGCATGTAAATCAAACGATTCGCGGAGCACGTACTGGGGATCAAAACCCCGTCTTAGAAACCTCGGTGCCCTTCGCCAAATCCTATCTCCTGCCTCGTAGATAATTAGAGGTTTGCACCTATCACGCTCTACTCCGTACTTAGCTACCTCGAACACAGGATAGCTTGTGATGAGCCGGTTCAGGTGGCCGTGCCGCTGAAGCTCTTTGGCTAAATGGAAAGCATGAAAACGCCCTTTGGCGGAAACAGTTACTTTGATGTCGATTCTCCTACAACCGACAGTATATCTTCCACCCTCTCGTGGAGGCTGTACCTACTGTTTAAGCACCTCTTTCTTCCAGCAGAGGCGATAGCCCTTCTCTCCTCTTCATGGTCTAAGTAGTAGCCTACCTTCTTCAAGAGTTCTTTGTTGGAACCAAAGTAAGCCGCCTCCTTGCCTTCCTCAAATAGACGGAGGTGCTCATCAGTACGCTCGGCGAGCATAAACGCCCCGCAAGCCGGAATCTCAAATGTTCTACTCGTGTGCAGATCACGCTGCATCTTGCGAAGAAAACCAAGGTTGATGCGCGTGGCACAAAGCCCTTTGATATAGTCCTCTCCGAGAAGTGGACGTCCCTCGATAATAAGGTTGGGATGAAGACCCGACAATTTATGCCACCCAAGGGTGCCCCAAACCCTTACCGATACTCCGTTTCTGGCCAAATAAAGCAGGCTGTCCGCTCGCTCCCGTTCATATGACCCGATGAATCCAACGTCTCCGCCAAAGGCCTCTATATCATCGGAGGACACGGGAACGGGTCTATGCGTGTGGATATCGTAGGCTTTATTAACAAACATGACCCGCTTCGCCCCCAGGCTGGGCAGCTCATCCGCGTTACAATTGCACCTTCTTGTTGTGAAAACGTAATCGTAGTATTTCAGGCCCCGCGTGTAGAATATAGAACGGTTAATTGGGGCAAACATGTCGTCGTCTGAGAAGGAGACAAATTGCGTTGTAGGGGAAAGCTTCTTGGCGGCCTGAAGCGTCCGCGGCCACACAGTATTTCCTTTGTCGATCCAAAGAATTTCAGGATGATGCCTCTCGACTTCTAGCAAGATCGTTTTGTTTGCTCTCGTCAGGTCAGGCGGAAAGCCTACTTTTGTGAGCACTCGGCTCCATAGGGGAGGTTTATGATCGAGTTCCCAGCTCTTCGGTACCGACGGACACTCTATCACCTCATGCCCAAGCTCACGAAGAGCTCTCTTGCGCTGATATGAACGGGTGTTGGGATGAAAATGTCCGACGATGACGATTTTCATGTACATCTCACCGTTGGTTGCTACTAGATCTCAATGCAGCTTGCAGGCCTGCGACATTTTCCTCAAAGCTCCATTTGTTAATGATCCTAAGGCTCTTTTGCCCCATGGCGCAACACCGCTCGGGATCGGCCAGCACATCATGCAATGCACGCCACAGCCCGTCGATACTACCCGCCTTGAAGATGTAGCCGTTTTCACCATTCTTCACTAGGTCCGGTCCGCATCCTACTTGGTCGCTCACGATCACCGCACGACCCGCATTCATCACCTCGTTAACCACTAGTCCCCAAGGCTCATGAACAGAAGGCAAGACAAAAACGTCGCAAAGATCATAATAGCGTGGCAGTTCAGTCTGGTTCTTGAAGCCTAGAAACCTGATCGAGTTCCAGCCGAGCTTCGAGGCCCGCTGCTTTAAGGCTACCCCCTCTTCTCCGTCCCCGATAAACAGGAGATACGGCCATGGCGCAGACTCTCCATTCGGTGACAAACGGGCGTAGGCCTCCAGGAGGTCGGCTGCACGCTTTCTTTCGATCATCTTGCTAGCATAGAGGATAATCGGTCTTCCCTTTTCCAGGCCAAGTGAAGCCCGTAACTCTTCACGGGTCGCGGCTGAAGCGATGGCTCTGGTTTGGAAGAACGCGTTGTCTACCGCATACGGGACAAGGAACATTCTCTCTTTCTCGATGCCGTGCTCACGGTAGTATTCTCGGTTCATGCTTCCGATTACTAGAAACCTGTCACACAGCGTCTTCAGCCCAAGAAAAAATACTCGTTTGGCTACTCTCTTGGTTAAGCCGCGCTGGGAACTTATTAGCGTGGCTTCGTCGCGTACCATCACCTTAACGCCTTGGGATTTGGCCTGGAGCATAGCAAGCCAATGGAACCAACGCGCATAGCCGTGAATCCAGAGCGCGTCGAACCGCCCTGCTTTCAGCCGCTTAGCGAGACCATGATTGAATGGCCGCCAGAACGAGATACGATCTGTCCCTCCCACCGCCGGTAGAAACTCATATTGGTACCCACCTAGCAGGTCCACATCCCACTTTATGACCCCCTTGAAGCCGGTATCACTAAACTCTTTAGTCGACAGATCGCTACAATAGAACACGGTCAAATCAATGTTGGGGGTCTTCGCAATCCGTCGCAGCAGAGGCGCCTGGTACTGGATCGGATGGGTGACCAAGTAGGCTAAACGAAACTTACGCTGCATGTACCCGGCCGTAGTGGGGCTGCTTCCTCTTCATGATGCTACAGTTTACTTCAACGTTCCACTTGAGATCACAGTTCTCAGAGGAATTAAATGTAGCAATTGCCTACTCTTCAACCACTCCTACCAAGCAGTACTACGTTTAGGCTCTGTTAATTGCCACCGGTAATCTTGTTATTCCTCTATTTTCCAGATACAGTCTCAAAACAGGGAAAACTAAACAGTTAGAGGGTGCTGATGATACTAGATAACTTCTCAACTTAACTTCTCAACCTCGATAGAGGCCAAGAACTTCCTCCCTCTAAGAAAGAGGTTAGAACCCCTATATAGAACCCCTATACCTGTAAGGTTGGAGAGGGTGCCAGGGGTGCAACCAACTACCAGGAGTCGAGGTAGATCGAGGGTACTAAGAAAGGGGCGGGTTGTTATTTTGGA
>Ga0126314_10001597_pt1 | contig 10965 bp, 9 predicted proteins | sample Plot105B_FD_92535 | JGI IMG/M metagenome (GOLD analysis project Ga0126314, IMG submission 92535) | Serpentine soil microbial communities from UC McLaughlin Reserve, CA, USA - Plot105B | ecosystem: Environmental > Terrestrial > Soil > Grasslands | place: USA: UC McLaughlin Reserve, Lake County... | reverse complement strand
GGCCGGCGCCGAAGTCCGCCGCATCACGGCCGCCTCCGACGATGCCGAAGTCCTACGCGCTGCGATGGAGGAGGCCTTGGCGAGCGCGGACGTGGTGGTCACGAGCGGCGGGGTCTCGGTAGGCGAGAAGGACCTCGTGAAGGAAACACTCCTCGAACTCGGGGTCGAGCAAGTCTTCTGGGGCATCAAGCTCAAACCCGGTAAACCGATCTTTTTCGGTACCTGGGAGAATGCTCGTTGTTTCGGCCTACCCGGCAACCCCGTCTCCGCGATGGTTTGCTTCGAGCTCTTCGTCAGGCCCGTCCTCATACGGATGATGGGCCGCGAGGATAAACGCCGTCCTCGCGTAAAGGTGCACTTCGACGAGGACGTCGAGAACAGGTTGGGCAGGATGCACGCGATGCGGGTGAACCTCTACCGGACAGTGAAGGGCTGGCGAGCAGAGTCTGTGGGCGCTCAGGGCTCGGGGCTTGTCAGCTCCCTGACCAAGGCTGACGCCCTCGCGCTCATCGGCCCCGAGTCCGAGGGGGTGCGAGCGGGCGAGCCGGTCGAGGCCATCGTGCTGCGAGAAGAGGTGTTGTTTTAGCCGGTCGGCTCATCAGCACTTCGGCTCTTGCTCGCTGACCAGTCTGTCGCAACAGAAGGGCACCAGGGCCGCCAATTGGTAGAATACGGGTCGCATGTTTGAGTCGGATCTCGAAGACAACGTCTTCCGGCGACGCCTGATGAAGGAGGTCTCGCCGGGGGTGCCCGTGCACTTTTCGTTCTACTCACCTTCGGTGAAGGTTCAGGTTATGCATTCTGCCGAGCACCTGCCGGGGGCGAACGGCCGTTACATCGGGGACGCGGTGACCATCGAGTTCGTCCCGGAGGACGCGGCGGCGGTCGAGCGGGTGCGGGAGTACGTCTGGCGTTGGGAGGAGCACAACGAGTTTACGGCGGTGCGCAAGATCAACCACCTCAGGCGCGGCGCCGACCCCGATAGCGTGCAGGGCATCCTGGAGCTGGTGCGCGGCGTGGATAAGCGGGCCGCCGCCAAGGTTGCCGAAGCCGTGGAGCCCGGCGAGCTTAAGGAGATGGTCGAGGCGGAGGACGCGAAAGCGCTCGCGCGCCTCCCCGGCCTCGGCGAGAAGCGGGCGTGGGCTGTCGCGGAGTTCTACAGGAACGAGCGGAGCGACCGCTACTTCCTCTACGCCGCTAACCGCAACGACCGCTTCCGAGGTAAGCCAGTCGTCACGGAGTTGGACCTCTCGGCCGACCTCGAGGAGCAGGCCTTCGATCACGCTACCCGGGCTCAGGCCTTGGGCGATCCAGACCCTCTAGGCGCGGACGAGCCGCCGGGGCACACCACCATTCGTAATGCGAACTTGTTGTACCCTCTGCCGATGACGCCCTCGCTCATGGGCCGGAGCGTCTACTACCCAGAGCAGGTGGAGATCTTCGCCGATGCTTTGAGACGCGTTCTCGTAGACGGCGAGAGGCTCGCGGGGGTGGACGCTTTACGTATACAGCGCGGCAAGGTCTTCCACACCCACAAACTCCCTGGCGTCGGCGTGAAGACCCGGGATCGCGTCCTGGCGAGTGGGCTCCTCGATTACGAGTACACCTACGAGAACCTGGTCGATATCCCCGGCGTCACTGAGGCGCAGGCCCGGACCATAGCCGAGGCGGCGATGGACGAGGCTAGGGCCGAAGTGGCGAAGGCCGTGAGCGGAGCGGAGGTCCGTGTCCCCTAGCCTCTACGGCTTCGTCAAGGGCCGCGAGCCTGTAACACCCGAAGAAGTCGCAACCGAATTTTTGGACCTTCCGAGCCCCAACGGCGACGCTCGTCCTCGCATCGAGGAGCTAGTTGCGCACGATCCCCGTTTCCTTTGGGACGCCCAAGGGGCGTTGCGTACGGCCGATTTAGTCTCTCTATCTCTGAACGATGCCCCGTACGTCGTCTTCGACCTCGAGACCACTGGCTCGTCGGCGAAAGAAGGCGCCATCACCGAGATCGGCGCGATCAAAGTAATGCGGGGACGGGTGGTGGACGAGTTCGCGACGCTTGTCAATCCGGGGCGTCCCATAGAGCCGTTTGTGGTTAGGCTTACCGGGATTACCGACCGGATGGTCGCGGATGCTCCGGACACGGGGGAAGTCATGTCGCTCTTCGAGAAGTTCGTCGAAGGGTGCGTTCTCGTCGGGCACAACGTGCATTTCGACTGCTCTTTCGTTACGGCGGTGCGCGAGGAGCCGCTTCCTAACCCCGTACTCGACACTTTGAGGCTCGCTCGCTCCCTGGTGCCAGGCCTCAAGCGCTACCGGCTATCGTCGCTCGTCTCGCACTTCGGGGTCCAGGCGGCTCCCAACCACCGAGCCCTCGCCGACGCCGCCGCAACCACCGAGGTATTCCTCAAGCTCCTGCAGCTTTTGAGTTCGGCGGGGATCCGGAGCGTTGGAGAGGCGGCCGATCTCAGGAGCTCGAAGGGGCGGATCAAACCTCAGAAAGGGCACCTCGCCGAACACTTGCCCCGCAGGACGGGCGTTTACTACTTCGTGGACAAGCATGGCACGGTTTTGTACGTCGGCAAGGCCAAGGACCTCAAGGCGCGCGTCAGGACCTACTTCAATGGTGGGGACGGGCGGCGCAAGATCGGGCGTCTCGTCAGGGAGGTCGCCGAGGTGCGCTATCAGGAAACGAAGAGCGAGCTTCGCGCCCTCATCTTCGAGGCCCGTGAGATAAAGCGCTTGCTCCCGCGCTACAACTCCGCTGGCCGGAGCAAGAAGGCGAGCTGGTTCATCAAGCTCGACTTAAACGAGCCTTACCCCGTCCCCGAAAGAGTGCCCGCGAACGAAGGGCAGAACGGCGTGACCTACCTCGGCCCTTACCGGAGCGCGCGTGTTCTAGATACCTGTATCGAGGCTCTCGGTAGGATCTTCCCCTTAAGACGCTGTCCCGGGGAGGCAGAAAACGACGTCTGCTTCTACGGCCAGATGGGTCGCTGCGCCCGGTGCTCGGGTATGGGCGAGGAGGAGTACCGTGCGGAAGTGATCGGGGGCCTCACGGCCCTATTACGCGGCGAGGGTGGCGAGGAGCACCTCGAGGCGCTCGTTGAGGAGCGAAAGAGGCTCGCGAACGAGCTCGAGTTCGAGGCTGCCGCGCGTCTTAGGGACCTCATCGCCGGCATCGAACGTATTCGCCTGACGCGTGCGGTCGTGAGGGCCGAAGGTGTCTCCGTGGTCGTCGCCTCCTCGACCGAGCCCGGGATGGCTGAAGTCTTCGCTTTTTCCGGGGGGCGCTTCGTCGCTCACAAGGGGTTCGAGCCCGGGGATACGCCCGGTCTTGCCCTCTTCGCCAATGAAGTTCTGGCTGGTCACAAAGACATTGCGTTCGGCGGGGAGGGCGCGGACGAGGCCCACGTAGTCGCCACGTACCTGAAGAGGCGCCAAGTAGACGTCGAGGCTGTGCCTTTGCGAGATGCCGCGAACCTTGTCGACGCTGTGGGAAGGATGGTCGACCGGACGGGCGACGTTGGGGTCGATCCGCTCCTTTAACGCATGATAAAATAAGCGTCAAGATGTTTAGAACTTTCGGGAGGGCCGAAAGGGGTACTTAGGTAAATGGTGCAAGGCGTACAGGGGACCACGCGCAGGATACTCTTAGTTGACGACGAACCGTCGATCCAGAAGATGCTCACGCACGCGCTGGAGCGAGAGGGTTTCCAGGTGCACGCCGTGGGGGATGGGGAGGCGGCACTTGAGGCGATCGACGTTTACGAGCCGCACTTGATCATCCTGGACATCATGTTGCCAAAGATAGACGGTACGGAGGTCATCAGGCGGGTCAGGGGGCAGAGCGATGTGCCGGTCATCATGCTCACGGCGAAGGACGACGAGATCGACCGGGTCGTGGGTTTGGAGCTCGGCGCCGACGACTACGTCACCAAGCCGTTCGCCGTCCGGGAGCTTGTGGCGAGGGTGCGTGCGATCATGCGCCGAGCGGTGGTGCCTAGCGGCCAGCGCCAGGACGAGCTCTCCTACGACGGGCTAACGATCCACCTGCCCAGCCGCAGGGTCACCGTAGACGGCGGAGACGTCGACCTGACGTACACGGAGTTCGAGCTATTGGTAACGCTCGCTTCCAACCCGGGTCGGGTGTTCTCGCGGAGCACGCTGCTCACCCGGGTGTGGGGGGACGAGTTCCGCGACGAGCGCACGGTCGACGTGCATATACGCCACCTCCGCGAAAAGATCGAACGTGACCCCCGGAACCCCGAGTTTATCCACACCGCCCGGGGTGTCGGGTATGTTTTCCGTTAATAATTGGCTCTCTTCGGTTAGTAGCCGGCTCTTTCGCCCGAAGCGCAAGGGGAAAAACCGCGCCGAAAGGCCTCCTTTTGGCAAGGGTTATCCGGACCGCTTTCCCCTTTCGTCGTGGCTCTGGTCCGGGTGGCTCTCGCGCGGTCTCGGTCGTCGGCCACGTATTAGTATCCAGCTGTGGCTCACGGTATTGTTCCTTTTGGTGACGGCGTTCGCTGGTGGCACAGCCTACTTTATCGTCACCCCGTTCCTCGGGAACACACTGCAACGCTCGGCCGAAGCAAGCTTCGGGCAGGTAGGGCAGCAGTTCCAGAATCAGCTCCGGAGCAACGCCCGGCTGACCGAGCAAGACATAAGAAACTTCGCGGCCAACCGCAACGTGGGCTGGGGCATAGTCCGTGGCGAGGGCGGCGAGGTCTTGAGGGGGACCCCCGGCGACTACGACCCCGAAACGGTGCGCACGGCCCTCGAGCGGGGGAAGCCCACCACGCGCCTCAAGCCGATCGAGAGCGGCGAACGCAAGGGGCAGACGCTCGCAACCTACGCTGCCCCGATAACGACCCCCGACGAATCCGGGACGGCGCTCGTCTTTACCAGGTACTACATCGAGAGCGATATCGAGAACGCGGACGCGGCCATGAGGGATATCACCACGTTGGCGCTTCTCGCGGGGGCTCTGGCGCTTTTAATCGCGGGTTTCTCGGGGTACGTGGTGGCGAACCTGATCTCACGCCGCCTTAACCGCCTCGACGTCGCTGCCCGTCGTCTGGCCGAAGGCAACTTCGAAGAGCGCATAACTACCCGCGTCGAAGACGAGGTGGGTTCCCTTGCCGAAACGTTCAACGCGATGGCCTCCTCCCTTAAGGGCGCCTTTCGCCAGGTCGAGCAGGAGAAGGCGCGTGGCCAGGTTATCCTCGACGGCATGACCGACGCCGTCGTGGGGGTGGATAAGGACCTGAACGCTACCTTCCTCAACCCGCGGGCCCGCGAGCTTCTGGAGAACGCCGACCCCACCTTCCATGAGCGTTTGCAGAACGTGCTCGCCCAGAGCCGTTTCTCCGGCCCGGTTACCGAGCCCGAAGCCCAAGCCGGGGACAGGATCATCGAGATCCGGGCCGCGCCTTTGGAGGACGGCGCTTTGGCCATCCTTCGCGACGTTACCGAAGAACGCCAGATAGAGCGCGCCAAAGCCGAGTTCATCGCTAACGCTTCCCACGAGCTGAAAACCCCGCTCTTCGCCCTCTCCGGCTATCTCGAGATGCTCGAGGACGAGGACGACGAAGAGGTTCGCGAGGCCTTCCTCAAGGACATGCGGGCCCAGACCGAGCGCCTCAAAAGCCTCGCCCGTACCCTCTTGGATCTCTCCCGCCTGGACGCGAACGCCGTGACCTTCCGTCTGGAGGAGGTGGATCTCGAGGAGCTCCTCCACGAACTCAAGCGGGACTTCGCCTACACGGGGCGCGAGATCCGGATCCACACCGAAAAAGATGTCCCCCCGGTGAAGACCGACCCTATACAGCTTCAGCGCATGCTCGCCATCCTCCTCGATAATGCGCTGAAGTACTCCGGCGGAGATTCACCCGTGGACCTAGATCTCCATCGGGAGAACGGTTTCGCTTTGGTGAGCGTCCGCGACCGCGGCTGCGGTATCCCCGAGACCGAGATACCGCACATCTTCGACCGCTTCTACCGCGCCCAAGGCTCCTCTCGCGCCGACGGCACCGGCCTCGGCCTGGCCCTTGCCGGCGAAATCTCCCACCACCTCGGCGGCGATATCTTCGTCGAGAGCGAACCAGATCGCGGTAGTACGTTCTCGGTCGAACTTCCCCTTACTGATCCATAAACAAAATTCAAAGTTTTCTTAGTTTTTATTAAGGTTTACTCTACCGTTCTGAACACTTTGCTTGTAGAATAGTCCTTGGGCGGCGTTCGGTTCGTGGATTCTCCCCCCTCCCCGCGGACCGGATGCTGCCCCTTCGTTAGCCGCCGGTTATCAGCCGTCTCAGCCTTGGTTCACTGCACCGCCCAATCCGTTCGTTGAGTTTCGCCTTCGCGATCTCTTTCTGATAACCGAAAGCTGATTGCTCAATTTAGGGGGGCATCAACGGAAGCCCGAGCAGGTCGAAGAGCGGTCCGACCAGAGCCAGTATGAAGCTTAGCGGCGATAGTCCAGGTAAGAAGATCGAGAGGAGCACGAGGCCTATCAGGATCATCGGTCCGTATTGGTACATGAAGCTTACGAAGCCGTCCAGTGAGCGTGGCAGGAACGGGTAAAGTATCGCCGCACCGTCGAGTGGTGGGATCGGTATGAGGTTGAGGACGAAGAGTAGCCCGTTCGCGAGCGCCAGGTACCATACCACGGTGAACAGGTACTCGCCTCCGAAGGGCGGCAGCCAAAAGAGCATCGCACAGAGGACGACCACGAGGAGGTTCGAAACCGGGCCGGCGCCGGCCACCGCCACCGGCCCCCACACGCCGCCTTTAAGCTTCGAGGGCGTAACCGGGGTTGGCTTCCCCCAGCCGATACCCGCCATGAGGATCATCAGACTCCCCAAAACATCCAGGTGCTCTGTAGGGTTCAGCGTCACCCGCCCCTGGCGGTAGGCCGTGTCGTCGCCCAAGGCGTAGGCTGAGCACGCGTGGGACGCCTCGTGCACCACAATGCCCGCGAGAATGCCCAACAAGAACGCGACTGCTCCCACGGGGTCCTGCTCGAAGAGCTGGAGAAACATCGTCCTTAATATTAACCCATCGGAGCGGGGAGCCTACCAGAGAATCGGTTAGTCGTCGGTCCTGAAGACCGTAACTGTGACGTGGTTGCCGGCGTCGGTGGTATGATCGGCGAGCTGGGGCCTCAAGACCTTCGCCGAGTCGGCGACGCTCCCGAGCTCGGTAATCCCGGCCGTCACGGGCGACTTGGGGCCCACCTCGCTACCTAATTCCTGCACCAGGGAGACGAGAATCCTGACGTTCCGATCGTCGGCGGGTTTTATCTCCACTATGTTGACGCCTTCCCGCAGCAGGGGGTCCGGGCGTATGGCCGTTACCGTCCCGGTCACCGGTGCGTAGACCGGTGTTCCCGCCTCGGCCCCGACGTCCAGGGCGCCCGTGGGCGGGCCCCTCCGGTCGCCGGAGTCCATAAGATAGTACTGTATCTTCTCTGGCGTAGAGTCGGAGGCGAACAGCCTGAGCAAGGGATTCCCGGAGAGGTTTCTCCCCCGCGGTGACATCTCGATGAGGCTTTCGCCCTCCGGGTGGTAGCCTAGCCCTGTAAGATCCTCGGGCCGGATAGGGCTGGAGATGTAGATCCCGGCGACCTCCGCCAATACCACGTCCGGCCCCGCGTTCTCCGGGTCTATCGGGAGCGCCCGGTCCGTCGCCCCCCCCGGGGTTCGCGCGGACGCCGCGAGGACGAGCGCCAGAATGCTCAACAGGACCACGGAGACGGCGAGAACCCGCCGCCGCCAGTACACGCCGGGCTTCGGTTTGCGCGTTCTCCGGCGCTCGGTGGCGTTGCGCCCGTTGGAAACCGACCTTAGTCGGTTGTTCGGTGGCGCTTTCGTCTTGCTCGGACGTCCGGGCCCAAGATATTGGGCTCGTTGTGCGCTACCCCCTCGCATACTGGGGCAGGATTATACAAAGGGGCGTCTTGGGTGTAAATAGGACCTTCTCGGGGCCGACGGCTGGTATATTTGTCGGGACGTGTAGAAAATATCGCCGCCTAAGGTGCCGGAGAAGGAAGTGCCCGCGAAAAAGCTGGTCGTCTCGACCTACCTGCAGTACATACTCATCGCCCTCGGCACCCTGCTCTTGTTCACGTTTGTCCGGCAGCTGGGCGGCGTCCTTCTGACGTTTTTGCTGGCGGCGGTCTTGGCTTACGTGCTCAACCCGTTGGTGCGGGTGCTCGAAGGGTGGCGGATACCGAGGGTCGTGGCGGTGATGTGCGTATTCGCGGGGCTCATCGTGGCGGTTCTGGCCGCGCTACTCGTCCTGATCATCCCCGCCGCGGGTCAGGTGCGGGCCCTGATAGAGGACCCGATGGTCCTTACCGACGGGGCGACGAGGCTTCTGGATTGGGCGCAGGACCATCTGCCCGACGAGGTCAGGGAGCAAATCGCTGCCATAGATCAGACGGCGCTTGCGGAGTTCGCTCAGAGCAACGCCCCCTCGGCCGGGCAGGTCTTGAACGGGGCTTTGGGTTTTGTTGGCGGGGTCTTCGGCGTCTTCGGCACGATACTCAACCTCGTTCTCATGCTCATCATCTCTATTTACCTGCTGCTCGACAAGGAGAGGGTTGCGAACACTACGCTGCGCGCGATACCCGAGACCATCCGGGACCCGTCCGTAGAGCTGTTCCACGCTGTCGAGAGCACGCTTGTCAGGTACCTCAAGGCGCAGCTTTTGCTGTGCGCGATGATGGGCACCATAGGTTTCGCCATCGCCTACTTCACCTTCGGCAGCTACGCACTCCTGATCGGGCTCTGGGTCGGGGTTACCGAGATCATCCCCGTGCTCGGGCCTTTTCTTGGGGCGATCCCGGCGGTGGTGCTGGCGCTCTTTTCGGGCGGTATTGTGCAGGCCCTCTTGGTCGCCGCACTCTTCCTCGTCGCCCAGCAAGTGGAAGGCAATATCCTGCAGCCGAACATCATGGGCGGGTCCGTCGGGGTGCACCCCCTGTGGGTGCTCTTCGCCACTTTAGCGGCAACAGCCCTCTACGGCGTCGTTGGTGCCGCCTTCGCCGTTCCCATCGTGGCCATAATCGCTGCGGCCTTACGCTACCTGCGCGAAACGCTCCTCTTCGAGCGCTGGCGTAAGGCTCTTGTCTCGGAGATCGTCCTCGAAGAAGAAGAATCGGGGACCGCGGAGATCGCGGTCCCCGGCAATCGACCGGTGGGCCTTCGGGATTCCGCGGAGAAAGAGGGGTAGACGCTCGTGGGATTGCCGCACCGGGATTCGCGTCGGCCGTTCTCCTACAAGGAGACCTTCCGGCAGCTGATCCGTCCCTTGGCCCGCATCCTCTCGGCCATGCGAGTCCGCCCGGACTCGCTCACCGCCACAGGGTGGGCTCTCTCGGTGGTGGCCGCTACCCTGTTCGCCTTTGGCTACACGAAAACGGCTGGCGCCGTGATGCTCTTCGCGGGCCTCTTCGACGCTTTGGACGGCGCCGTCGCCCGAGAGTCCAACCAGATAAGCGCTTTCGGGGCCTTCCTGGACTCGACGTTGGACAGGCTCTCCGAGTCGGCGATCTTCGCCGGGGTGATCTTTTTCTACGCGGCCACAGGTAGACCTTACGAGACCCTTCTGGTCGGCACAGCGATGACCTTCTCGCTCATGACTTCCTACACTCGCGCGCGCGCCGAGGGCCTGGGCCTCAAATGCGAGGTCGGCCTCCTCGAACGCGCGGGTCGCGTCGTGATCCTCTCGCTCTTCTCATTGATGGGTTTCTTGCTCATTGGCATCGGTCTCGTCGCGGCTGGCGCCCTGGTCACTACCGCCCAGCGCATCCTCCACGTGCGCCGCATGACGAAGACCTGAAAATCACATGTTCGAAAACACCTCTCTGCCCTCAGCCGCGAACGCCTACGAGGCAAAGACCTCTTACGAGGCCGCCCGACTAGCCCGCTACTCGAAGCAAGCTAGACTTCCCCAACCCTTCGGCGAGCCTTGCTCCGGCGTCGTGCTCGTGGTGGAAAGGGCCGAGGCGAGCGCCCGGTTGGTGGACGCCCTCCACCGCAGCCTTGCCGCCGTAAAGCTCGACGGGGCTTACGTTACCTGGTCTTCACCGTACCTCCTCGAAGAGACACTCTCTATAGAACCCGGCGCTTTGGTAGCGGTCGGGCCCGACGCTGCCCGCGCCATAGATGCTCTGAACTACCCGCTCGCCAAAACGGGATTCTCGGAGACCCCCGAAGGTTTATGGTTCGTCTGGACAAAAGGTACTTTTGGCCTCCGGCTTCCCGCCCTCACCTCGGCCCTGGTGGACGCCGACGCCAAACATCGCTTCTGGCGGGCTTTTCTCTCCCTCCGCGTCCTCATCGACGACGAGGGGGACCTGGGTTACCGCCCCTCCTGAGGCCGCGAAAGAATTAAGCCTTCGCCTTACGATCTTCGCCTTACGATGCTTAGAATAGTCGGCCTGGTCATCGTGGCCATGCTACCGATTCTCGGCGACGTCACCCTCGCCCAGTAGATTCTGTCTTTCGTCCTCGTCGTTCTACCTGTGGACATGCTCTCCTTTACCACTCCTCGTTTCCGCCGTGAACCTCACGGTGTGGACCCTCCGCATTTTGGTGAACCCGCGAGGCTCGAATATTGGGCAGCATACCTCGCTGACCCCCGGAAGGGTTAACCCGAGTTCCCGCCACCCTGCCGCTCGCGCCCCTCTTCGCCGATACGCCTTCAAGAAGTAGACTGTCGCTTGCACAGTCCTCGCCTTTATCGGATGCGTCTCCATGCTTGCAAGCCTTCCCCTTGGGAACCGCACGTTCTCCGTACCCTCCTTCTTCGCTACCTTGTGCGAGGCCTCCAAAAAGGATAACTCACCATAACACCCCTTTACCGGCCTTTATAAGTGTTGTCGCTGTTAAGATTTATTAAAATAGCATTTCGTCCAGGAAACAGGAATTCCCTTTATTTAAGCCACGTTCTCGCTATCAGGGGTTT
>Ga0126314_10001596_pt1 | contig 10970 bp, 9 predicted proteins | sample Plot105B_FD_92535 | JGI IMG/M metagenome (GOLD analysis project Ga0126314, IMG submission 92535) | Serpentine soil microbial communities from UC McLaughlin Reserve, CA, USA - Plot105B | ecosystem: Environmental > Terrestrial > Soil > Grasslands | place: USA: UC McLaughlin Reserve, Lake County... | reverse complement strand
CGTTCGAAGGTGCCGTCGGGACCAAGTTCCCAACCGTTCGCGTTGTCGGCGAGCTGGAGGTCGAGCAGGCGGCGGACCTTCTCGCGGTGGCGCTTCTCGCGCAGCGGGAAGGCCGTCTCGACGCGCCGGTCGAGGTTGCGCTGCATCAGGTCAGCGCTTCCGAGGTAAATCTTCTCGTCATCCCCTTCGGAAAAGGCGAAGATACGGGCGTGCTCTAGGAAGCGCCCTACGAGCGAGACTACGCGGATGTTCTCGCTCACAGCCTCCACGCCGGGGCGCAAACAGCAGATGCTGCGTACGATCAGGTCTATCTTCACCCCGGCCTGGGACGCTTCGTAGAGAAGCTCGATGATCTGGGGGTCCGTGAGCGAGTTGGTCTTGCACGTGATGCTGGCAGGCTCGCCGCCATTGGCCTTCTCGGTCTGCTCTTCGATAAGACGCACGATGCTCTCGCGCATGGTCAGAGGGGCGACGAGTAGCTCCTGGTACTCCTCCTGTTCGGAGTAGCCGGTCAGGTAGTTGAAGAGGTCTGATCCATCTTCGGCGAGCTTCGGGTCGTCGGTGAAGTACGAGAAGTCCGTGTAGACGCGGGCCGTCCCCGGGTTGTAGTTTCCTGTGCCGAGGTGGACGTAGCGCCTGAGTCCCGAGCCCTCGCGCCTGACGACCAGGCTGATCTTGGCGTGCGTCTTGAGACCGACGATACCGTAGGCGACGTGGACGCCCCTGGCCTCGAGCTGACGCGCCCAGGTAATATTCGGTTCCTCGTCGAAGCGCGCCTTCAGCTCGACCAAAACGGCGACCTGTGTCTGCTCGTCGCGCGCCTCCGAGAGCTTCTCGACTATGGGGGAGTTCGAGCCGACGCGGTAAAGGGTCTGCTTTATGGCGAGCACCTCGGGGTCGTTGGCCGCCACCCTGACGAAGTCGACGACCGGTGCGAACGAGTCGTATGGATGGTAGAGTAGGATATCGTCGTTCCTGATGGCCTGGGTAATAGACCGGGCGTTCCGGATCTCCGGAGGCACCCTGGGCGTTATCGGCGGGTAGAGCAGATCGGAGCGATCGATTTGTGTGAGCTCCGCCATATCCGCAAGCCCTATCGGGTGGGGAGAGGCGAAGACCGAGTTCTCGTCGAGCTTGAGGTTGCCGGCCAGCCAGTCCCTCAGGTCGTCGGGCATCTCGTCTGAGACCACGAGCCTGACGCTCTGTCCGAACCAGCGGCTCTCCAGCTCGTCCTCTATCGCCTGCAAGAGGTCGGCCGCCTCGTCCTCCTCGATCACGAAGTCCGCGTTGCGGGTTACCTGGAAGACGTAGCTCGCGACGATCTCCTTGCCGGGGAAGAGCTCCTCCAGGTTCGCCGAGATGACCTCTTCGACCCTCACAAAGCGCATCTCTGGCCTTTCGCCGGGACCGCGGTCCTCGTCGGTGAGCCGCATAAAGCGGTCTATGGTGGTCGGCACCTTTACGCGGGCCATCACCCGCCTTCCCGCGTCCTCGATCACGACTAACAAGTTCAGCGAGAGGTTGGAGATGTGAGGGAAGGGGTGCGCCATGTCTATGGCGAGGGGCGTGAGTATGGGCAGTATGTCCCTGACGAACCTTTCCCTGAGCTCCCGCCGCTCGGCGGAGCGGACCTTGTCGTGGGGAACCATGCGTATGCCTTGTTCTTCCAAGGCGGGTATTAGCTCCTTGTTCAGTATCCCGCGCCGCTCCTCGAAGAACTCCTCTGTGTGGTCGTGTACCCGAGAGAGCTGCTCCTCCGGGGTCATCCCGTCCGGAACGGGGTTAGGGAGCCCCGAGGCCACCTGCTGCTGCAAACCTGCGACCCGGATCATGAAAAACTCGTCGAGGTTTGTCTCGGAGATTGCGACGAACCGCACCCTATCCAGTAGCGGGTGCCGCTCGTCGCGGGCCTGTTCGAGGACCCTGTTGTTGAACCCCAGCCACGAGAGCTCCCTGTTTATGTACAGCGAAGGATCTGAAAGGCTCGGCTTGCGTACTACGTCTGTCATATCTCTTGCTTCTCCCTGACTCCTAAACGCGCCACGGTCAGACCGTCGGCACCCGTAATGCGTTGTGAAATCTCATACCGTTCATGATACCGTCCCACCACCCGGGGTGATATATTCGAGCCTACCGAAAGTGTCGCAGGTCGCACCGGCACGGCACAAGCCGGCCTCAGAACCGGAGGAAGCCATCTCGAAGAGAGGCAAGAAGGCGAAGAAGAAGCAGGCGCACAAGGGCGGCTCGCCAGCGACGCTCGTGAAGCCGGCCGCGAAGGTAAGGGACTACGACGCCCACGTGCTCGTCTGTAAGGGCGGCGACTGCAAAAAACGCGGATCCAAAGGCGTCCGTAGGGCGCTCAAGGACGAGCTGCGCGCGGAGGGCATGAAGAGGGACGTACGCGTGGACTCCGTAGACTGCCTCGGTCTCTGTAAGCATGGCCCGAACCTCGTCGTGTATCCGGAGGGTACCTGGTACCTCGGCGTCCTAGAGCAAGACGTGCCCGAGGTGGTACAGGGGCACCTCAAGAACGGCGAACCCGTAGAACACATCGCCGCCGAACTGAGACCCCGTAGAAAAGTCAGATAGATATCGGCGTGTGCAAGCTGGAGCCTTGCACACGCCGCGCTGTCAGCGATCAGCAGTCAACTAGCAGAAAGCTGAAGGCTGGTAGCAGAGTGTTGACAGCGCGGGATGTAATTCCGCGCAGCACTCTAACTCACGTCCACCAATTCGGCCTGAACGATCAGGCGCTGCGCGTAGTCGGGCAGCGTGCACGTCTGCAGGGTGATGATGCTCCTGCCGGGTACTGGTCGCGTGATGTAATAGTCGTCGGGGTTGATGATGGTGCTCTTGAACACGCTGTAGGTGTATCGGGTTCCGCTCGCGTCGGTCAGGATGACCTTGTCGCCGTCCTCAAGCGTGTTCAGATCCCAGAACACGAGATAACTTCTGGTGCCGGGAAAGCCCATGCGGTGCCCCGCGATATAGACGTTCGTCCCCGTCTGCCAGGGGAAATCCGTACCCTTCAAGTGTAGCGTCCCGTCGTGGAGTGCACTCTTATCATTCGCGGCGCCCGTGTAGACGGGGACATGGTCGACGCGCCGCATCTCGGGGACGGTCAGGGTCATCGTCGAGCTGTTTGGGGACTTCTGCGCGAACACGGCCGCGCTGGCGAACGGATCGCGCATGAGGAAGGAGTACCCCACCAGAACCAACCCCGACACGACGAGCAAGGTGGCAACGAGGTAGCCAAACACCCTGCCCCCGTTTCTTCTGGTCCTGTAGGTCTTCACCTCCGTCTACCTCCTCTCCAGAGATTCAGGTCTTTCTCCGCTGTGTACGTATACACCGCGAAAGTAACGTTTAGGTTACAAAATGGTTCACTGCCGGTGTCAATCGAGCCTAGGTAGGCGCTTACTTCTTGCCCTTGAGTTCCCCCTGCACTATGAGGCGGTGCGAGTAATCGGGGAGCGTACAGGTCTGGAGGCTGATGATGTTCTTACCCTTTGTGGGCTTCAGGATGCTAACGGTGTCGGGCGAGATCACACGCTTCTCGAAGATCTCGTAGGTGTAGCGTGTTCCGTCGGCGTCCGTGAGGAAGATCTCATCCCCCTTCTTAAGCGTGTTCAGATCCCAGAACACGAGGTTGCTCTTCGTGCCTGGATAACCTACCCTGTGGCCCGCGATGTAGACGTTGGCCACGTCCTGCCATGGAAAGCCTGTGCCCCTCACGTGCATGACGCCATCGTGGAGGGCCTTATCGTAGCCGCTCTTGGGGGCATCGTAGACGGGCACGCCGTCCACCCGGGCCAGAGCAGGGACGGTGAGCTCGAGCTTCTTGCTCTCCGGCGTCTTCGCCTGGGGTCCCCTTACCACGTCGACGATCCTCTCAGGGATGCTCCTCTGGAATTTCCTTTCGAGACCCTCAGAGATCCTTCCGTGTACACGCTCTGGACTATCGGCCGAAGCCGGGGAGCCCCCGGCGAACAGTGAATACCCAACGAGGCCGAGTCCGGCGAACACCAATACCGTCGCCACGACCGCCGTCAGCGTCTTTCCTGTGTATCCGGTAGTTAGCTTCTTCATCGTTCTCGACCTCCTCTCCGAGTAGTTTCTATGGTCGATAGTAGAACTTTAAGCCTCATAGGTGACATTTCGATTACAAAACGGGGTTTTGTTGATAACGGTTGGCTTTCGGGAGCGCACATCCGGTTCCGACGCTATAATCTGGCGCGTGAAAGTAGGGATACCGCGGGAGGTAACCGAGGGCGAGCGCCGCGTCGGACTCGTGCCCGAGACCGTAGGCAGGCTCGTCAAGGATGGTTTCGAGGTTATCGTCGAATCGGGCGCCGGCCGCAACTATAACCTGGATGAGAACTACGAGGAGGCCGGCGCGAGGGTCGTAGACAGCACTGAGGACGTCTACGGCGAGGCCGACATTATCGTCAAAGTGGCCGGGCCTACAGAAGACGAGATCGGCCACATGCGAGAGGGGCAGGTCTTGATCTGCTTTCTCAACGGCCCCCAGAACCCCGAACTAGTAAAGCGACTGGCCGAGGCCGGTGTCACCGTGTTCTCCAACGAGGCGATACCACGTACCAGCGTCGCGCAGAGCATGGACGCCCTCTCTTCGATGGGTTCCATCGCTGGCTACAAGTGCGCACTCATCGGGGCGGACACTTTAGGTAAGTACGTACCCATGCTCTCAACGGCGGCGGGGACCACGAGGGCGGCGAACATCCTGGTGCTCGGGGTTGCCGTGGCCGGGCTGCAAGCCATAGCCATAATGAACAGGCTCGGGGGCGAAGTGTTCGCCTACGACATCCGTCCCGAGACCAAAGAGCAGGCACAGTCGCTCGGCGCCACCTTTATCGACTCGGACGACGAGAAGGAAGAGGAAGAGGAGGACCTGTTCGAGGAGTACAAACCCACTGGCTGGCGCGGCCTGATGGTCGGTCTCGGCTTCTACTCGTTCGGAGAGCCGCCTAGGGACCAGTACGTCGTTGAAGGCGAAGAAGAAGCCAGCGAAGACGAGGAAGAAGAATGGTCCCAGGAGAAACTGGAGGAGGACCAGAAGCTCTTGCGCGAGCGCATAAAGGAGATGGATATCGTCATAACAACAGCGCTAGTCCCTGGCAGGCAGGCTCCCAAGCTGGTTGACACGGAGATGGTAGAGAGCCTCAAACCCGGGTCAGTGATCGTCGACCTCGCAGCCGAGAGCGGAGGCAACTGCGAGCTGACTGAGCCTGGGGAGACCGTCGAGCACCAAGAGGTGAAGATCCTCGGGCCGATCAACCTGCCAAGCAGCATGCCGATCCACGCAAGCCAACTCCTCTCACGCAACATGTACAACCTCATCTCCCACATCACGGAAGACAGGGCCGAGGACAAAGACCAGAAGGATCCGCACCTCAAGCTCGACTTCGACGATGAGATCATCGACTCGACCTGCATAGCGCACGGGGGTGAGATCAGGGACGAGTCCACCAGGGAAGCTGCTGAAGACGAGGCCCGAGAGACCTCGGAAGAGAGGCGATGAGGTTGGAATGCTGCTCGCCCAGATAGCCATCTTTGTCGTTGCGGCGTTCCTCGGGTTCGAGTTGATCTCACGGGTCCCGAGCCTACTTCATACCCCCCTAATGAGCGCGACGAACGCCATACACGGTATCGTGCTCGTCGGCGCGATCATCTCCCTCGCCGCCGCGAGCGACTCATTCACGACGGTCGTCGGCCTGATCGCGGTGGTCTTCGGGGCTATGAACGTGGTCGGCGGCTTCTGGGTTACGAACAGGATGCTCAGCATGTTCCGCCCACCCGTCAAGAAGGTAAGGAAGAGAGAGGGCTAGGGATGCCGGTACCGACGTTCGTAGCCTACCTCGTAGCGGCCGCGCTCTTTATCCTCGGGATAAGGCGCCTGCGCGCCCCCGAGACCGCCCGCTCGGGGAACACGTTGGCCGCTATTGGGATGGTAATCGCGCTCGTGGCGACGATCTTCGTTGCGAACATAGACGAGGCTTTGAGCGGGATCGAGATCCTCGCTGGCGTGCTCGTCGGCTCGGTTATAGGGGCGGTCGCGGCGCAGCGGGTGCAGATGACGGCGATGCCCCAGATGGTCGCCGCCTTCAACGGCGTCGGCGGCGCGACGGCGGCGCTCGTCGCCCTCTCTGAGTTCTACCAGGCCGAGGCGCTGGGCAACCACCCCGAGACAGTGGTCGCCTCCGTGGCCGTACTCCTTAGCGTGGTTATCGGGACCGTCAGCTTCGCAGGCAGCATCATCGCTTTCACCAAGCTGCAGGAGCTCGCGCTCACAGGCTCGGTCACGTTCCCGCTGCAGCAGGCGGTGAACGCTATCATAGCCCTCGTCATCGTGACGCTCGCGGTCAACGTTCTACTTGGCGGAATACTGCTCCCTCCACTCGTCTCCCTTTACCTGATACTCGGGGCCTCGGCACTCCTCGGCGTGCTCTTCGTCATACCAATAGGCGGGGCCGACATGCCCATCGTCATCTCGCTCCTCAACTCGTTCACGGGGCTCGCGGCGGCGGCCTCTGGCTTCGTGCTAAACAACTACGCCCTCATCATCAGCGGCACGCTCGTCGGGGCGTCGGGCACGATCCTGACGCGCGAGATGAGCAGCGCTCTGGGACGTCCCCTGAGGAAGATCATCTTCGCCGGCATAACGGCCTCGGCGACGAACGGCGGGGGCGGGGACGAGGAGGAACGTCCGGTCAACGACGTGAACGCCGGCACGGTCGGTGAATACCTCTTGGACGAGGCCGAGAAGGTCGTGATCGTGCCCGGCTACGGCCTCGCCGTCGCCCAAGCCCAGGGACCGATGTACGACCTGATGGAGACGCTCGAGTCTCAGGGCAAGGAAGTCCTCTTCGGCATCCACCCCGTAGCCGGTCGCATGCCCGGCCACATGAACGTCCTCCTTACCGAAGCCGGCGTCCCATACGAGAAGCTCTACGACCTCGAAGACATAAACCCCGAGTTAGAAGACGCCGACGCCGCGATAATCGTCGGCGCGAACGACGTCGTCAACCCTGCGGCCAACGATCCCGAACAGGACACCCCCATCTCGGGCATGCCCATCCTGAACGTGGATCAATCCGACCGCGTCATCTTCGTCAAACGCTCCCTGAGCCCCGGCTTCGCAGGCGTCGACAACCCCCTCTTCTACGACACGGAGAAGACCATGATGCTCTTCTCCGACGCCAAGCAGGGCCTCCAGGAGATCGTGGAGGCCGTCAAGAACGGCTAGGTTTGCAAAGAGGTTTGCACCTCTTTGCACGCCTTTCAGCATGTCAGCTGTTTGTTTTCGCGCGAGGTCACCAGGCGGAGTCCATGGCTTTCTTCACCTTGTTGGGAACCCCTTTGCCGAGCCAGGGGGTGTCGACGGGACCCGCTTGCGGCTCTTGAAGACGCTGACTTCTGGGCACACGGGCAGGTGGACCAGCCGGAGCAGCGGCGGTCATGCCTCTCCCGCCGCCGGGCTCTTCTTTGGCCGCCTGCTCCGGCTTGACGTTGGCCGGCGCCGGCGTGGCCGTCGCGGGCGCCGGCGTGGCCGTCGCGGGCGCCGGCGTGGCCGTCGCGGGCGCAGATGCGGAGGAAGCGGCCGGCGCACCAGCGGGCGTGCTTGCTGGCGCGCTTGCGAATGCGGTAGCCGAGGATGAGGACGCCTGTGCCGTTTGGGGTGCATCCCTCACTTGTCCGCTTAGATCCGCCTTGACTTTGTCCTCCTCAGCGGGGGTTTTGGCTTGGTTCTCTTTGTTTCCATCCCCGGTATTACGTTCGTCGTTTTCCACGCTGCCGATGAGGGTGACCCTGGAGGGAAGCTGTGAGATCTCCGGTTTGCGCACCTGCGAGACCGACGGTGGATCTTCCCCCCTGATGCTCGACGCGAGGTAGGTGGCGAGGATGAAGACCAGAACCACCGCTAGGCTCACGTACAGGCCCGGGCTGTGAACGGGATCGGACATCGTGCCGGCTTCGTCTTCGACCGTTTTGCCGATGCCAACGAGGCGGCCCAGGGATGCCAGGAGCCTACGTGGGCCAACCGAAGGGGGTTCCTCTCGCATCTGGTCCTGTTCTGCGTGCAAGGACGCCTGACGGCGTTTGAGCTCTCCGGTCATTGCCGCTCCGTCCAGTCCCAGGTGCTCGGCGTAGGTCTTGAGGGATCCGAGCACGTACACGGCGGGGAGCACGTCGAAGTTCTCGTTCTCCAGGTCGCGGAGGTACCTGCTCCGGATCTTCGTCGCCACCTCGACCTGCTGGAGCGATAGACCTCGCCTCTGGCGGGCCTGCCGCAGGGTCCTACCTATCTCTAGCCCCGTATGCGGGTTGCCAGTTTGGTCGCTCATGCTCACCCAGGCCCGTCTAAGTCTGCTCCCCCCGGGTAGACCAACATCGCGTTCGAGTGCCCTGAAATGTACCACACCCAAGAGCGCGGGGGCACATATTCAGGGCGGCTCGCGAACCTCCCCTACTCGACGATGGGCTGGGCCAGGATCCAGAGGCTTGTTATCGTGTAGAGGACCATCAAAACGAGCATGGGCAGTTGGCTCCTGAAGGCGCGTACAGGGTCGCGCAGGAGACGCAAGGAGATCGAATGGGCGAGGTACACGGCGATCACGTGCCCGGCCACGATGAGCGCGACCTGCGAGTACCAGACGAATCCTGCCCCGACGATGCCGTAACGGGGCTCGAAAGCGGCTGTGCCGAAGAGGTTCCAGCCCCATCCGAAAGGGTCGGACACGAGGGAGATTATCATCTGCCCCTGGATGAGCAGGTACGTGTAGTAGTGGGCCATCTGGTAGGCGATAGCGATGGGTACGAGCGAGAAAGCGTACGCGGACGCGAACCGCTTGAAACCTCCCTCTCCTCCCCCACCGAGGATTCGGCTGAGCTCCACGAAGCCTAGATACATGCCGAAGAACAGGGAGGGCAACAGTATCACCCCGAGCGTCTGAGTCACCGGGGTCAGGCGTACGATCTCGAGCCACAGCGGAGTCTGGAGCAGGCCGTCGAAAGTCACGCCCGCCAGCACCACGACAACGAACGTGGCCCCGCCCGGCGGCACCTTCTCGGGCAGTCCGAGACCGACCGCAGGAGGACGCAGGTTCAATTCGCGCTCGTGCGGCGCGGCGCGGGCGAAGCACTCGTAACAGTTTACGCACCTTCCCGCCGCATCGCCGCCACAGCCATCGCAGCCCAGGCAGACGCTCGGGTCCTTCACCCTCACCTCCGTGGGCGCGAACCTGCCGAGCAGGCCGAAGAACACGGAGAACGCTTCTCCCCGGCGCAGCCAGGTCTCCTTGCCGAAGTAGGCCATGCCGTAGAGCGTGAGCAGGGAGTACGCGATGGAGAAAAAGGCGATGTTGCGCGGCACGTACGAACCCGAGAAGACGTTCTCGGTCCAGACGAACACGAGGTAGAGTCCCACGGCGGGCCAGACGCCGAGAGGTTCTGGATAGGGCTCGTCGAGCTCGAGGCCGTCCCTGTAGCCAAACCTGCGGGCCAGCCCTTCTGCCCAATCAAAGAGTACCCTCCAGGGGTTCACGAGCGGCCACACGTTACCGACGAAAGCGGTAAAGAAGCTGAGGCCCACCCACCACGTCACCCACACGAACGTCGGGGCGATGTTGAAGCCGCTCTGCAAACCGACCAGGCCGGCGATCACCACGACGAAGAACAGCACGACTGAGAGCAGGCGCAGGCCGCTTGTTAGCAGGCGTGAAGTCAGGAGCGTCCTCAGGAGCCGAACGCGAAACAGATCGAAGCGGGGATACCGGTAGGGCGCGTCGGCGTCACGCTCCTTGCGGGAGAAGAGGGCCAGCGGTACGAAGGCGAGCACCACCGCGGCCGCGGCGCCGTAGAGGTAGAGCCAGAGCGGGATCGGGATGTCGTAGGTCGGCCCGAAGCCGTGGGCTAGCGCCGGATGGGGGTTGGCCAGGATGAATGACAACGCGAGCGTGGCGGCTGTAACGCGGCGGGTCTGCACGTTCGCTACCGCGGGCGCACCTGGAGCACGCCGAGCTCCTTCTCGGACTCGTGATCTTCGATCTCGAAGCGTCCCGTGAGATCCGCCTCGAAGTGGAGTTCGGCCTTCCGGCCCGGTCCGACCTCCCGCTCCACGTCGTAGCCGTGCACGTGGAACTCCATCGGCTTGTCGGAACTAACGCGGAGCATCACCCTGTCGCCCTCGTTGACGGAGATCTCGGCCGGGCTCATCTCGCCACCCTCGATGGAGACGTCAAACACCCGGTCGCGCGGCACGCCGGCCGGGGTATCGGGGCGTAGCAGGAAGAACAGACCGCCCAGGATCAGTACGATCACCGCGATCAGGATCAGGCTCCTAGCCAATATGCCTCCGTTCTCCTTGGCGCCGGGTCCTTGTCTTCGTCACGATCCCGGCTCGACTGTAGCGGAGGCGCCAGACGTCAGCGTTTCTCACGCCTCCGGGTCGCGTACCTCATGAGGCCGTCGGTTAGCATATAATAGCTACCGGCCAAGTCGTACTGCTCAGACTGCGCGATATCGGCGCCCTCGGCGAGCATCTCAGCATCACCCTTGGCCTTCAACTGGTCGGAGATCTCCTCCCGCATCGCACCATCTTCCATCTGCCCTTCAACGAACAGCAACCAGTCCTGGAGGCGCTGCTCCAGCTCGCCGAGATGCCGCCCCACGTCCTCGTAGCTCCCGAAGTGAGTGGGCCAGAGGCTCGCAGGCCCTATCTGTCTAATATAGTTGATACTCCGTACCCACGCCTCGACGTCGATCTCGGGAGGCGGCGTCGGCGGGCGGATGTAGGACTGGCCTGGCAGCCTGATACCGGCCACGTCACCGGTGAAGAGCGCCCCGGAGTCCGGATCGAAGTAGGCGAGGTGATGGTAGGCATGACCCGGCGTATCATGGGCGACGAGGACGCCCCCGGCGGTCTCCGTCTCCTCCCTGTCTTTCAGGAT
>Ga0126314_10001595_pt1 | contig 10974 bp, 13 predicted proteins | sample Plot105B_FD_92535 | JGI IMG/M metagenome (GOLD analysis project Ga0126314, IMG submission 92535) | Serpentine soil microbial communities from UC McLaughlin Reserve, CA, USA - Plot105B | ecosystem: Environmental > Terrestrial > Soil > Grasslands | place: USA: UC McLaughlin Reserve, Lake County... | reverse complement strand
GAGCTCACCGTCCAGATCCGCGGCGCCGCGGCGGCCTCCTCCCCGGATGGCGCCGGCGCGCCGGTCGCCGGGGTGACCGAGGCGCTGGCCGAACCGTTCCACGACGACGACTTCTCCACGCGCCGCGGCTACGACGCCGGCTTCCTCGGGACCGAGGTCCGCCTCCCGCGCGTCCGCGACGGCGAGCAGGTCCTCTCGCGCCTCGACGACGGCTCGCCGGAGCTCCGCTACGAGCACTTCTCGGTGCTCCTGCACAAGCGCCGCCGGCTCGCCCTGCTCACCGCCTCCAACGTGGACGCGGCGCCCGCGCGCAAGCGACCCGAGCCGGGTCGGGACTACAGCCGCAAGGGCCTCACGGGTCTGGGCGACAACGACCAGGAGAAGTGGTTCACCGACCCGCGCGTGCCCGCCATCCACCAGCTCCCCGACCGGTTCTTCACGAAGGACCGCGGGTCGTTCGACAAGGGCCACATCGTCAGGCGCGAGGACGTCGCCTGGGGCCGCACCTACGACGAGGTGCGGCGCGCCAACGGCGACACGTTCCACGTGACGAACTGCTCGCCGCAGATCGCGCGGTTCAACCGATCCAACCTCAAGGGCGTCTGGGGCCAGCTCGAGAACCTGGTCCTCGCCCAGGCCAAGTCCGAGCGCTACTGCCTGTTCGCCGGGCCGGTCCTCCGCGACGACGACCCGATCTTCCGCGGCATCGACGATGACGGCACCGTCCGTGTCCCGATCCCGCGCCAGTTCTGGAAGATCGTCGTGGCGCGCAGCGACGAGGGGCTCGGGACGTTCGCCTTCATCCTCGACCAGGACCTCTCCGACACCAGCCTCGAGTTCGCGGTCGACGAGCTGTGGCGGACGCGGATGATCTCGCTCCCGGAGCTCGAGCAGCTCACGCAGCTGATCGAGTTCCCCCCGGAGCTGCACGCCTCCGATCAGATCGGCACGCCGCACGGCGAGGCGATCCTCGGCCACCCGGCCGTGGAGGCGTTCGCCGGCTGAGGTCCCGTCGACCCGGCGGGGTGAGCGCGCCTAGGGCCGGCGGCAGCTGCGCCCCTGCACCTGGACCAGGGCGAGCGCGAAGCCGTCGGCCGGGACGTCGCCCTTCTGCGGGAACAGCGCGCACTCCTCCGGCGTCGCGCACCCGCACCGGACGAGAGAGGAGTACACGATGCCGAAGGCATCCAAGTCGACCGCCTCGGAGCACGTCGAGATCGAGGGCTACGAGGGTCACCTCGAGAAGCTCGAGGGCGGATACACCGTCGCGTTCGAGCACTACACGGCCGACGCCGACCTGAGCCCGTTGTTCGCCGGCCTGCCGGACGACCGCTGCCAGGCGGCGCACTGGGGCTACGTGATCAACGGCAAGGTGAGCTTCCGGTTCCCCGACCGCGAGGAGACCTACGAGACCGGTGACGCCTACTACGCGCCGCCCGGGCACACGCCGGTCCTGTACGCGGGGACGGAGATCGTGGAGTTCAGCCCCACGGAGGAGCTCGACCGCACGTTCGAGGTCGTGACGCGGAACATGGAGGCGGCCGCTCGCTAGGTGCCGGCGGGCTGGAAGAGCTCGATCGGGTTGCCCGAGGGATCCTCCATCAGGATCTGCCGGCCGCCGGGACCGGTGACGATGTCGTTGCGGAACGTCAGGCCCACGTCGCGCAGGCGCGCGACCTCGCCGGGAGATCGTCCACGATGAAGTGGATGCGGTTCCAGCCTCCCGGCGCGGGCTTGCGGCCGTCGGGCATCGGGCGGCCGGCCGAGCTCTTCGGCCCGCTGAGCAGGAGCCGCAGGTGGCCGCGGACGACGTCCGCGAACGCCGGGGCGGCGCTCGAGCGCAGCTCGAACCCGAAGTGCTTGGTAGTAGCTGTCACGGCCGTCGGCGAGGCTCCGGCGCGCCCGCACGAGCCCGGCAGCCGGAGGTACGGTGGTGGGGCGGTCTCGGCGGCTACCACCCCGACCACGAGACATCAAATCGGCTTGATGCGTATCACCGGCCCGACGGCTCCGGGGCCACCTCGGGCGCTGCGATCGGCACCGGCGCACGGAGCTTGCCGAACGCCACGATCGCCACCGACAGTCCGATGACGGCGAAGACGACGGCGGTCGCGAAGGCGGACTGGAAGCCGTTGGTGAGCGCGGCCAGCGGGTCGCTGCCGTTCGCCTCGGAAACGGCGACGGTGGAGAGGATCGCGACGCCGACCGCACCGCCGATCTGGAACGACGAGTTGTTCAGCCCCGATGCCAGGCCCGCGTCCTCGTCGGCGACGCCGGCGAGCGACGCGATCGAGCCGGCGACGTAGACGGCGCCGAGTCCGGGGCCGAAGAGCAGGAGGCCGAAGAAGATGTCGCCGAGGTAGCTGCCGTCGACGGAGGCCTGGGACAGCAGCAGGCAGCCGAGGCCGGTCAGGACCATGCCGGTCATGGCGATCGCGCGCAGCCCGCCCTTGGTCGCGATGGCCTGTCCGGTGATCGACCCGAGCGCCGCCGTGACCGGCATGACGACCGAGGCGAGCCCGAACTCGAGCGCCGAGTAGTGCAGCACCCCCTGCGCGTACTGCGTGAGGATGAACGGCATGCCGAACGCCAGCATGCCGAGCGCGAACAGCACGAGGTTGCCGCCGACCAGCGCCCGCGAGCGGAACACGCGCAGCGGCGCCAGCGGCGCGGTCGCTCGCGCCTCGATCCACACGAACAGCGCCACCAGGGCGGCCGACACCCCCAGCAGACCGAGGGTCTGGCCGTCGGTCCAGCCCGCGTCGGGAGCCTCGACGACGGCGTAGACGAGCGTGACCAGCGCGGCGGTGATCATCACCCCGCCCGCGAGGTCGAACTCGCGCCGCCGCCCGTGATCGCGGCTCTCGCGCAGCAGCACGGGGCTGAGCGCCGCCACGCAGAGGGCGACGGGCACGTTGATGAAGAAGATCCACTCCCAGCCCAGCCCGTCGGTGACCGGCCCGCCCACCAGCCAGGCGGCCGTGGCGCCGACGCCGCCGATCGCGCCCCAGATCCCGAGCGCCTTGTTGCGCTCCGCGCCCTCCTCGAACGTGGTCATGAGGATCGACAGCGCGGTCGGGGTCATGATCGCCGCCGCCACGCCCTGGACGACGCGCGCCACGATCAGCGCCGCGACCGACGCGGCCAGGCCGCACGCCAGCGAGGCGAGCGCGAACAGCACGGTCCCGACCATGAAGACGCGCCGGCGCCCGAGGAGGTCCGCGGCGCGCCCGCCGAGCAGCAGCAGGCCGCCGAAGCTGAGCAGGTAGGCGCTGAGCACCCACTGCAGGTCGCCCGTCGAGAAGCCGAGCTCGGCATCGATCGACGGGAGCGCCACGACGACGATCGCCGAGTCGAGGATGACCATGAAGAACGCGACGCAGAGCAGTGCGAGCGCCTTCCACCGCTGTGGATCGAGAGCCGAGGGAGGGGGTGCCTGGAGAGCAGTCATAGTTGTGGGACCGTACCAATTAGTCCTAGAAAACAAGTACGGTTACCTTCACTAGGACCAACGGTGTTCTAAGCTGCTCGCCATGGCCACGATGCGGACCTACGGCGACGGATGCGGGATCGCGCACGCCCTCGACCTCGTGGGCGAGCGCTGGGCGCTGCTGATCGTGCGCGAGCTGCTGCTCGGCCCCAAGCGCTTCACCGACCTCCGCGACGGGCTCCCGAACGCGAGCCCCAACGTCCTCGCCCAGCGACTGCGCGAGCTCGAGCAGGCGTCGGTGGTGCGGCGCCGCAAGCTGCCGCCGCCCGCGAGCTCCCGCGTCTACGAGCTGACCGACTGGGGACGCGAGCTCGAGCCGGTCATCCGCACCTTCGGCCTGTGGGCCGTCCGCTCGCCGACGTTCCCGCATGACGCGCCCGTCGGCACCGACTCGCTCGTGCTCGCCCTCGGCACGCTGTTCGACGCGGACGCCGCGGAGGGGCTGAGCGCCTCCTACGAGCTCCGCCTTGGCGAGAGCAGCTTCCGGGCCCGCATCGCGGACGGGACCATCGAGCTCCGCCGCGGCCCCGCCGACGACGCGGACGCGATCGTGGTGACCGCGGCCGACACGCTCGCCGCGATCCTCTGGGGCGACCGCGAGCTCGACGACGCAGTGCAGGCCGGCGAGGTCAGGATCGACGGCGACCGGCGCGCCGTGGCCCGCTTCGTCGGGCTCTTCCCTCAGCCGGCGCCGGTCGCGCAGCCGGCCTGAGCGACGTGGCTAGCGGACGCTGATCGCGTCGAGCCGGCGATCGATGGCGCGCCGGGCGCGCTCGAGCGGCTGGCTCGTACGCATGACGACGTACTGGGCGTTGGCGAGAAAGAGGGAGGCTTCGATCTCGAACGCGAGCTGGTCCGGGTCTTCGTCGCCGCCGATCGACCCCTCGGCCTGGGCGTCGCGCACCGCCCGCGCGAGCCCGTCGACCCAGTCGGCGAGGAACGCGACGAGCCGGTCGCGCACGGGACCGGGTTGCATGTCGACCTCCGCGAGGGCCGACGCGAAGAAGCAACCGCCCGGGAACGTGTCCGCCGCGATGTAGCCGAGGTAGCCGTCGACGAGCCGGCGCAGCCGCTCCTGTGCCGACGCGGCCCCTGCCGCCGGATCGGTGACGCGGTCGGCGAAGATCGCCTCCGCCGTCTCGATCGCGGCAAGCTGCAGCTCCTTCTTGGACCCGAAGTGCGAGTAGAGGCCGCTCTTGCTCATCTCCACGGCGTCGGCGAGCCGCCCGATCGAGAGGCCCTGCAGCCCCTCGACCGTCGCGAGTCGCGTCGCCTGCGCGAGGATCGCGCCGCGGCTGCGCTCGCCGTCGCTGCGCCGCCGCCGGCGTTGCCGTGCTTCCGCGCGCGGGGTCGTCTTGTCGCTCACAGGGGTTACAAGCTAGCACGAACGGTCGTAGTATCTCGGGACCTATCCAGCACGATCGGTCGTTCTCACTAGGAGCACCCCATGAGCACCGCCGTCCAGGAAGAACTCGTTCAAAACCTCAGGAGCAGGGTCTCGGGCAGCGTCCTCGACGCCGAGGACCTGCGCTACGACGAGGTACGCGCCGTCCACAACGGCCTCATCGACCGCCGGCCGCTGGTCATCGTCCGGGCCGCGGACGCCCGCGACGTCGTCGCCGCCCTCGCGGCGGCGCGCAGCGCCGGGCTCGAGGTGTCGGTCCGCGGCGGTGGGCACAACGTCGCGGGGCGCGCCGTGACCGACGGCGGCCTGATGATCGACCTCGCCGAGATGCGGGCGATCGAGGTCGATCCCGAGCGCCGGACCGCCACCGCGCAGGGCGGGGTGACGTGGGCCGAGCTCAACGATGCCACCGCCGCGCACGGCCTCGCCGTCACGGGTGGCGTGGTGTCGAGCACCGGCATCGCGGGCCTCACGCTCGGCGGCGGCCTGGGCTGGCTGATGGGCACGCATGGCCTCGCCGCCGACAACCTGGAAGCCGTCGAGCTCGTGACCGCGGCGGAGGACGTGCTCAGCGTCGACGGCGTCCACCACCCCGACCTGCTGTGGGCGCTGCGCGGGGGAGGAGGGAACTTCGGGGTCGCGACGGCGTTGACCTACCGCCTGCACCCGCTCGACTCGGTCACCGGTGGGCTGATCGCGCACCCGCTCGACGCGGGCGGCGATCTGCTGCGCTTCTACCGCGACGCCGTCGCGGAGGCCTCCGACGACCTGTCGGTCTTCGCGGGCCTCGTCCACGCTCCGGACGGCTCCGGCGCGAAGCTGGCCGTCCTCGTCGCCTGCCACGCGGGCGAGCCCGCGGCCGCCGAGCGCGAGCTCGCGCCGTTCACGAGCTACGGCTCCCCGCTCGCGGTGCAGGTCGGCCGGATGCCGTACCCCGCCATGAACCGGCTCCTCGACGGCGGCTTCCCGAAGGGGGCGCTCAACTACTGGCTCTCGAGCTTCACGGGCGGTCTGACCGACGCGCTGATCGACACCGCCGTCGAGCGATTCGCCGACACGCCGTCGCCCATGAACTCGATCCTGTTCGAGCACTTCCACGGCGCCGTGACGCGCGTCGGCCCCACCGACACCGCGGTGCCGCACCGCGAAGCGGGCTGGAACCTCCTGATCCCCTCCGTCTGGACCGCCCCGGACTCGACCGCGGACAACGTGCGCTGGACGCGCGACACGTTCGACGCCGTCCGCCCGCAGCTCGTCGCGCGCCGCTGGCTCAGCTACCTCGGCGACGACCAGGGCGCCGACGCCGTCCGCGCCGCCTACGGCCCCAACTACGACCGGCTGCGCGCGATCAAGCGCCGCTACGACCCCGACAACGTCTTCCACCTGAACCACAACATCGAGCCGGCGAACGAGCAAGCGGCTTAATCTGGATCGTTTCCAGAATCTGTGCCAGACTTGGGGGATGCCGACGACCGCGGAGCTCGAGGCGATGCTGCGCAACGCCTCCCTGCACGTCACGCGCCCTCGCGTGGCGGCGCTGGCCGCGGTGTACGAGCATCCGCACGCGGACACCTACTCGATCATCTCCTTCGTCCGCGAGGAGCTCGGCGGGGTGTCCCAGCAGGCCGTCTACGACGTGCTGCAGGCGCTGACCGAGGCGGGCCTCGTCCGGCGCATCCAGCCGCGGGGCTCGGTGGCGCGCTACGAGTCGCGCGTCGGCGACAACCATCACCACATCGTGTGCCGGTCGTGCGGCGTCATCGCCGACGTCGACTGCGCGGTCGGCGCGGCGCCCTGTCTGGACCCGGCTGACGATCACGGCTTCGCGATCGACGAGGCCGAGGTCATCTACTGGGGTCTGTGCCCCGCATGCTCCCGATCACGCACTGACCCTGAGGGGGATTTCCTTGTCTGACAAGCCAGACGCAGAAGTTGGAGAGATGAATGAGCCGATCCAGGCCGCCGGCTGCCCGGTGCACGGTCGCGCTCCGCACCCGACCCAGGGCGGGGGGAACAGGGGCTGGTGGCCGGACCGCCTGAACGTGAAGATCCTCGCCAAGAACCCGGCCGTGGCCAATCCGCTCGGCGAGGACTTCGACTACGCCGAGGCGTTCGAGTCCCTCGACCTCGACGCGGTCAAGGAGGACATCGAGGACGTGCTGACGACCTCGCAGGACTGGTGGCCGGCCGACTACGGCCACTACGGCCCGTTCATCATCCGGATGGCGTGGCACAGCGCCGGCACGTACCGCATCAGCGACGGCCGCGGCGGCGCCGGTGCGGGCCAGCAGCGCTTCGCGCCGATCAACAGCTGGCCGGACAACGGCAACCTGGACAAGGCGCGCCGGCTCCTGTGGCCGGTCAAGCAGAAGTACGGCCAGAGCATCTCCTGGGCCGACCTGATGATCCTCGCCGGAAACGTCGCGCTCGAGTCGATGGGCTTCAAGACGTTCGGTTTCGCTGGCGGCCGGGAGGACGTCTGGGAGCCCGACGAGGACGTCTACTGGGGCCCCGAGACCGAGTGGCTCGGCGACGAGCGCTACACCGGCGACCGCGAGCTCGAGCAGCCGCTGGGCGCCGTGCAGATGGGCCTGATCTACGTCAACCCGGAGGGGCCGAACGGCAACCCCGACCCGCTCACCGCGGCCAAGGACATCCGCGAGACGTTCGCCCGCATGGCGATGAACGACGAAGAGACCGTCGCGCTGATCGCCGGCGGCCACACATTCGGCAAGACCCACGGCGCCGCTGACCCGCTGCAGTACGTCGGCCCCGAGCCCGAGGGCGCTCCGATGGAGGCGCAGGGCCTCGGCTGGAGCAACAGCTACGGCACGGGCAAGGGCGCGGACACGATCACGAGCGGGCTCGAGGTCGTGTGGACGGAGACGCCGACGCAGTGGGGCAACCGCTTCTTCCAGAACCTGTTCGGCCACGAGTGGGAGCTGACCAAGAGCCCCGCCGGCGCCAACCAGTGGGTGGCCAAGGACGCGGGCGAGACCATCCCCGGCCCGATCGACCCGTCGGACACGCGCCGGCCGACGATGCTCACGACCGACCTGTCACTGCGGTTCGACCCGATCTACGGGCCGATCTCCAAGCGCTTCCTCGAGAACCCGGACGAGCTCGCCGACGCGTTCGCGCGCGCGTGGTTCAAGCTCACGCACCGCGACATGGGGCCCGTCTCGCGCTACCTCGGGCCGGAGGTCCCGACCGAGACGCTGATCTGGCAGGACCCGGTCCCCGAGGTCACGCACGAGCTGATCGGACCCGACGACATCGCCCACCTCAAGGGTCAGATCCTCGAGTCCGGGCTGTCCGTCGCCCAGCTGGTCAGCACCGCCTGGGCGTCGGCGTCGACGTTCCGCGGCAGCGACAAGCGCGGCGGCGCGAACGGGGCGCGCATCCGTCTCGAGCCGCAGCGCGGCTGGGAGGTCAACGAGCCCGACCAGCTGGCGACGGTGCTGAGCACGCTGGAGGGGATCCAGGCGACGTTCAACGCCTCGGGCAAGTACGTCTCGCTCGCCGACCTGATCGTCCTGGGCGGCTCGGCGGCGATCGAGCTGGCCGCCAAGAAGGCCGGCTACGACGTCGAGGTCCCGTTCGCGCCCGGGCGCACGGACGCGTCGCAGGAGCAGACCGACGCCGACTCCTTCGCCCCGCTGGAGCCGACCGCGGACGGGTTCCGCAACTACCTCCGCAAGGAGCACCACCGGCTCCCGGCCGAGTACCTCCTGCTCGACCGCGCGAACCTGCTGACCCTCAGCGCTCCCGAGCTGACCGTCCTCGTGGGCGGCCTGCGGGTGCTCGGCGCGAACCACGTGCAGTCCCCGCTAGGCGTCTTCACCTCGACGCCGGGGTCGCTGACCAACGACTTCTTCGTGAACCTGCTCGCGCTGGGCACGGAGTGGTCGGCCGCGTCCGAGGACGCGGACGCCTTCGAGGGCCGCGACGCCGTCACGGGCGAGGTCAAGTGGCTCGGCAGCCGTGCCGACCTCGTGTTCGGTTCCAACTCCGAGCTGCGCGCGATCGCCGAGGTCTACGCGAGCGACGACGCGCGCGAGAAGTTCGTGCGCGACTTCGCCGCGGCGTGGGTGAAGGTCATGAACCTCGATCGGTTCGACCTGGCCTGATCAGGACGTCCGGGGCCGGCCGCTCGCCGGCCGGCCCCGGACCGTTCAGGCGCGGAGGTCGGCGCTGCCGAACGGGGCGCTGAAGGCGCGGCACCAGATCACGACCGTGTGGCTGCGCACGTCGACGCCGGTGGGGATCGCGTACTGCTGGTCGCCGCGGTTGCCCTTGAGCCCGCCGAGGTCGATCGCGCCGCCGGCGCCGCCGTCGGAGGAGCCGCCGCGGACGAGGCGCACGCGCAGGTCTGGCCCGGGGGACGTGGAGAACGACGTCAGCGTGAGGTAGCGGCGGCCGTCGGTGTCGCGGATGACGCGCGCGCTGCCGGCGGTCGCGTGCTCGTGGGAGCGGAAGCGCCCGCTCGCGAGCTCGAGGGGAGCGGCGGACGGGCGGTCGCGCTCCGGCGCGGGGGCCGCGGTGATCACGCGCTCGTGCACGACGTCGTCGCGCAGCGTCGTGGCGCCGAGGTAGGCGCCGACGGCACCGGCGGTGACGACGTAGGCGGCGATCACCGGGATCCGCAGCGACCGCCGGCGGCGCGCGAGGAGCACGCAGGCGGCGCCCGAGACCGCGAACCACGCGGCCGTCAGCGCCATCGAGGTGCGGTAGTCGTCGCTGATGACCCCACCCGCGACCCAGACGCCCGCGACGACGATCGCAGCGACGGCGGGGGCGGCGAGGAGCGGGCGGATGGCGGGCATGCGCTTCGGTCCTCCGCAGGCGCCGGACGTTACGCCGGGCGCCGGGAGTCGCGGAACGGGGCGAGCAGCGCGGCGGTCGCAGGGAGCGCCTCGAGCTCCCGCGTGCGCCCGGTGAGGTCGACCGCGGAGCGGATCTGCTCGACATAGGCGTCGCAGCCCTCGCACACGGCCACGTGGGCCTCGAAGCGCTCGGCCTCGCGAACGGGGAGGGCGCCCTCGAGATAGTCGGTGACCAGCTCGACCAGCTCGCGACATGTGAGGGTCCGGTACACCCTGCTCAGTCTCGCGAGCCGGCCAGGCGTTACACGAGCCCCAGCCGAGCGGCGAGCCACTCGCTCTGGCGTGCCCGTTCCGCGTGGTAGGCCGGGACGCCGCCGGCCCGCTCGGCGATCCGCGCGGCGACGAAGCCGAGCAGGGCGGGCCCCTCGGGAACCGAGGGCTCGATCACGTCCTCCCAGCGCTCGAGGCCGGTCGCACGCGCGATCTCGTGCGCGCGGTCGGCGCAGTGACGGGTGTAGGCGGCGCGGAAGTCGTCGTCCCACGCGTCGACCCGGACCAGCAGGCGGCCGCGACGAGCCACCACCTTCGTCTTGTGCTCGACGATCTCGCCGTCGAGCTCGATCGCGTACAGCACGCGGCCGGCCCAATAGGGCAGGTCGCCGACGCGGCAGGCGTGGATGCCGCTGCGGCAGGGATCCGGCTCGGTCTCCACCCATGCCCCGGGGCCGTCGGCGGGGAGCGGCCATGCGAAGCGCGTGAACACGCCGGTGCCGTCCGCGCGCAGGAACTTGTACGCGATCACGTGCGCCTCCACTCCCGGAACGCGTCGAGCAGCTTGTCGCGGGTCTCCGGCGGGACGTCCTCTTCGGTGATGCGCCCGACCGTGGCGATCGTGGTGCGGATCTGGTCGAGGTAGAACTCGCAGCCGTCGCAGAAGTTGACGTGCTGCTCGAACAGCGACGCCTCCTCCGGCTCGAGTGCCCCGTCGAGATAGTCGTTGACGAGCTCGACGACCTCCTGGCAGCTGATGTGCTCAGCCATCGAGGTGCCCTTCGAGCGCGCTGCGGACCTTCGACCGCGCGCGGTGCAGCAGGACGCGCTGGTTGCCCTCGGAGACGTCGAGCGCCGCGCAGACCTCCTCGGCGTCGCAGCCCTGGATGTCGCGCATGGTGATGACGAGGCGCTGAGCGGGCGGGAGCTGCCCGATCGTCGCGACCACGATCTCGAGGGTCTCACGCTCGTGGAGCGCCTCG
>Ga0126314_10001593_pt1 | contig 10978 bp, 9 predicted proteins | sample Plot105B_FD_92535 | JGI IMG/M metagenome (GOLD analysis project Ga0126314, IMG submission 92535) | Serpentine soil microbial communities from UC McLaughlin Reserve, CA, USA - Plot105B | ecosystem: Environmental > Terrestrial > Soil > Grasslands | place: USA: UC McLaughlin Reserve, Lake County... | reverse complement strand
GTCTGATCGGAGGCGAAGTACGCAGACAGTTTCTTTTAAAGCCTATCAAACTCGTAGCCAACGGCGGAGGCGCATAGGCGATCCCAACTTCTGATAAGCACGGACGAGAGCCCGAGGATGGTAGCGTAGCAGCATTAAAAGACCTCGCATCACCCGCTTCCACTCACGCTTGTCTACGTGAGCACGCACCTGCAAGGTAAGCTGCGTCTTAAACTCGCCCAAGCGATACTTGTTCATGGCTTCTGCAACAGCAAGAGCGAGACCTGGTTCGGTCCCTAGTCTCTCAAGCGCATTTAAATTTTCTCGTGCGAATGCCTCATCGCTCTCGTCACTCAAGTTCATGTTCGCAACGACTCTAAGATCTAAATTGTGAGGCAAGGTCTTGCATCGTTCTAGTGCACCGGCCGCTCGCAGGTTCACCATTGTACGCAGGCACTTCTCACAATGCCCACAGTTGTAAGCGTTGTTCTTATTATTCCAACCCCAGCAGACACGCAGCCACTTCATAGCCGTTTCATGTCTCGAGATGTAAGCCACTTTCTCGACTCGCGTTGCCTCGCATCCGTCGTGCTCGATACGTGTCAATTCTGTGCTCCACAGTGGATCGAGCAACGGATGAGAGCCCCACGGAAAGAGATCAGCGTAACTATGGGAGGAAGGAATTAGCACCTTGTGAAATAGGTGCTGAAAAAGTAGGCCGACGCTTGCCAGTGCTCCACCCTGGTACGCCCCCCAACCGATAAACGTATCCGAAAACGAGCGAAGGTTTGTTTCGACTTCTATGAGAGGCTTGCCGAGTTCCCTTGCGACCTCACGCGCCATATGAGAGGCTTGCGTACGAAGCACTCCGTTTGTGAGAGGGATATCAAAACCGTGTACAAAGATTAGGTGTGTAACCTCATCATGGTGCTTAAGGACGCTGTAGAATGAATCTACCCCGCCACTAAAGAAGCAAGCAACACCTGAGCCACGCTCATCACGTTCACTCCAAACCTCGCTATCCACGTGGATTTGCTGGAACTTTGCACCTGGTACTGGCGCCCCTGGTAGCGCCGCACCCCAGTGCTCTGTGCCCCAGAGGCGAAAAACATCTTGAATCCTTGGTACGGCCGAGAAGAGCTGAGAGGAGATCCTTGCTGGTAGCTTCAGGTGAGAACCTGTAGCCATGGCGGGAAGCAGAGCGAGGGGCAGGAGAAAATCTACTTCCTTTCCTACGCTTTCGGATGTCTCAAATGAGACAGGACGTACTTCGTTACCAAGCGTGATGGAGGCTGACACCCCTTTGGCGTCCCATTCAGCACGTGGAACGATTAGCTCGTTTAGAGGTCTATCGGTAGCTCTAACTGTCTATCCCTTCTCTCTATTTCTCGAACAACCGGCTCGAATGATTATATGGTTTCAAAGAAAGGGCCGCGGGGTTATCGAAACCAGCTGACAATGGTGTAACGCTCGCCACGAGTGACAGGAGTGACCTCGTGAAGAATGTTGGAGCGAAAGGCGACCAGTAATCCTTCCTCGCCAGTTAAAGGAAAACCAATATTTCTCTGGCGTGGCTCATCCATTAGACGGTAGAACGTTAAGGAACCTCCACTATAAGAATCAGGTTCAGAATCTTCGGCCTCACTGTTCAAAAATACAACTGCCGATATTTGTCGCTCCTTTAAGAACGCAGGCGCCTCGGGGTCGGTACTGTTGTCGGGATGCCGTCGGAAGAAATCTCCCTCCTTGTAGACCAAGAAACCCGGTTTTTGGCAGCCATTGAGCTGTACGTTGAAATGACCCCCAAGCATAGGCACAAGAGCTAGCAAACGTTCCTCTACAAGAGCTCTTGTCTGCGTCGAGACTTTGGCTGACTTGGTACTACGCGTTTTCTCATCAACCGCATTATCGGGGCCCTCTTTCTCCACGACCGTCGCTGGAGTGCTAGGGGTTGTCTGCATCTCGGATCGAATCCTCAAGCACAACGCGGGATCGAAAAAGCCCTTATACACAAAGAGCCCAAAGCGAGTAAAAAAGTCAGCGTTCGGCATTCGTCTTCCTTCCAGCACTACGCCTTCTAAGTATAGCTATGAGATAGCGTATAACCGTTGAGATAGCGGCGTCAAATATAACAGGAGAGCAGCAGAGTCTAGCAAGAAGCGCTGAAGGGCCTAGCACAGGCGTAGCACGCACTACAGCGGTGGTCAAAACTACTGACCCATAGATGATAGCGGAAGAATAAATGCCTGCTCCAAAGACCTCTGTCGGGAAGAAGGTGAAAGCTACAGAACCGGAGTTCCTTGGGACCTCGCGTGTACGGCACACCGATTCAACCATTATGACTAACGCTGTAGGTAGAGTCATGCGACGCGCAAGCTTTACCTAAGTTGCATTTTACAAACTACGGTAAGTCCCAGTCCTCTTTCAGCCCCTCTGACTGGAGAACCTTCACCGCTTTGGCTATGCTGTGCCCTGTGAAAGAGGACGTTCACAGTCCGGCCTAGGTCGCTCGCACCCTTAAGTTAACGACTTGTAACCTGCACATACTTTTTATGCCATATCAGACAGTCGCCACGTATAACACTCACCTATGAACAGGATGGGCGAGCACAGAATGGTAGATTACGTGTTGATGCCGGATGAGCGTTTTCGCGAGATGGTGCATTTGCCAGGAGAGGCGAGCCGGTAACCAATGTTACAACTGAGCGCATGTACCAGGGTTCCCTGCTGCCGCACCCGTAGAAAAATTGTTTTTGCGAGGGTGGAGGCAATACTCTCCACCCTATAGTTTGGGAGACACCGTCAAGGAGCAAGGTACTTTGTGTAAAATGTCGCTGGATATGCTGTGATGAATTAAGTAAAAGAGATGGAGTTGTACGGTAGTTGGGCACAAAAATTCGACGATTCGAAGAAGGTAATGGCCAGAGATGAGGGCTACCATGTTTTGGCTGGGCGGCAGCATCCTTAGTCCCAGATGAATCGGCTGCGTAAATTCTTGCATCTCACCCCTAGTGACCGCCGCTTGCTATTCAGAACCGTGCTTTTGCTCGGAGCAATCAGGCTGGGATTGCGATTACTTGCATTTCGGACCCTGCAGCGTATAGTAATTCAACTGGCGCAGACGCCTACTGATCCGCAACTTGCTAGGAGGGCCTCGGTAGACCGCCTCGTCTGGGCGGTAACTGTGGCAAGCCAATATGTGCCGAAGGCAACCTGCCTGACCCAAGCCCTAGCCGCACAAATATTGCTCGGCCGGCATGCCTACCCAACTCAGCTCCGCGTCGGCGTCGCTAGAGGCGAGGAAGGGCGATTAGAAGCTCATGCCTGGCTGGAGAATCAGGGCAAGGTAATAGTGGGTGGAGGAGAATTATCTCGCTACACCCTGCTGCCGGGCATGGAGTGGGGAAGCCTGTGAGGGTTATGGTCTGTAGTAATACCTCTCTACTGTTGGTCCTCAGCGAATGAATGCTCAGATGCACGGACAAGAAGCTGAGAGTATTGGTACTGTGGGCAGGTGAAGCTCTCCTATTGGTGCGCGGCCTCCGGACACTTCTACGTGTTTACGCGGGAGTTGCAAAAACGAATCAACTTCACAGTCAACTTGATATATTTATCTAGGCGCTATTAGGCGGAGCTAGTACTATATCTAGGAGCTGATTAGTGGAATCACGCTATATTGTGGGGATTTCCAGGACCGCGGGGGTTTTTAAGATTACCAAACGATTGGGATAGGCTAAGAAGTATTAATATCTCGTTTAGAAAGTAATAAAATTATTATAACCGGGCTTGACAATGTTAAAGTGAACAGCAACAATACAGGCTTATGTTGTAGTAGGAAACTGCGAGCGACTTTGAGAGGAGGGAGGGTCAGGATGGAAACTCGGGAAAACAAGCGCTCCTGGAAACCGATGAATCTCAACCCTGTTGGGTACATCGATCAAGTGGTAGAGGCCACCGAAGGCAAGGTTACCCCCGAAGCCGTTGATACAGGGGGCGAGCCCAACACCAAGCCACCGGGCGACACCACCTAAACCTTTATAAGGTAGAGCTAAACAGCTGGTAGGTTCCAGCTTTTTATTTTACAGAGCTTGGCCACTCGCGTTGTAAGTTTTCGTGAGTGGCCAAGCTCTTGGCTGAGGGGTTAGTAAGATTACTTTCATCAAGCCGGTTGTTGTTCCCGAGCAACGAGGATTCTATGGAAAAAGAAAATCAAAGTAATAGGGCTGATGCTCCGCCTCTTCAGGCTGGTCCAGATACCGTGTTCAACCGTATCGGCGACGAAGGCGTGCTTATTGACATGAGGACAAACCGCATCTACGACCTGAATTCGAGTGGTGCGCGTTTCTGGGAACTACTCTGTGCTGGTCATGATAGGGCAACGATACGGCAGCTGATGTTGCAAGAATTCGATGTAGCTGAAGCCGAGCTCGACCGCGAAATCGAAGACATGCTCGCCTCGCTGAAAAGAGAAGGGCTCGTAATCCAACACGCAGAATTAGACTGATCGATGACTAGAATCAAGTGTCAACTCGTCGAGCGGTCAGAAACGGGGTGGATTGTTTCGCTGGGCGAAGGTGCCCTGGTAGAAACTAGGGAAAGGCGTGCGAACGGGACACGATTCTCCCGCACTGTAGGGGCAGATGCTGAGCCACACTGGGCGAAGCTCGGGATTGAGGAAACTACTCACACACCACCCGCTATCGCTGAAGGCGCATCTTGTCGGGTAATCTTCGACGGTCTACTGCACAACCGCGCAGAGTTGAGCGATCGCTTAGCTGCTCAGTCCACGCCTGCCGCAAACGACGCTGAGTTGATTTTGCAGGCTTATTTGCACTGGGGCGAAGATGTGCTGCACAGAGTAAAAGGCTACTTCGCAATACTGATTTGGGACGAGAGACGAGACGTCTTGCTGTGCGCGCGGGACCTGCTCGGGGTTTACCCCCTTTTCTACGCCGACGCCGGACGTGAGACGCTGTTCTCCACCTCGCTTGAGACGCTGGTTCGGCATCCACGCGTTTCAAATGCGATCAATCGGGCCGCGCTGGTAGATCGCTTGACTTATCGCTTCCCGAGACTAGAGGAAACCCCCTTCGAGGCTGTCAGTCGCGTGCCACACGGCCGCATTACGAGGATGAACGGCACAGGAGAAGCTCGGGAAACGTACCATTACTCGCCTTTGGCCGCTAATCTCACTGAGGTGAATTGGATTGGCGAAGATGAGCTGGAGCAGTTCGACGAGCTGCTTGATCAGGCCGTGGACCGCTGCCTGCAACTGGGTCGGGCTGGCATCTTCTTGAGCGGTGGCCTCGATTCAGTAAGCGTAGCCACTGTGGCGGCAGGCACCAGTCACCGCAAGGGCTTGCAAGACCCCCTGGCATTATCTATCGTCTTTCCGAATCCCGAGGATAACGAGGAACCTATTCAGCGTGGCGTGGCTTCAGGACTAGGCATTCCGCAGGAACTGGTGCCGCTATATGAGGCAACCGGCTCGCAGGGCGTACTTTCGGCGTCAGTGGAGGAGAGCAGCAAGCTGCCAGCTCCCGTGCTGAACCCCTGGTATTCAGCTTACAAGAATCTGCGACTATTGGCCAAGCGCCAGGGTTGCCAGGTCATTCTTTCAGGTATCGGCGGGGACGAGTGGCTCGTTGTTAACTCCTACTACACTGCTGACCTATTACGCCGTCTAGACGTCAAAGGTTTCTACCGGCTCTACAACAGCTATCAAAGCTCCTATCAGGGCCATATCAATCATTCATATCTCCGCAACATGGCTCTAATGCTGTGGCGATCTGGAGCTCTACCGTTGCTGGGTGCGACTGCCCTCAGGACTTTTCCCCGAACGGCCTCGTGGGTATTCAGCAAGCGTCGACAGCGACTCATCTCGCAGTCGGTACCGGATTGGCTTGCGCCAGATCCTGACTTCCGGCAAGAGATGTACCAACGCTACGAACAGACGCGGCGTAGGCCGGCGAGCCCCCGGAGCTTTTACCTAGAATGGACAGGGCTCTTTAACTCTACGATGCACAGCATGGAGATGGAGGAAGGCTTTGACGCCGGGCGCCGTACGGGTATGCCTCATCTTATGCCCTACTACGACGCCGATCTCGTCGATCTGATGCATCGGACACCGCCCGAGCTTCTAAACCGGGGTGGACGTTCGAAGGGTTTGGTGCGGCAGACGGTTGCCCGGCGGCTTCCCGGTCTGGGTTTCGAACGGCAAAAGAAACGGTTTGTCCACCAGTACTACAATAAGATGCTCCTTAACGAGGGGGTACCCCTCTGGCAGAAGATGGGCGGCGCGCAAGCCCTGAGCGAGCTCGGCATCGTAGATGGACCAGCTGTGGAGTCGGCTCTAGCGACGCTTTCTTCGGGCAACCAGTCGCGAGGTATTTGGCGCATCAGGGAACTCCTGGTTATAGAAGCGTGGCTTCGATCGCGCCTGTGACTTCTCCCTCTGAAAAGATAGTGGTGCAATCTAGCACGTTTGTGTCGCACAATATCCCAGAGCTGACTATTGTAGACACGGGTTCGGCACCTCCGGCCCTTCCGAGCGTCACCGATCCCGGGGTGCAGGTGTGGCGCGACCACGATGGAACTGTGTCCGCCTACGGACACACCGTAAGCGGGATACACTGGATGCATCTGCCGGGACTGGCGAGTTTCCGCTTCGGGGGGGGTACGGACGGGGTGATGGCTATCGCCCAGCCTGCTGTGCGGGAAGACCGAATTTTGGGCCAGTATTACCGAAGCGTGTTGCCGATGGTGCTGCAGGTGCGCGGCTGGGAGGTACTCCACGCGAGCGCCGTCTTAACCTCCAAGGGTGTGGTTGCAATGTGCGCTACCTCAGGGACCGGCAAATCGACCACGGCCGTTGGGCTGAGCCAGCGGGGTTGGCCTCTGTGGGCCGATGATGCCGTTGCTTTCGAGGCGCTAGATTCAGGCATCAAGACTGTTCCGCTACCGTTCAATTTACGTCTGCTCTCCGACGCGACGGTGTTCTTTGGGCAGGGTGCAAAAACAGCGGGCGCCGATAATAGCCGGAACGGTATAGAGCGGATTGAGAAGGAACCCCAACAGCTGACTGCGCTGCTCTTACTCACTCGGGCGCATGATGGCTGCGGCGACGAAGTGGTTCGGGTCCGTCGGCTTTCGTCTGCTGAGACCTTTGTAGGTCTACTCACGCATGCCTACTCTTTTAACCCACGAGACGTAGAGCGAAGGCGAAGTATGACGCAGCACTACCTGGACCTGATTACACTAGTACCAACCTTCGAAGTGAGCTTTCAGCCCGGCCTTGAGAGACTCCCGGCGGTCCTCGACCGGATGGAGCAGCTTATCCACCACGATTTGGAGGAAGCCCCATAATTGCCCCTAGCAAGTAACAGTAGCCTCAAAACAGGTGCTCGCCCTGAAACGGAGCTGCTCCTTCTCTGTGCCCGAACACGTATGAACCCCGAAACGACCGCCGGGGTTGAGTCTCTGCTTCAAGGGAACATAGACTGGGACTATCTGCTGGAGATGGCCCAGGAGAACGGAGTTATTCCGCTCCTGTACTGGAACCTCAACTCAACCTGTCCGGAAGCCGTTCCCAAGGCCACCCTAGATCACCTCCAAGATCGCTTCCGCAAGAATACCCAAAAGGCCGTATTCATGGCCGGGGAGTTGATCAGGCTCCTAAATCTATTTGAGGAGCGCGGCATCTCCGCTGTCCCTTACAAAGGACCATTTCTAGCTGCGTCCCTCTACGGGAACCTTGCGCTCCGGCGGCGGTCCGTCGATCTGGACATCCTGATTCCTGAGAAAGATGTCCTGAAAGCCAAAGACCTGTTGCTCTCCCAGGGATACCATCCAGAAGACAAATGGACTCGCCAACAGGAAAAGGTCCTCCTCCGAGCTTCGTGCGAGTACACTTTTGTGCACTATGGCAAGAGGATCAAGGTGGAACTTCACTGGAAAATTACGCCGAATTACTTCTCTTTCCCTCTCGATCCCGAGCGCCTGTGGGAGCGCCTTATACCAAGCTCTCTTGCGGACAAGGAAGTCCTGAGCTTTTCTCCAGAGCATTTACTCCTGATCCTCTGCGTGCACGGTGCCAACCATCTCTGGCAACAGCTGGAGTTTATCTGTGGTGTTGCCGAGCTGATTCGCGTTAACGAGAGTCTGAATTGGGGGGAACTCATGAAAGAGGCTAGGGAGTTGGGCAGCGAGCGCATGCTCTTTCTGGGCCTCTTCCTGGCTAACGATCTTCTGGGAGCTCCACTTCCCGGCCCAGTCTTGCAAAGAGTGCGAGCTGATTCCTCCGTGAAAGCCCTTGCTGCGCAGGTGTGCGAACGACTTTTCCGCGAGGCCTCTAGTCCTCCACCTGGCGTTCTTGAAACTTCGCTCTTTCATCTCAGGACGAGGGAACGCCTGCAGGACAGGGTCCTATACTGCATCCGGCTTGTGATGAGCCCTACCGAGTATGACTGGGCGGCGCTGCCATTGCCCGAAGCTCTCTCCTTTTTCTACTATATACTCCGGCCTATCCGGCTGCTGACCGGTAAGTACGGGCTACTAGGTTTGTTAAGACGATTTCTGTGAGCGCAAAAGTTTTTTACAGGTTCGCCGCCGCTTCGTCAAACAGCCCCCTTCGGAGATACATCGGCGCCCTCGTCAGCGTGATGTCCTGGAAGGCTGCGGTGGCCCTGTTGCTGATGATCTTCGCTGGCCTGACGGAAGGCGTCGGATTGCTGTTACTGTTGCCGCTTCTGCAAGTGGTGGGCCTGGACGTGCAGCAGGGTGCCATAGGACAGATCGGCGAGTTCGTAGCCTCGCTCTTCACCACCGTAGGTATGCACCCGACGTTGATTGCCGTCCTCGGGCTCTATGTGCTCGTTATCAGCGCTCAGGCCCTTTTACGCCGCCAGCAAACCATCTTCAACCTTACCCTCCAGCACGAGTTTATAGCTCACCTCCGACAGCACCTGCACCGGGCGATAGCAAATACTAACTGGCTATTTTTCTCCCGAAGCCGGTCTTCCGACTTCACGCACGCCCTAACTACCGAGCTTGACCGAGTCAATCTGGCGACCGCTTCTCTCTTATCTTTGGTCAGCAACGCGATAGTAGCGGCTACCTATGTCCTTTTTGCAGTAGCGTTATCGGCAAAGATGAGCATTTTGGTATTAGCCCTTGGCGTCGGATTGGTGCTGTTACTCCGTGGGAAAGCGCGAGCAACACGCCGGAGCGGAGAGGGAGTCTCAAGAGAGACCAAGAGTCTCCATGCGGCGGCTAGCGAGCACTTAAACGGAATGAAGACCGTTAAGAGCTACGGCACGCAGGATCATAACGTGGCCCTCTTCTCGAGGCTGACCCAGCGAGTGGCGCAAATGTACGTCGATGCAGTCAGGCACCAAACCGACGCGAGATGCTTATTACAGATAGGTTCGGTGTTAGTAATAAGTCTCGTTACTTATATCTCAATCGAGATTATGGCTATCCCGACGGGCGGGCTACTCTTGTTGCTCTTTTTGTTCGCCCGGATTATGCCTATGCTCTCCGGCCTCCAACAGAATTACCAACAGTTTCTTGCCATGTTACCGGCGTTTGAGACCGTAACGGAGATGCAGGCCCGGTGCGAAGCGGCGGCCGAGCCGCAGCCGGTACGCTCTGAAGGCTTTGAGCTGCGGGAAGGTATCCGGTTCGAAAGCGTCTCTTTCGCCTACGAAGAAAGTGGCAACCCCCTCATTGTCTCTCATCTCGACCTGACCATCCGTGCGGGAGAGACCACCGCTCTCGTCGGTCCGTCCGGAGCCGGCAAGAGCACGATAGCCGACTTGGTCATGGGTTTGATCAAGCCACATAAGGGGCGTGTGCTGGTGGACGAGAAGCCCTTAGGCGTAGAGCAGATGAGAGCCTGGCGAAGCAGGATCGGATACGTACCGCAAGATACCTTTCTGTTTCACGATACCGTACGGGCCAACCTTCTGTGGGCTTACCCGGAGGCGAGCGACGAAGACATCTGTGAAGCACTGCGATTGGCGGCTGCCGAAGACTTTGTTTCTAGGCTTCCTGAGGGCATGAAAACAGTCGTGGGCGACCGCGGCGTACGGCTGTCTGGAGGGGAGAGGCAACGTTTGGCCCTGGCTCGAGCTTTGCTGCGCAAGCCGTCTTTGTTGATCCTGGACGAGGCCACGAGCAACCTCGATTCCGAGAACGAGAAGCGTATCCAGGACGCGATAGAAAGGCTCCATGGAAGTATGACGATACTGCTTATAACCCACCGGCTGTTCACCATTCGATGCGCGGACGTCATCCACGTGCTCGAGCGGGGGCGTCTGATCGAATCCGGTGATAGAAGTACGCTCATCGCTAAAGAGAACGGGCGGTTCCTCGCGTTGTGTAAAGCACAAATGGTAGACACCGGTACTTAGAGCTTGCGCCAATAGGTCATGGTCGGCGCGAGGGACGGGATTCCCAACGATAGCGAGTCCAGGCGTGTAACGCACAAGAGTAAGGGAAGCCCGGCATGCCGTACTTGATGGTCGCCACGTATAACACTCACCTAGAACAGGATGGGCGGGATCCGGTTCTCGATGCCCTGCTGTGCAAGCCACGAACGCTATTGTGCCTGCAAGAGGTCAGCATTCCCCGGGCATGGGAGATCAAACGTTCCTTCAAGGCGCGCTCCTTCGTCACGCCGCTGAGGCTAAGATACGGCCTTCAATTCCTCGCTGTGGTGTTGCCCGAAGGTGCTCGGTTCGTCGAGCGGCGAACCGTCCAACTTACCTCTCACTGGGGCCTAGTACCCAAAGCGTGGTGCCTGCGCCGGAGCTACCAACTGTACAGAAGTAGAAGCCGGTGGTGGCGCATCGCTCTCGCACCATACGCAGCACAAATGGGTTTAGTACTGTGGGAGGGGCGAACGTTTCGCCTCGTCAATACCCACCTACCGTTCGAGACTGGTATTAGGCCTCGGTGCTTCGACAAGTTGCGCAGCCTCCTCGTCGGTAGAGAGGAC
>Ga0126314_10001592_pt1 | contig 10978 bp, 10 predicted proteins | sample Plot105B_FD_92535 | JGI IMG/M metagenome (GOLD analysis project Ga0126314, IMG submission 92535) | Serpentine soil microbial communities from UC McLaughlin Reserve, CA, USA - Plot105B | ecosystem: Environmental > Terrestrial > Soil > Grasslands | place: USA: UC McLaughlin Reserve, Lake County... | reverse complement strand
CTGTGGCTGTGCGGGCTGCACGCCCACATCGGGTCGCAGATCTTCGAGCTCGAGGCCTACGAGAAGCTCGCGGAGATCCTCTCGCGCGTGGGGGACTATCCGAAGCTCAACCTGGGCGGCGGCCTGGGGATCGCATACACGCACGACGAGCAGCCGCCGGTGCTCCAGGACTACGTGGACGCGCTGCTGAAGAACGCGCCCGCCAATGTGACCGTGCTGTGCGAGCCGGGCCGCTCGCTCGTGGGCAACGCCGGCGTGTCGATCTACACCGTCGGCACCGTCAAGGAGATCCCGGGCGTCCGGACCTACATCGCGGTCGACGGCGGGATGGTCGACAACCTGCGGCCGATGCTCTACGGCGCCAAGTACGAGGCCGACATCGTGGACAGGCTCGGAGGCGACAAGGTCGTCACGGTCGCCGGCATGCACTGCGAGTCGGGCGACATCCTGATCCGCGACGTGGCGCTCGACGATCCGAAGGTCGGCGACATCCTGGTGGTCCCGGCGACCGGCGCCTACGGCCACTCGATGGCCAACAACTACAACGCGATCCCGCGGCCCCCGGTGATCTTCTGCAAGGACGGCAATGCCCGCGTCGTCGTGCGCCGCGAGACCTACGAGGACCTGACGATTCGTGACGAGCTTTAACGTCGGGCTCCTCGGCCACGGAACGGTCGGGAGCGCATTTCACACCCTGCTCGAGGAGCGCGCGGACTCGATCGAGTTCTCGACCGGCATGCGCCCGGAGCTGTCAGGTGTCTTGACACGTTCGCGGGGCGAGTTCAGCGACATCCTCGAACGCTCGGACCTGGTGGTCGAGCTGATCGGCGGCGTCGACCCGGCGCGCGAGTACATCCTCGCGGCGATCGGCGCCGGCAAGCACGTGGTGACCGCCAACAAGCAGGTGCTCTCGCAGCACGGCGAGGAGATCTACGAGGCCGCGCGCCAGGCCGGTGTGCAGCTGCGCTTCGAGGCTGCGGTCGGCGGCGTCGTGCCGTGCATCCGCGTGATCCACGAGACGCTTGCCGCGGCGCACATCGACCGCGTACACGGGATCGTCAACGGCACGACCAACTTCATCCTCACGCGTATGACCGAAACGGGCGCGAGCTACGAGGACGCGCTCGCCGAGGCGCAGCAGCTGGGCTACGCGGAGGCAGACCCGACCGACGACGTGAACGGCAAGGACGCTGCGGCGAAGATGGCGATCCTCGCGCGCCTGGCGTTCCGCGCGCCGGTGCACCTGGACGACGTGCAGTACGAGGGCATCACGCACGTGACGGCGGAGGACATCGAGTACGCCAAGGATCTGGGCCTCTCGCTCAAGCTGATCGGCACGGCCGATCGCCGCAACGGCGGCATCTCCGTCCGCGTTCATCCGGCGTTCCTCTATCCGGGGCACCCGCTGGCGGCCGTGAACGGACCGTTCAACGCGGTGACGGTCGAGTCGCCGGCGATCACCGAGATCACGTTGTCGGGGCCGGGCGCCGGCGGCCCACAGACGGCGTCGGCGGTGCTCGGCGACGTGATCAGCGCCATGATCCCGCCGCCTACGCTGCCGCCGCCCGCGACGGACATCCCGCTTGTGCGCGACATCGAGTCGGCCTTCTATCTCTACGTGGAGGTCGCCGACCGGCCGGGAGTGCTGGCGCGTGTTGCGGAGATCCTCGGCTTGCAGGGCGTGTCGATCAAGTCGGTCGTCCAGAAGGGGCTCGGCGAGGATGCGCGGCTCGTGATGGTCACGCACCCGGTCCTTGAGTCGCGCTTCCGGGCCGCGGTCGAGTTGATCGGCGGCCTCGACTTTCTGCGCTCTCGTCCGCGTGTCCTGCGAGTCATCGAGGAGCAGTTCGAGGTGCCGGCTTAAGTGGAACCACTGGGCCTTTGGCGATACCGCGACCACCTGCCGGTCGAGCCCCTGGTGACGCTTGGCGAGGGCTGGACACCGCTCGTGCGCGCGCCGCGGCTGTCAGAGCGCACGGGTGCCGATGTCTGGCTGAAGATCGAGGGCGCGAACCCCACGGGCTCGTTCAAGGACCGCGGGATGACCGTGGCCGTGTCGGCGGCGGTCGCCGAGGGCGCAGAGGTCGTGGTTTGCGCGTCGACCGGCAACACCGCCGCGAGCGCGGCCGCCTATGCCGCGCGCGCGGGCCTGCGCGGCGCCGTGATCGTTCCCGAGGGCAAGATCGCGACCGGCAAGCTCGCCCAGGCGCTGATGCACGGCGCGCGCGTGGTCGCGTTGCGTGGCAACTTCGATCAGGCGCTTGCGCTGGTGCGCGAGCTTGCGGCGCGTCATCCGATCTCGCTCGTGAACTCGGTGAACGAGTACCGGCTCGAGGGACAGAAGACGGCGGCGTTCGAGGTCTGCGACCAGCTGGGCGAGCCCCCGGACACGCTGTGCATCCCGGTCGGCAACGCCGGCAACATCACCGCCTGGTGGCGCGGGTTCCGCGAGTACGAGGCTGCGCCGCGCATGGTCGGCTTCCAAGCCGAAGGGGCGGCGCCGCTGGTGCGGGGTGCGCCAGTCGAGAACCCGGAGACGGTCGCCTCGGCGATCCGGATCGGCAACCCGGCGCGCTGGGAGGAGGCAATGGACGCGGTCACGAGCTCACGTGGCCAGATCCGGGCGGTGTCGGACGGGGAGATCCTGGAGGCGTATGCCTTCCTGGGGATGCACGAGGGCGTCTTCTGCGAGCCCGCGTCGGCAGCATCCGTGGCTGGGCTGTTGAAGTACGGGGCCGAAGGGACCGTGGTGTGCGTCCTGACGGGGCACGGGCTGAAGGACCCGACGACCGCCATCGACCAAGCGCCCGGCGTGGTCTCGTGCGATCCCGAATTCGAGCCGCTCGAATCCGCCGTCCTGGCATGAACCGTCGGCGACTGGTTCGGGTGCCGGCGTCGTCGGCGAACCTCGGGCCTGGCTACGACTGTCTTGCGGCGGCAGTGTCGCTGCATCTGGAGCTCGAGGTCGCCGAGACCGGTGACTTCGCCGTCGAGTCGAACATCGATGGCGTCACGCTCGATCGCTCGAATCTCTGCGTGCAGGCGTTCGAGAAGCTTCATCCGGCCGACGGCCTCAGCTTCCGTATCACCTCCGAGATCCCGCTTGCCGCCGGCCTCGGCTCGAGCGCGGCGGCAATCGTGGCGGGCCTCATGGCGGCCGACCACATGTACGAGCTGGCCGAACCTGTCTACCCGTACGCCGTCGAGATCGAGGGCCATCCGGACAATGTCGCCGCAGCGCTCTACGGCGGCTTCGTCATCTGCACGCCAACCGGCGCGCAGCGCTTCGACCCGGCGGCCGGGCTCGAGGGCGTGATCGCGATCCCACCGGATCCGGTGCCCACCTACGAGGCGCGGGCCGCGCTTCCCGCAACCGTTCCTCTTCCAGACGCCGTGCACAACATCGCGCACGCGTCGATGCTGATCCTCGGGCTGGCGAAGGACGACTTCTCGCTGATCGGCGCCGGTCTATCCGACCGTCTGCACCAGGACCGCCGTGCCCACCTATACCCGCGCTCGATGGAGCTCGCGAGCCGAGCAGCGGAGCTTGGCGCCGTGGGCGCGACCATTTCTGGCGCCGGACCCACGGTCCTGTTCTGGTGCCATTGGCAGCAGACAGGCGCCGTCATGGAGGCGCTGCAGGCGGAGGCCGAGGACTGTGAGGTGCGGCGAGTTCAGTTCGCGCCGGGGGGTGCCGACGTGCGGGCGCTCTAGTCCCGGCGCCTCCCTGCCGGATCGGTCTCAAGACCGGCAACAAGCCCTGACGCTGATCGCGCGCCACCACGACCGCTACCAGTGCAAGCCGGCTGAGCCACCGCCGGCGATCCGCGAGCCCGGGCGGCCGCGGAATCGCGCGAGCAATCCTGCATAGACCCCGCTATCCGGGGTCAGGACAGGATTGCTTCGACCAAAGCGCCGCCCGCGGACCGAGCGCGGCCGCCGGCTCAACCCCCTCCTTGGTCGCGGCTGTCAACGGTTTCGGGTCGCGAGCCGCTCGACCCGCCGCGGTCGCCGCCGCTCGCCGATCGTCGCCGAGCTGGCGATTAGGAAGCTGTAGCCGCCGAGACGGTGGTCAGCGGCGGGTCGCGGCGCCGGCAGGCCGGCGCTCGAACCAGCGTTGCTCGGCTTCGAGCTGCGCCGCAACCGACAACAGCAGCCCCTCCGACAGCGGCGCCCCGATCAGCTGAGCGGCCAGAGGAAGGCCGTCGTCACCGATGAACATCGGCACGGCGATGGCGGGCTGACCGGTGACGTTGACGAACGGCGTGAACGGCGTGAACTGCGACGACGACTCGAAGGTGGCTCTCGGATCGGGCGCGGACGTGTCGAGTTCGCCCACCAGCAACGGACGCTTGGCCAGCGCCGGTGTCAGCATGACATCCCACTGCGACGCCCACTCGACCCACCCACGCGCGACGCGCTGCAGCATCGTGAGCGAGCGCAGGTAGGTCGACGACGAAGTCCCAAGTGCGCGCTCGTGAAGCCACTGCGTGAGCGGCTCGACGTCGCCATCAGTGGCGCTGCGGCCTGAGACCAGCTCGCCGAAGACAACTCCCACCGACACCATGGCGCACCACAAGTCGGTGAAGAGCTCGAACAGCTGGTCGAACTGCATCGGCGGTGCTACCTCTTCGACGTGGTGCCCGAGGTTCTCGAGCACGGCCGCCGTCTCGCGGGCGGCCTGGGCAGCTCTCGGGTCGACGTCCGCAACTATGGCGGGCTTGACTACGAGCGCTACTCGCAGTGATCCGGGATCCCGCGCCGCGGTGACCGAGAACGGCTCGAACGGCGGCGGCGCCCAGTTCGCGTCGCCCGGCTCGTAACCCGCGAGGACGTCGAGTGCGACAGCGGTGTCGCGCACCGTGCGCGAGAGTACGCCGTCGACCGACAGGAACGACTCGCCTTGATCGGGGCCGCGAGAGATCCGTCCGCGGCTGACCTTCAGGCCGACGAGACCGCAGCAGGCGGCAGGGATCCGGATCGATCCACCGCCGTCGGACCCGTGGGCGATCGGCACCAGGCCGCCCGCTACGGCTGCGCCCGAGCCGCCCGACGACCCGCCTGGCGTGTGCTCCGTGTTCCACGGGTTGCGGGTGGGGCCGAAGCGCCGCGGCTCGGTTACCGGCACGATGCCTAGTTCGGGCGCCGCCGTCTTACCGACGATGACGAAGCCCGCTTCGCGGATGCGGCGGACGACATGCGCGTCGTGATCGGGTGTGTAGTCGCCGTAGAGGGCGGACCCGCTCGAGACGCGCAGACCCGCGGTCGCCACTGAGAGGTCCTTGATCGCGGTCGGGACACCGGCGAACGGCCGCTCGTCGCCCGCCGCGATCGCGTCTGCGGCGGCCAGCGCGCCGTCGCGATCAACGGTTGTGAACGCATTCAGCCCCTGCTCATCGTCCTCGATCGCGTCGAGCGCAAGCTCGGCGAGCTCGCGCGCCGTCACCTCGCCAGTCCGAACCAAGTCGGCCAGCTCCGTCGCGGACTTGAAGAGCAGCGTTTGGTCAGACACCGGGCGCGAGCTTAAGGCCGCTCGCGCCAGACTGCGTCCGGTTGCGGACGCGCATGAAGTAGAGACGGAAGGCCCCGATGGCGATCTCGTCGCCGTCATCGAGCTCGTGCCAGTCGACCCGCTCGCCGTTGAGGAAGACTCCGTTCAGGCTGCGATCGTCGAGCACGCGGGCCCCGGTCTGATCGCGATGGAGGAGCGCGTGCCGGCGCGACACCGTCGGATCGTCGAAGCGGATATGCGCGGAGAGGCTGCGGCCGATGCGCGTCCAGCCGTCTTGCAGCGCCAGGACGTGGACGCGGCCGTCGCGCTCGAAGCCGACGTAATCGCCGTTCGCGACCAGCGCCTCGCGTGCCTCCCCGAGCCAGTCGGGCTCGACGACCTCAGGCACCTGGTCCAGCTCAGAGGTGTACTCCTGCTGCCGCGCCATGAACATCGACGCGCGCTTGAACTTACGGCCGCCGCATTGCGGGCACGCCGGTACCTCGTCCAATTCGTGCAAGGCAACAGCGAAGCCGCATGCCTCGCATCTGAATGAGCCGGCCCCAGCCAGGGTGCCGGCCGTGAACGCTTCCACGGACATTCCCCTCCTCCGAAGTTGTGACGATCTTAACTAGCTGGCGACCCATCCTCAAGTAACCGCCCGCAAATTGCAGGTTTTAGCCACAACGGGTCATCACAATTACCCGGCTCGGCGTAGGGGCGAGCGTCTGGGGCGGGTCGCACCTCTAGCCCCCGGCAGGGATTCACAGGCTGTCGACGAATCCCGGGCGCGTGCGTTTCGCGCCCGTCGACATCACCTGGGAGCTTCAGCTCCACAGCCTCCAGTCCCGTCGCTCGGCGGACTGCTGCGCGAGCTGCAAGCGGCGGCTGCTGCCAGGCGAAACGCTGCACGTGTACGAGACGCGCTCGCTCTGCACGCTGTGCGCCAGCCAGCTCGACGAGCAGCCGGTGCGTTGCGAGCGCATCCACACCGGCACGGTGCGGCTCGCGGTCGGACCCCGCGCCGCCTGAACCGTAGACTGCGGCCCGGTGAGGCCGGTCGAGTCGCGCATAGTCATCTCGGCACCGCGCGCCGATGTCTTCGCATTCATCGCCGACATCTCCAGCCGCGTCGCGTGGATGGACCACTTCCTGAAGGACTTCCGGCTCACGCGCGTCAACCCCGTGGGCGTGGGCGCCGGTGCGGCGTTCGTCGTCGACTCCCCGATCTTCCCCCAGCGCGCCGAGTATCAGGTCGTCGAGGCCGACGCGCCACGCTACCTCCGCGAGCGTGGCCGGATCGGTCGCTGGGGACGGACCACCGGCTGGAGCGAGTGGGAGCTGGTCGAGAACTACGGCTCGACCGAGCTGACGGTGACTGTGTGGACCGAGCCGGGGATCCGCTGGGACGGCATCAAGGAGAGCTGGGGCGCCCGGGCGTGGCTGCGCCGGCAGATGGCGAAATCGCTCAGGCGGCTGAGGAAGATCCTCGAGGAGCAGCCGGAGCGTCCGCCCGCTCGCGTAGCGGTGGCCGGCTACGAGCCGCTTAAGTCAGCGCGCTACGGGAGCGAGGCATAAACTGCCGGCCGGCGTGGTCCGTCGTACCCCGAACCCGCTCGTCGTATGTGTCCTCGCGCTCGTCTGCCTCGGCGCATTCGCGGGCTGCGGAAAGTCCAGCAACAAGCCTGGTGAGACGGTCCGCGAAGGCCTCTCGACACCACTCGGCGGTTTGCGCTACACGGTCTTCCTGACGCGCCAGCTGAACCTGGCGAACGAGCAGGACAAGGGCTACTTGCCCGGTCGTAAGGAGGCGCCGCCCCGACAGGGTTTCTACGGCGTGTTCCTCGAGGCCTGCAACAGGAGCAAGGACAAGCAAGCGAACGCCGCCACCCGTTTTTACATCGAGGACTCGCAGGGCAACCGTTTCAACCCGCAGGTACTCCCGCAGGCCAATCCGTACGCCTACCACGGCGGGCCGGTGGCTCCGCAGAACTGCGAGCCGGCGCGCGGCAGCCTTGCTCAGCTGGGGCCGACGTCAGGTGCGCTGCTGCTGTTCAAGCTGCCGCTGGCAGCCACCGAGAACCGGCCGCTCGAGCTGCACATCGAGGGCCCGCCCGGCAGCGCGACAGGCGAGCCGTCCGAGGCGACGGTCATCCTCGACATCTAGTTGTAGTTCCTAGCCACGCAGCCCCGCCTGCAGCACGCCGCGCGCGGCTGGCGCCGCGGTCGTGCCACCAGCGCCGCCGTGCACGATCAGCACGCACGCCGCGAGCTTCGGGCGCCTGACGGGGGCGTAGGCCGTGAACCAGGCATCGGTGTCGTAGCCGGGCGGCTTCGCGTCGACGCCTTCTTCGAGCGGCGGCGTCTCTCCTTCGCGCTTGACGGTCGTGGTCAGCTCCGCGGTCCCGGTCTTGCCGGCCACCTTCACCGGGGCCAGCGACGCGCTCGTCCCCGTCCCGTAGGCGACGACGTCGATCATCAGCCGCTCGAGCTGGTGGGCGACCCGCCGCGAGACCACGCGCTCGCGCACCGGCTCCTGATCGGGGAAGACTCGCGGCAGTGTCATCACGCCGTTCTGCGAGATCGCCTGCGCGACCGATGCCATCTGCAACGGCGTGGCAAGCACCTTCCCCTGCCCGATTGCGGTTGAGCCGACCGCGAGCGGGGAGGTGATCTGGTTGGCAGGCGGGATCGTGCTGGGCAGAGCGCCTGGGATCGACACGCGGCGGTTCCAGCCGAAGCGCTCGGCTTGGGCGACCAAGCGGCGCGCGCCGATGCGAACGCCGAGCGGCGCGAACACCGAGTTGCACGAGTGCGCGAACGACTCGGCGAACGTGCCGCCGCAGCTCTCGCCGTTCGCGTTCTCCAGGTCCACGCCGTCGATGACTGCCTTCGTCTCCACCGGGAACGAGCTCCTGAGCCGAACGAGCTTCGCGGCGAGCGCCGCCGAGGCCGTGATGATCTTGAAAGTGGATCCTGGAGGCTGAGGACCAGAGAACGCGATCCCGGCGAGCGCTCGCACCGCGCCCGTGCGGGCATCCAGCGCGGCCGCCCCGCCAAACCGTCCCGCGAGGGCGGTGACGGCCGCCTGCTGGATGTCGAGGTCGATGGTGGTTTGCACCGGCTCCGCTCGTTTCGGCTTTGTCGATGCCAGCACCCGGCCGCCGGCGAACAGCAGCCCGCCGGGGGTGCCAGCCACCCGCGTCTCCGCGATCCGCTCGAGGCCAGAGGTGCCCACGAGCGTTCCCGGCGGAAAGCCACGGACCTTCAGGGCATCGCGCTCGACCTTCGACTGCGGCTGACCGAGCGCCCCCGCGACCGACTGCGCGGCGACGCCGGACTGGAGGCGCGCGCTCGACGGCCCGGTGGCGATGGCGCGGCCGTCGTGCGCCAGGATCGAGGCGCGCTGAGGAGCGCGCGTCTGGCGCGACAGGCGGGCGCCAGGTGGCTTGCCGGGGAAGGTCATGTAGGTGGCCCAGGCGACCTTGCCGTCGACGATGGCCAGGTCGAGCGGCTTCCGGATGGTCCCGAAGGCGCGTGTGGTCGCAGCGACAGTGAGCTCGGCGCCGTCGCCGCGGCCGCGCACGTTCAGGACGGAGATCTTGCGCAGCGTCGCGGTGGCGGCGTCGCGACGGTACGCAGCACGAAATGCGGCGCGCCCGGTGCGGTGCTTGGCGTCGTCCGTCAGCAGCGCATACATGCCGCCGAGATCGCCGCGCTCCCAGGCGCGCCCGAACTCGCGCCCCGCGCGCACGGACGCCGGCGTCCGCAACACGCCGAAGACGATGCCACCAGCCAGCGAGAGCACCGCCAGCGCAGGGAGCAGCCGGCGAATGATCCGTCGTCGTCGTTCCCTCGGGTGATCCGTCACATCCAGGCGGCCGGAACGTACCCGGGCGAGCGGACTATCAAGCCGTAACGTGCCGCGCGCGTGACCACCATCGACTGGATCATCGTTGCCTTTGTGATGGTGATGGCGCTGTGGGGCTTTCTCCAGGGCCTGATCGTCGGCGCGCTTTCGTTGGTCGGCTTCGCCGTCGGCGCGATCGCCGGCGCGCGACTCGCGCCGCTGCTCCTGACCAACGGGTCACACTCGCCGTACGCGCCGTTGTTCGCACTGCTCGGCGCGGTCCTGCTCGGCGGCATCCTGGCAATGGGCCTGGAGTCGCTGGGCTTCAGGCTGCGTGGGCTGCTGGTGGGGCCGCTCGGGATCATCGACAGCGCGGGAGGCGCGATCCTGCTCGCGGGCGTTGCCCTGGGCGTGGCCTGGCTGTTCGGCGCGGCCGCCCTCCAGACACCCGGCGCACGTGAGCTCCGTCGCGACATCCAGCGTTCGAAGATCCTGAGCTCGCTGAACCGCCACCTTCCGCCGTCGGGCAGCTTCCTCAACGCGCTGGCGCGCTTCGACCCGTTCCCGTCGGTGCAGGGTGAGGTCCCGCCGTTGCGGCGCCCGAACTCGCGGCTGGCGCGTGATCCGGAGGTGCGGGCGGCCACGCGCAGCACGGTCCGCGTGCTGGGGACCGCCTGCGGCCTCGGCATCGAGGGCTCGGGTTGGGTAGCGGCACCGGGACTCGTCGTTACGAACGCGCACGTCGTGGCCGGTGAACACGACACGACGGTCCAGCCCCTGGGGCAGGGGCCCCGCCATGACGCCGAGGCGGTTTGGTTCGACCCCCGCAACGATGTCGCGATCCTGCGGTCGCGCGGCATCGCCAACCTCCCCGCGCTGCGCCTGAACACGAATGCTGCGAGCGGCAGTTCGGGGGCCGTCATCGGATATCCCGAGAATGGGCCGCTCGAGGTCCAGCCCGCGCGCATCGGCCCGACGATCACGGCGATCTCGCAGGACGCTTACGGGCGCGGCCCGCTACGGCGCAAGATCACGACCATGCGCGGCCTGGTGCGGTCCGGGAACTCGGGCGGCCCGCTCGTGGACGCCAACGGGCGGGTTCTCACGACGATCTTCGCCTCGAGCGTGTCCGGCGGCCAGCGCGCCGGCTACGGAGTCCCGGACACGGTCGTCAGGAGCGCGCTGGAGCGGGCGCGGGGACCGGTCGGAACGGGGCCTTGCACGCGCTAGCGGTGAGTGCGCAACAACACACGCTCGCGGTGCGGTGCGGCGTAGCTTGCGCTGCATGTTCATCAGGGCCGGCGACGGAACGCAGCTTTATGTGAGGCACGTCAAGCCGCGCGACCAGGACCTGATCGCAAAGGCTTGGCTGCAGCTCTCGCAGGAGAGCCAGACGCGCCGTTTCCTTGCGCCGAAGCCGGTGCTGACGAAGGGCGACCTCCGCTACCTCACCGAGATCGACGGCCACGACCACGTGGCGTTGGTGGCGTTCCGGATGGACGACCCGACCCGGTTGGTCGCGGTTGCGCGCTACGTGCGGTTGAAGGACGAACCGGAGACGGCTGAGGTCGCGGTGACGGTGGGCGACGAGATGCAGGGAAAGACGGTCGGCAGGCAGCTGGGCATCCTGCTCGCCG
>Ga0126314_10001591_pt1 | contig 10982 bp, 6 predicted proteins | sample Plot105B_FD_92535 | JGI IMG/M metagenome (GOLD analysis project Ga0126314, IMG submission 92535) | Serpentine soil microbial communities from UC McLaughlin Reserve, CA, USA - Plot105B | ecosystem: Environmental > Terrestrial > Soil > Grasslands | place: USA: UC McLaughlin Reserve, Lake County... | reverse complement strand
TCCCCGGCGCCGAACAACCCGGTGGTGGAATCCCCTGCCGCGTATGCGATCTACGCCGACCAGGGCGAGTGGTCCGAACAGCGCGCCACCTCCGTGCCCATGTCACTGTTGAGCAACGATGCAGCCACCAAGGTCGTGGTCGCGGCCCTGCCGCACAACCTCGACCTCGACGACACGGCCGCGTTGACCGCCGCGCTGCAGGACCTGGAGCCGTACGCGTGGCAGCGCACCGTCGACACCAAGATCCACTACCCGCCGATCGTCGGCTCGACGACCAGCGTCACGGTGAACGGGCAATCCCTCCCGCTCGGCTACGACGCAGCCAACAGCGTGCTCCGTTCGCAGATGGAGGTCACGACCGAAGACTTCAAGACCGGCGGCGCGGCGGGCACTGCGATGCAGCTCGTCTTCCCTCATCACCGAGCGGCGATGATCGCCGCCGACGAGGCCAACATCCCGCAAGCGAACGGGGCCGCGAAGTACACGTGGAAGTCGGTGAATGGTGAGCTCCAGGCCTACGTCGGCAACAGCTACGTGGAGGAACTGACCGCCTACGGCGTGCTGCCGTTCATGCCGGGGGTGGCCTACAAGGCGGCGGACGTCGGGCCAGATGAGTCGGCTACCCAGAACGTCTACGACACGCTGAAGACCTGGTTCTATCAAGCCGAGCCGAACCTGGGCGGCACACCCGGCCCGTTCGTTCGCAACATCGGCACCTACTTCCCGTTCCAGAACAACACCTATGCGCCCAACGTGGCCGGCATCTACGAGAACCTCGTCATCGCTGATCAACTGTCGCGATCGCCGAATCTCAGCGACGTGGACACCGACCTCGGGAAACCGAAGGACGCGGTGGCCGCCGACATACGCGATTTCATCCTCGCCTCCTTGAAGGAGGTCGTCGGGCGCTGGGCCGACCCTTACACGAGTGGCGTGTTCCAGTACAACTCCGAGTTCGACACGCTGTACGGCCAGCCAGAGGGCTATGAATCCGTGCAGAACCTCAACGACAAGCACTTCCACTGGGGGTACTTCCTGCGCGCCGCGGCCGCCATCGGGCGCTACGACCAGGGATGGTTGCAAGCGCACCTGCCACTGTTCAACGAGATGATCGGCGACGTGGCGACGTTCGACCGGAGCAGCACTCGTTATCCCTTCCTGCGCAACTTCAGCCCGTTCTACGGCCACCATTGGGCCAACGGCACGGCGAACGGCGGCATCGGGAACGACCAGGAATCGACCAGCGAGGCGATCAACTTCTCGGTCGGCCTCTTGGAGCTGGGCGAGCTGCTCGACAACAGCGAGTGGCGAGACCTCGGCATGTACCTCTATGAAGAAGAGGTGCTGGCTGTCGAGCAGTACTGGTTCAACCAGGACGCTGACCTGACCAACAGCACCGGGTCCTACTGGAACGGCAACTGGCCCGGTGCCTTCGTGCAGTACCAGCACAACGGCATGCCGTTCACCTCCCCCTTCATCGGCCAGCTGTTCCAGACCTTCGGCACACGGGGCACGTTCTTCGGCTCGTCGGACTCGCCACCGTTCGCCAACTCGTTCCTGATCCAGGCCGTTCCGCTCAGCGCCTCACATCTGTACATCGGGCGGAACCGGGCCTGGCTCCAACAAGCGTGGGAGCAATACAGCCGCGAGGCGCTGCTCGACCCGCGCTCGACCTCATATGAGGTGGTGTTGGCCGGCATTCAGGCACGGCTGCCGCTCACAAGCACGCTCGCGGATGCCACGCCCAACACGCCCGGTCCGTTCGGCGCGCTGAAGCGCATCGACCGCGCGCACGTCATCTATCCGCCGGCCACGAACTCGATGGGTGAGAACTTCGCCTACGCGTTGGCCGAGTTGGGTGTGGTGGACACGGGCGTGGTCGCGGACACGGCGAGCTACGGCGTGTTCTGCAGTGGCGGCTCGCTGCCCGGCTGTGTCGGCGGTGCCCGCAGCTACAGCGCCTACAACCCGACCAGCGCGCCCGTCACCGTGACCTTCCGCGATGTCGAGACCCGCGCGCCGGTCGCCACGTTGCAGGTGCCCGCACTGGAACTCGTGACGCAGGACGGCTCGGGCGACGTGGTCACCGACGCGCTGACCGCACCCGCCGCCGACGAGCGACGGCTGTACTTCGGCAAGCCGACGACGTTCCCGGCGGCGTGCGACAACCTGCCCAGCCAGCCGCTGCCGCTGGCGACAACGCCCGGCACCTGGATGTTGCCCGCGGGCAGCACGCCCTACCCCACCAACACCAGCGCCCTCGACGACTCGATCGTGTGCGTGCCGGGCCGCCCCGACATCGACGGGACGAACGAGCCGCCGAACGATCCGTCCTACGCCCGGAGCTGGCAAGGCACGTTCAGCGGCGCCTTGGACAGCGCGGCCTTCGCCCACTTCAACATCTTCACCAACCAGAGCCTGTTCCCCGGGTGGCAACTGGACCCGTGTGTGGCCGGTGGAGACCTGGTGCCGCCCGACTGTCCCAGCTCTGGCGTGAGGAATGCGAATGGCACGCCCGTCGGCGCAAACGCGTTCACCATGCAGGTCAGCTACGACTTCGACGGCGATGCCACGCCGGATCGTCAGGAGCAGTACCGCATGATGACGCTGAGCATCGGCAACTCGTGGACGTACGAGAACAAGCAGACCCACTACAAGTTCGACCAGCAATGGCCGAATGGGGCGCCGCCGATGATCGTCGGCGGTCCCGATGGCACGAAGACCGCGCCGTTCCCGGCGAACATCCCCGCCGACAAGCCCGCCACGATCATCGTGGAGATGTGGGGTGGCACCATGTGCCAGAATTCGCCCGACTGCGCGAGAGCTTCGTACCCGGTGCCGATCTCCGTCAACGCCGACCCGGTGACCGACCGCGCCTCGTGGATCGAACCGCCCTACCGACAGGGGTTGTCGACCCCCCCGACGACATCTCCGTCCACGTCGTCCACGCTGCCGCCGATTGCGACCGCCAGCTCGTTGCCTGCCTCGACGGCCTCCACCACGAACAACGGATCCACGACCACATCGACGTCCGACCCCGGCAGCAGCACCACCACGTCACGCCCCTCTCGCATCGGGACCCTGCCGGCCACCGGCGACGACCCTGCCCGTAGCATCACCGCCGCCGCCGCAGCCCTCCTCGCCGGATTCGGATTGGTCGTCACCGCGCGGCTTCGCCGCCGCCGATAGCCGCAGCCAGCGCGCACACCGGCCGGCGCGGTGCAATCCACATCACGTTGCCACGTGCCGAGGAGATGACGGGTCAGCGCTCGTCGCAGCTGTTCGAGAAACCGCCTGTCGCCGAGGTGTAACTGCCGAACGACAGCACCGAGCCGTCGTTGCTTTCACCGGTCGGAGCCGGCGCGTTGTGGTCGGAGCCTTCGGGCCAGGTGCGATCGGCGGTCGGCGCTGGGTACGACGTCGTCGTGAGCGAGCCCTAGTGGCGCGAGCCACCAAGCACCTCGTGCCGCGTCAGGCCACGTGGCGACGCTTCGTCGAGACCCGAGCCGGCGGCTGATCGCGGAGCAGTCCTCACCGACGGGCTCGACCGCGGCATCGGTGCTGAAGGACAATCCGTCCAGCCAACCGTTGGCTGGCCGGCGTACCTACCGTCCGGTCAGCTGAGCGACGACTGGAGCGAGCGCTTCGGCGAAGTCGGCGCCGAAGACGAAGTAGGAGAAGCCGATCTCCTCGCGCCGTCGCTGGATCTCCTCTGCGGCCGCCGCCGGGTCATCCGGAAGTACCGCCAGCGAGTCCGCCGCGCGCAGCGCAGCAGGGTCGGTGTCGGGAGGCGCCATGAACGGCGCGACGGTGTCGCCGATCACCGCCACGTGTTGCGCGAGTTCGACGTCTCGGATGGCGCGGAAATCGCGTACCACCTGTGTGATCCCGACCCGATCGTCCCCTGGCATCAGTGCGAAGGTGACCGTATCTGCGAGGTCGGCCGCCAGTGCCTGGGCCTTCGGCCCACGCACGGCCATCACCACCGGTGTGTGCACGTCGGGGCCGTCCAGATCTCGCAGCGCCGTCACGGTCTCGCGGACCTGGGCCAGCCGCTCGGTCGGCGACACGACGGGCAGTCCTAGCTCGCGGAGTTCGTCTTCGATGCCAGGCCTGCCGGTGCCGATTCCCATCTCGAAGCGACCGTCAGTGAGCACCGACAGCGAGTGCGCTTCCCACGCGGTGCTCCAAGGCTGGTGCAGCGGGGACGCGTACACCCAAGTGCCCACCCGCAGGTCGGCAAGGGCGGCGGCGACGGCCAGCGTTGGGCCAGGAGCCGGCTGCCATCTCGGGACGTCAGGCATCAGCATCGTGGAATAGCCGCTGTCGGCGATACGGCGCACCCGGTCTCGCCACGTCGGCAGGTCAGTCCTGAGCGGGGCAACGACCCCGAATCGGAATGGTCGCGCTTCGCTCGTTGCCGTCGAATCGTCCATCGTTCCAGTCCTTCGTTTCGGGGCGCCTTCTGCCCGGTTGTCGTCGGGGCGGCAACGAACCGTCCAGCGAATGCACGTGTGCGTCATCACCTCGGCCATGCCCTACGACTCGGCCGGCGCCGCCGACTCATCGGTCGACCGCACACATCTCCCGGCTCGCTGCATGAAGGCGGACGACTGTGCTGCGGACGCATCGTGCGCCGCGTCACCCGTGACGGCGGGATCACCAAGCGGGTCGGGCCCCAGACGCTCCGTCACGCTTCGTCACCGCCGCTCTGGACGTCGGCGTCGCGCCGCGCAACGTCCACGAGGCTGCGTCTCATGCCGACCCGCGCACAACGATGCACGACGCCCGTGGCCGTCAGTCTCGACCGGCACGCCACCTACGTCGTGTCCGCCTTCATCGCCGGCGCATCAGGCTGACCAACACCGCTGGCGTTCGGGCCGCTGCCGACCGGGCATTCCGGTCCAACGCTGACATGGTCGCTGACAGCCAAGAGCTGACCGAACCGTCGTTAGGTCGCGTGCTGCGACCGCGACGGGTACCGACGCGCTTGCTCTGGCCAGCGTGGCGAATTGGCGTCGGAGGTGGGGCTGAACCGGTAGCGGAACGGTGCCCGTCGACACCTCGAGCAGCATCACCGCGGCGATCGGCGCGAGCCACGCGCACGCAACCGTTGTCGCGTGCAGTCGAGTTCGGACGATCTCGATCGCCGTTTGAGCGTCCGGGTGCGGCTCGAATCACACTGACCCCTACGACGGTCCTCGCTCGCGTCAGTGGCGGGGCGGTACCCGGTGCTCGGTGGCGGCATCGAGGCGCACGAGATCGACTCGGGATCGATCCCGGCGTCGGGAGAACTTCAGTCGGCCGTTTCGGCGATGCGTGTTGCCAGCGCGAGCAGAGCGTCGATGGACATGCTTTCCCCAATTCTGGTGGCTTCGCCGGCAGCGTCTTCCGCAACTTCGTCTCGGCAGCGGCGGAGGTAGACACGGCCCAGCGCATAGGCGCCCTCAAATCGTAGGTGAAGGCGATGACGGCGGCTTCCGGCGAGCAGCGTGAGCGAGTGTTCGAGTTGACCGGCGAGGTAGGCGACGATGGCGGCTGCTTGGACACCGAATCCGGCCGCCGTTTCGACGTGTGGGTAGCGTCGACTGGTCGTGGCCAGTAGCTGGGACAGCGCCCTGCATGCCGACGCCAGATCTTCGCGTCCTACGGCTTCGATGACCACGATGAGCCCGGTGGTGAGGTCGCCCCAGTAGCCACCCTGCGGAGCATTGTCCAACTTGAGCTGGGCGACGACGGACGTCACGTCGTCGTTTCGTTCGGCCAGATGGAACGCAATAGCCATGCTCGTGAGAGCGTTCGGGACGCCGAACCGGTCGGCGAGTTCGACGACGTGCGCGAGCAGTTCGATGGCTGTGCCGAGGTGCCCGTCCATCAGCCATGTCAGAGCTTCGAGGTGGTCGCAGTTTGCCGTCCACCACGCGTCGTCGCCGGCGGCGACGCGCACCTCCGCGAGTAGTCGGCGTGCTTCAGCCCGATCGGTGAAGGTGTGTGTCCAGGCCTTGGCGAAGAGCAACGGGCAGAGAGCCGGATGACCGTCGGGTACCAGCCGAAGATGATCCTCGACAGCGAGCATTCGCTCGAAGTCGAATGCGGCGGCTGCCGCCCACGTCGCGGCGGTACGCCACGCCAGGCGGGCGTCGAGGGGCAGCGTCTCGTCGTCTTCGGATGTGAGCACCAGCCAGGCGAGGCCCTCGGTTCCGCGAACGGTCACGAACCACATCGGGCCGTAGGCGGCGGCCAGGACGGCGGCGGCGTCACGGCGACCTGACGCGGCGCACCACACCAGCGCCGTCCGCAGGTTGTCGAGCTCACCGTCTCCGTCGCCGCCGGATTCGGAGCTCACCGAGTAGCGCCACGGTCCCGGCGCCTGAGCCATGAGCCAGTCATAGAGCCGCTCGTTCGCGCCGTCGGTCTCATCGGCCTCAGCGAGTCTCAGCCTGCCAAACGATCGAACTGTCTCTAGAAGCCGATATCGGCCCGATTCGCCGTCGAACACCACCAGCGACTTGTGATGCAGCGCTCCCAATCGGTGCGCGGTACTCGTCAGCGCCTCCCCTGCCGCGCCGGCCACGAAGGCGGCGGCGTCGATGGTGAAAGCGCCGGTGAAGACCGCGAGATGGCGCAGCAGGTGCTTCTCGTCATCGTGCAAGAGCTCATAGCTCCATGTCATCGTCGCTTCCAACGTTCGATGGCGCGGCAGCGCACGCCGTGCGCCGCCTACCAGCAACCGGAAACGATCCTCCAGAAGATCGCGAACTCGTGAAAGGGACAGGTGCACCGCTTGCGTCGCCGCCAACTCGACCGCGAGGGGTATGCGATCCAGGCGAGCGCAGATCTCCTCGATGAGCGGCACGTCGTCACCCCGGAATGGCGGTGCGCCCGCTTCGATGGCCCGTTCGATGAACAGCGTGATCGAGTCATCGCCCGTCAACGCCGGCAACCGCCATACCGACTCGCCATCGATACCCAGCGGCTCCCGCGACGTCGCCAAGAGTGTGAGGTGAGGACACGCGGACAACAGATCCTCGACAAGGTCGCTGGCGGCGTCGAGGACATGCTCGCAGTTGTCCAGCACCAACACCAAGGTTCGGCCGGCCAAGAACCGGGTGAGGGAGACGTTCGGGTCCAGCTCGCCTCCTGGCGGCATGTCCACGGCGTCCGCGACTGCGGTAGTTACCAGACTCGGGTCGGCGATCGCGGAGAGGTCCGCAAACGCGTCGGCATCAACGGTTGCGGGTCGTCGCGACAGCACCTCGAGCGCCATTCGCGTCTTGCCGCATCCACCTCCTCCCACCACGGTGACCAAGCGACCCGGTGTCAGCAGCTGCTCAAGGTCCCGCAGCTCTGCCGTGCGACCAACGAGCGGACGGCGCGCCACTGGGATCCTCACCAACGCCGGCGCCCACGATCGAGGTGGAGGAAACTGATCGAGCAGTCTAGAGGCGACGACTTGAAAGAGCTGATCGTCGTGCTCGAGGTCGCGCAGGCGAACCGCTCCGACTCTCAGCAGCGACGCTCCCGCAGGCAGAGCATCTCGGACCATCTCCTCTGCAGCCAACGACAGAAGAATCTGACCGCCGTGAGCCGCCTCGGTGATGCGGGCGCACCGGCTGACGGTCAGTCCGAAGAAGTCATCGCCCCGACTGAGAGCCACGCCGACATGAATGCCCATGCGGACGGGCATGCCCAGCATAGTCAGCGAACGTTGCGCGTCGATGGCGGCGGCCACCGCACTGGCCGGGTCACCAAACACAGCGCACATCCCATCGCCAGTGTGTTTAAACACCGTCCCGCCCATCGCCGCAATCGCAGCCCTCAGCACCGCGTCGTGCTGCTCAAGCAACGTCGCCATTCCCAGCGCATCCGCCTGCCACCCGCGCGTAGAGGCCACCAGGTCGGTGATCAGAAACGTCTGCACGCCTGACACGCACCAACGGTATCTTCGGTCGCACACCTCGTCGCCATGGCGCCACACGCGAGGTCGGCTCCGGACTGCGCTGGCTCTCCTATCATCGCCGCGCCGCCTCGCGAGCCGGTTGCCGAACGCCGGCTTCACGACGTAGACGAACATGCAGGCACATCGCGAGCAGGCCCCCCGCTCGAACTTGGCGTCAGCGTCACAGGGCGCGAATGCCCTCACTGTCGCCGCTCCGGCTCAGCCGGTGCCGCACCGTCTTGCCGAGGAGGCGTGGATCGGCGCGACCCCGCAGACGTGGGCGAAGGCGGCTTCGGAAGTGATCCGCTCGGAAACGCCGACCGCAACCGGTCGCGACGCTGTGGGCTATCACGCTCTTGATGGAAGCCTGAGAGGCCACAAACTCTGCCGCGCCGTTCGCGGCAGCGCAGCCACGTGCTGCGGCAGTCCTTCTGCGATAGGCCTACCGAACCGGTAGGGGGCCGTGGAACTCGAGCGACTTGATCGCCGCCGACGATGACCGGGCGGTGCCGTTCACCGACGAGTTGGTCATGGCGAAGGTGGCGATGGCGTGGACGACGGCGTCGCTGTGCTCGTCAAGGCCCTGCTCGCTGATGTTCGCCAGCGTGTCGCACTGCTGGTGGTAGCACGGGTCGAACGGCTGTCCCGCCGTGCCGCCGTACAGCGGTACCTGGTAGTCCTGCTTGGGAACCTCGGCGCCGGCGAAGATGCCACCGGCTGGGATGCCGACGCTGGTGAACGCGTCGTAGTCGGAGCGCCCGTCGAACGGGATCGTCTCGTAGGCCAGCCCCTGGCTGTCCCAGAAGTCCTTGAAGAGCCGCTCGACGTTGCCGGAGCCGTTCGGTCCGGCGATGCCGTGCTCATCACCGTTGCCGTCGTAGATGAACCGGGCGTAGTTGCCTGACGCGAGCATGTCGAAGTCGAGCATCACGGAGATGTCCTTGATCTCCCGAGCTGTCAGCTGCGAGACGTAGTAGTCCGAGCCGAGCAGGCCCTGCTCTTCACCGCTGAAGAAGATGAACCGGACCTTGTTCGTCGGCTGGATACCCAGCGCCGTCATCTGCTCGGCGGTCTCCAACATCGTGCTGACTCCTGACCCGTCGTCGTTGACGCCTGGGCCTTCGTACACCGAGTCGAGGTGCCCGCCAACCACCACGGTGCGGTCGGCCCGACCGCCGGGCGTTTCGGCGATGACGTTGTTCGTGATGACGTCCTCGTTGATGAACCCATCGACTGCCACGTGCAGGACGACGGTCTCACCTGCGTTGACGAGGTCGACGAGTGAGCGGCCAGTCGCGTAATCCGTGCCAACCACCGGGATATCGGCGTCGTAGCCAGCGAGGTTGGGGATGATGACGCCGTTGCGATCCTCCGCCCCGATCGTGCCCTCGTTGAAGATCACCGCGCCCACCGCGCCGGCAGCCTGGGCATTCTCCACCTTCACCCCGAAGTCGCATGTGCCTCGCTGCAACAAGACGATCTGTCCGGTGACAACGGCGGGATCGAAATCGTCGGTCTCGCACCCGGAGTCCGACGCGCTGGCGGCGGTGGTTGACTCGGTGAAGTCAATGACGACCGCCGAGGCGGCGACGTCGCCGTCGCCAGAGAAGCTTGCCGTGTACCAGACACCCGTCTGTCCGTCGTAGCGGGGATACTCGATCTCGTTCGGCTCGTCCTGCTCAACGACTGCGGGCGCCTGCTCGAAGAAGATGTCAGCCTCGAACGGCTGCAAGGTTACGTCATAGCCGGCCGCCTCCATCCGCTCCACGACGTACGCAACCGACGCCTCGTGCCCTGGTGTCCCCGTCGCCCGCGTCGGCACACCCTCGAACACGTTGGCGTTGGCAATCGCCTCCAGGTTCGCCATGTGGTCCGTGATCCCCGCCACGGCGACCGCCTCGCGCAGCGGCTCCGTGTCGATCCGCGGGCCTGCGGACGCGGAGCCGGCGATGACCAGGTTGGTCACGGCCGCTGCGGCGACAGTAGCGAACGATGCTTTCGCACTTGGGTTCTCCTCCGGTTGTCAGTCACGAGCGCCGCCCCAACCCGCCAGGGCGCCCGACCGCCAACGTATATCTCTCGCGACCCACATGGTGGACGAGGCCATCCGTTGACGGGAAGGCGGGAACCGCGACGCCGCCGGACCACGAGCATCCGCCTCGTGGGCATCCGCCGCTGTGACGGACACCTGACAGGCTGGAGATTATGGAAGAGCCCATCGATCATGGGAGATTCAGGCCAGCGGTGGTCGCCGGAGCTCAAGCGGGACGCGGTGGTGTTGGTGCGCTCGTCGGACGACCGACCAGCGCGGTGGCCCGTGAGCTCGGCTGCAGCGAGTCGTCGCTGGCTTACGGACTGGCCAAGGACCGCCAGTCCCGGTCCGGCGCGGACGCGGAACGGCCGAGTCCGAGGAGATCAAGCGTCTGCGCCGCCGGGTGGCGGAACTGGAGGTGGAACACGAGGTCCTGAGACGATCGGCCGTCTCGTGGGCGAAGGAGTCGATGCCGTGAGCAAATACCTGTTCATCCACACTCACCGTGCCGAGTTCGACATCGTCGATTTGTGTCGGGCGAGGTGTCGACGTCTCGCCCGCCAGAAGCTGAACGAGTTGTGGCTCGGCGACATCACCCACGTCCCGACCGGGGCGGGCTGGCTGTACATGTCGAGCGTGCTCGATGCCTGCTCGCATCGACTGCCGGCTGGTCACTGGCCGGACACATGCGCACCGAGCTCATCGCCGACGCCCTCGAAGCAGCCGTCGGGCAACGCGGCGGCCGACTTCGCATCCGCGGTGTGGTGTTCCACGGCCATCACGGCAGCCCAGTGACCGGGCTGAGGAGCTCGTCGATCAGATGGACGTAGTCGAGCCGGCGCCCGGTGGACCATTGCGACTCGAAGGCATCCGGTGTGAGGGCGTTGCGTGCGCGATCGAGGCCTGTCTGCCGGTACGCGCGACGTCCGGGTTCGTGCTCGGCGTAGCCGGTGCGACGCCGAAGGCTCTGGGTGGCGGCGGCGACGCGCACCGCCATGGCTGCCTCGCCGT
>Ga0126314_10001589_pt1 | contig 10984 bp, 9 predicted proteins | sample Plot105B_FD_92535 | JGI IMG/M metagenome (GOLD analysis project Ga0126314, IMG submission 92535) | Serpentine soil microbial communities from UC McLaughlin Reserve, CA, USA - Plot105B | ecosystem: Environmental > Terrestrial > Soil > Grasslands | place: USA: UC McLaughlin Reserve, Lake County... | reverse complement strand
CCCGCATCTCGGATCTGCACGTCGGTATTGGCGCCGAGGGTGAAGTGGTCATTGCCGCGTGCGAGATCAACACGGCTCCCCTCGCCAGTCTTGAGACGCGCGCCGTCACCGATTTCGAGACCGAGCTGGACCTGCTGCCAGGCGCCACCTGTCTGGATCATCACCTCGCCCCGTGCCCGCTCAACCGTCCATCCAGCGGCCATTGCAGGTGCAGACAACGACAAGAGCAAAGCGGTAGTGATAGTACGAAACATGGCTGGGTCCCCCTGGCTGCCACTAAGATGGCAGAAGCGGGACGTACGTTCAGTTACATAGATAGAAGTTCGTGCTCACAGCTGCGGAGGTGGTAAACCAGAGCTTTCCGAGCATGGCTTAGCTGTTGACCGCAATTACGTCTTCCTTAACGCCACTGCCGTTCGCGCTTAACGAATTGGCAAACCCGCTTTAAGGGAAAACCGGGCGACTTCTGGAGCGCGTGAATGGACATCATGTGGATAGCGATCCTGGTGGACATGACGATCTACGGTCTGGCCGGTTTCGCCATCGTCAAATTCGGCGGACGCTTACTGCCTGATCCTTGGAATCGGATCCGCTTCACGGTGCCTGTCGTCTTGATGCTTGGCGCCCTCGTCACCTTAGTGTCGTTCCCCCACTGGATCGTCTTTCCGAAGTAAAAAGAGAAGCCCTGGAGGTCGCAATGGGATCCGCACCTACCTCATGCCGCTATCGAGAACGCAGGGAGCGGCTGTTGCGCGCCCCTGCTGCTATCTCAAGTAATTTCGGACAAAAGGTGGGATTGTGGACTGACGGCTCTTCCCAAGGTAGCCGTGAGAGCAGACACCAAGTGCTTGCAGGCCTCCCCTTCAACCAGAGTGCTCACCGGCCCGATATCAATGTTGCCCTTGTGATCCTACGAACAACCGCAGGTTGGGTCATCAACTAATTGGCGGACCGATCTTGCTGGGCAAATCAGGCGGGCAAAGCGACGCTGTAAGCAGCGACCATAAAGCCAAGCGAAGCCACGTATAGGGTGGAAAGGATCAGGGCACGGCGCATGTATTCAGTTCCTGGCGAAGCGGGTTCAAAGTACCCGCCGATGTAGGGATTCCAGCCGGTAAAAGTGACCGGCTGGATGTTGGTTCTTAGCGAACTTATTCAGTGACCGTAACGGCCGGCAGGTCGACGTTTACTGCGTCACCTGTGCTGGTGATGCCACCGTTGACGACCCACATAATCAGGAGGACTGCGACGATGACGGCAATGACCATGCCGATGATGCCGAAGGGACTCCCGCTGTTGACAACAGTGGTCTCCGATGTGGTTGGGCGCTCGATAATAGTCTCGCGTTCGATAGGCATGCTGAACTCCAGAATTTATGTGGAGTAAATGCACGTGACGCCAAAAATATCCCGCTAACCGATTGTTTTTATTATTATTTTTTCCTTACTATCGATGTCAGCAGATTGCAAGGTATGCAGAACAGCAAGCCCGCGTTGATTGAGGCCAGAAACTTAGCGTTCATCAGCCCTGCCGCCAGCGAGTTTGCCCTTACTGGGACGAATGGAGTGATGCAGTGAATGCCGACCGCTCCGTGCATGCCGAAATCGCAGCCACCTGGTTTCCCGTTGCCATAGGCAACGACGGTACTTGACCTGCCAAGGACTTCTCCCGGGATGTGACCCCCGCCAGGGTCCGCTCATCGTTGGGTCGAAAAGCCTATGTTTGGCAGGCAAACGCCCGTCGGGCTGGACGTCGGCAGGATTGTAAGTGTGTCGGGCCGAGCTTGGCGAGGTCCTTTGCAGACTTTCACGAAAGCCAGGGATGTCCGCTTTTAGGGCGTTACATCATCAGAAGTCAGACCGTCCGAAATGGGGTCGACAGCAGCCTGGCCGCAAAGCGGCCCATTCCGGCCGTTCGGGTCGCTCTTTGGATTTCCCGAAAGCGGTCGTCTGATTAGCTCAACGTCAGCGTGGAGATCTGTTTTGAGCTACTGATTCAGTCCGCTCAGTCGCTGGCAGATGTCGATTAAGGCCCGCAAAGGTGCTCCGGCGAAGCGGCTCGGGTAATAGAGGCGCGGGCCGTCGAGCGTTAGCCAGCACGGTTCAAGGATAGGCACCAACGTGCCTGCCTCGAAGTCAGCCTCGCACCAGTTGCGAAAAGCGCCAATGATCCCAAGCCCGGCACGGGCGTAGGCAAGACCACCGCTGAAAGCGTTGACGCTGATGACGAGGGCAGACCGCGGCTCTACGGTGATCATGTTCGCGTGCTGGCGCAGCCGCCACGCAAGCAGCGTGCCTGAGGCGAGCCGATAGCGAATGCCATCGTGCCGGGTAAGGTCGTCCGGCGCCCGTGGCATGCCGTTGGCCTCCACATAGGCCGGCGATGCTGCCAACGCCACCTGCTGCAGGCGCGGTCCGATGGGGATGGACACCATGTCCTTGTCGAGATGGGCGCCATAACGGATACCGGCATCGCATCCCGCCGCGATGATATCGACGCGATCGTTGTCGACGACGATCTCAACCTCGACCTCAGGATGCAGCCTGCGGTATTCGGCCATCAGCGGCGGCAGGATGTCTGGAACAACTGCGCCCGGGACGTTGAGCGAGAGCCTGCCCCGGACAGTGCCCCTGGAATTGACCGCTTCTGTTACAGCCGTCTCAATACCCTGGAACAGAGGCCGGATCTGATCGGCAAGGCGCCGTCCCTGCTCGGTCGCCCGCACGCTGCGAGTCGATCGCAGAAGCAGCGGCACCCCCAATTCGGCCTCGAGCCGGGATATCGTGGTGCTAACCCGCGACGGTACGGTGCCAAGTCGCTGTGCCGCCGCGCGGAAGCCGCCGCAATCCAACACGGCTAGGAAAATCTTGAGCTGATCCGGCGACGGACTGTTCTTCATGCAGAACAGCCTATTCTCGCACTGGCAGATTATCAACGCATGCAAGAACAGTCAGTGTCCGTCCAACACGGAGACAGACATGTTCATCATCACCGGCGCAACCGGCCAACTCGGTCGCAAAATCGTTCAAAACCTGCTGCAGCTCGTCTCGGCCGAGCGCATCGCCGTCAGCGTACGCGACCCGGCAAAGGCAGATGATCTGGCAATGGCCGGCGTGCGCGTACGCCAGGGAGATTATAATGACGCCGCAAGCCTGCGCCATGCCTGGGAAGGGGCAAAACGGCTCCTGCTCGTCTCGTCGAATGCATCGGCGCATGGTGGTGATCCGCTGGCGCACCACGCCACGGCCATCGCTGTTGCGCAGGACCTCGGCGTCGAGCGTGTCTTCTATACAAGCCAGATCGCGAGCTCATCGATCTCGCAATTCCCGCCAGCGCGGACCCACGCTGCCACCGAGCAGATGCTTGCCAAGTCGGGACTGGCCTGGACCGCCATGCGCCACGGCTTTTATGCAGACAGTGCGCTCGCCATGAATGCACGCGGCTTTGCCAGCGGCAGCCTCGCCGCCCCCGCGGATGGCAAAGTGTCTTGGACGACCCACGACGACCTAGCGGCAGCCGATGCGATGCTCCTGGCCGGCAGTGAACTATTTGACGGCCCCACCCCGGCCCTGACCGGTTCTGAAGCGTTCGACCTCGCCGATCTTGCGGACATCGCCCAGACCATCCTCGGCAAGCCGGTGGCGCGTCATCTGCTTGGGGACGACGACATGATCTCGTCTGCAGAGGCTTCAGGCGCGCCGCCGGATCGCGTAGCGATCATGATGGGCTTCTATCGGGCCGCCAGAGCGGGGGAATTTGCCCAAGTCGATCCCACACTGGACAGATTGCTGGGCCGCCGCCCGCAATTGATGGGTGACTTCTTGGCTGAACGGCTCGGCTAACAGAAGCGACTAGTCGTGCCCCAGGAGGCGGGCGACGACAGGAATGTCCGGTCATAGGTTACTTCAAGTTTTTGTAGTGGCAACGACGGGGGTCGTCTGCTGCCAGGCAGAAACAGCGCCCCATTCCTGTCATTCGAAGGTATTGAGATAAATCCCAATAACTGCCATTCCGCTCAACTCGCGCCGCCCGCAATGCAAGGCGTCAAAATGCCACTTCAGACACCGGTATAATGATGTCCATCATTGTGATTGCCGAGGCCTTGTAGGCAATCGGCCGGTGCCCGTTCGACTTCTGCGGAGCCGGTAGTCGAGTTATAGCGGCTCCAAGCCGGCAGCCGAGCGTAATGCGGCATTTATTCGGTCCTGCCACCCAGCCCCATCTCCTTGGAAATACTCGAGCACATCCCTGTCGATCCGGATGGAAACCAATTCCTTCCCGGTCGGAATTGTCGCTTTCTTTTCCACGCCAGTCTCAGGCTTTGCCGTCAGATCCCGGAACGCCGCCTCCGCTCTCTCCGTAGCGCTTCTAGGTCTGCGTGGGGGATGCGCCATCAGAAGTCCCTGTGGTTAAACTCACAATTTTTAGGGCGCCAACGAACGATGAGACGCCGCCTGCTACACCCGGTACCAGCTAAGGCAGGCGGAACCAAGCCTCACTGGTGCATCAAGAAAGCGCTCATCTGCAACGCGCCCCATTTCAGACTCGAGAGCCGCGCAAGCGTTCGCCAAAAGCAGTCGCGCCATTTGGGAGGAGACTGAGTGCAAAATCGGAGAAACGCTGACAAGGTCAGTGGCGTATCGCGACGGTAACGCGACTGTCCGCCAACCGGTGGCAGGTTAATGCTGTTTTCTCCATACGTCATTGTATACTAGATGTTCGACTTGGTTTTATCAAAGACGGCGTGACGGCAATGACTGGGATAACGGATAGGGTCGATGGCGCTCACCGCGCCTTGCGTCAGGCTATAATCGAGCAGGCTTTGTTGCCGGGCACGAAACTGCCCGAGGACGAGTTGGGTCGGCATTTTGGGATGAGTAGGACGTTGGTGCGGGCTGCGCTGGCGCGCCTACAGGCGCAGGGCCTGGTCGACACGTCACACAAGCGCACCGCCACAGTTGCACAGCCCAGCTTGGAAGAGGCGCGAGACGCATTTGCGGTTCGTCGCGCCCTGGAACGGGAGGCCGTTCGCCTTGTTATCCAGCGATGGTCACAGGACTTCGATATGACCCTGACGCAGCATGTGCAGCAGGAGATCGAGGCCTATGGACGCGGCGATACCCGTGTTTCCACGCGCCTTGCTGGCGAGTTTCACCTGCTTCTGGCTGGCATGTCGGGCAACGCGCTGCTCGAGCGCTACCTGTCCGAACTAGTTTCGCGGTGCTCTCTGATCCTCGCGGTCTATAGCCGGCCGCACTCTGCGGAATGCGCGGTCAACGAGCACTCCGCAATTATCGAGGCGCTGCGCAAGGGCGATACGTCCACAGCGGAGCGCCATATGGAAAGCCATCTAGAACTGGTCGAAAGCCGGGCCCTCATCGGCGACATCGAGGTCAAGAAAGACCTGTCCGATATCCTAGGACGCTATGCTACCACACCGTCCGTCGCGCCCCCTTCACGCGCCAAGGCCAAACGCGCATAGTTCCTGCGCATTCTTTGGGCAGCGAGGCAGTTGTCGCCCAATTTTCATTCAAAATGCAATTTTCGCGCTGATGCCGGCGATGGCAGACCCACGACCGTTAGCGGTCTTAGGCACGCCTTTTGCCTTTCCAAGCAGATCCTTAAGCCTGTCGCGGGTGCCAAACGGAAATCGCCGATACCAAATGGCACGCATCATGCATACCTGATTGTATGTAATTCACGCATGGAGTGCCTCCAGCATGCCCCCGACAGGCCCGGACTCCAGCCGACTGCAACTGCGTCTTGAACTGCGCGGCATCACCAAGGTCTATCCAGCGGTCGTCGCCAATTCCGGCATCGACCTGCGGGTGGCGCCGGGCGAAATCCACGCCGTGGTCGGCGAGAACGGCGCCGGCAAATCGACGCTGATGAAGGTCATCTACGGCATGGTGCGCCCCGATGCGGGCGAGATGCTGTGGAATGGGCGCGAGGTGCATATCGGCTCGCCCGCCGATGCGCAGAGGCTGGGCATCGGCATGGTGTTCCAGCATTTCGCGCTGTTCGACACGCTGACGGTTGCCGAGAACATCGCGCTGGCGCTGCCCGAGAAGCTCTCGCTGGAGACAATAAGCGGCCGCATCGTCGCACTGGCGCAACGCTACTGCCTACCGCTCGATCCGGCGCGACGCATCTATTCGATGTCGGTGGGCGAACGCCAGCGCGTCGAGATCATCCGCGCCCTGCTGCAAAATCCAGGCCTGCTGATCATGGACGAGCCGACCTCGGTGCTAACGCCGCAGGCTGTCGACACCCTGTTCGGAACCTTGCGCTCGCTAGCCGCCGACGGCTGCAGCATCCTCTATATCAGCCACAAGCTCGATGAAATCCGCGCCCTTTGCTCCAGCGCGACGATCCTGCGCGGCGGCAAGGTAACCGGCACCTGCGATCCGCGTGGTGAGTCGGCGGCGTCGATGGCCCGCATGATGATCGGCGCCGATATCCAGCCCATCCGTGCCGTCCGCTCGGCCGCCACCGGCGCAGAGCGTCTTGTGGTGCGCAACCTGACTTTGGCTGCTGCCGACCCGTTCGGCACCGATCTCGACACCGTCTCATTCTCGGTGGCGGGAGGGGAAATCCTGGGCATTGCCGGGGTGTCGGGCAATGGCCAACAGGAGCTGCTGGCGGCCCTCTCCGGTGAAACACCGCTGGCCGACGCCCAAGGGGTGCTGGTAGATGGCAAGCCGACCGGCCGGCTCGACCCGCGCCAGCGCCGGGCGATCGGCCTGTGCTCGGTGCCGGAGGACCGGCTGGGCCGCGGCGCCGTGCCATCGCTGGCGCTGGCCGACAATGCCCTCCTCACCGACAACCGCCAATCAAGCGTGCGCGCCGGCTTCATCCGCTTCGACGTGGTCAAGGCCTTTACCGAGCGCTGCATCGCCGAGTTCGGCGTGCGCGGGGGCGGTCCGGATACCCCAGCTGGAAGCCTTTCGGGCGGCAACCTGCAAAAGTTCATCGTCGGCCGGGAAATCCTGCAAAATCCCGGCGTGTTGGTCATCGCCCAGCCGACATGGGGTGTCGATGTCGGCGCCGCCGTCACCATTCGCGAGGCCCTGCTCGACTTGCGGGCCAGGGGCTGCGCAATCCTCGTCATTTCCGAAGAACTCGACGAGCTCACTGAAATTGCCGACCGCATCGCGGTGATCGCCGGGGGACGGCTTTCCCCCGCCATGTCGCGCGCCACCTTCGACCGCGACGCCATCGGTCTTGCCATGTCGGGCGAATGGACGGCCGCCACCCAAACCCAGGGAGCAGACCATGTCCATTCGGCTTGAAGCGCGTCCGCAACCGAGCCGGACCATGATCTGGCTCTCGCCTCTCCTCGCCATCGGACTGACATGCTGCGTGGCCATGGTGATCTTTGCCGTGGCCGGGCTCAATCCGCTGTCGGCGCTGGCAACGTTCATCTTCACCCCGGTCACCGACCTCTATGGGCTGGGCGAACTGCTAATCAAGGCTGCGCCGCTGGTGCTGATCGCCATTGGCCTGTCGATCGGCTTCCGCGCTGGCGTCTGGAATGTCGGCGGTGAGGGTCAACTGATCGTCGGCGTGATTTTCGGCGGCTGGCTGGCGCTCAATTATGGCCCCGATGGCGGGCCCTGGGTGCTGCCAGCAATGGTGGTCGGCGGCGCCATTGGCGGGGCGCTGTGGGCCGCTATCCCGGCCCTGCTGCGCACGCAATTCAACGCCAACGAAATCCTCACTAGCCTGATGCTGAACTATGTGGCCCAGCTCTGGCTTGGTTATCTCATCTTCGGCCCCTGGCGCGACCCCGCCGGTTTCAACTTTCCGCAATCGGAGCCGCTGGCCCCCGCCGCCTTGTTCCCGACGCTGATCGAGGGCACCCGCGCCAATGCGAGCATCCTGCTGGCACTCGTCGCCGTGGGGCTCGGCTGGGCGCTGATGAGCCGCAGCTTTGTCGGCTTCCAGCTCAAGATCACCGGCCTGTCCCATGGCGCTGCGCGCTATGCCGGGTTCAGCCCCAACAGGGCGGTGTGGATCGGTCTAGTGGCTGGTGGCCTCGCAGCTGGCATTGCCGGCGTCGGCGAAATCGCCGGCCCGCTGGGGCAGATCTTCCCCACCGCCTCGCCGGGCTATGGCTATGCCGCTATCATCGTGGCCTTTCTCGGCCGCCTCAATCCGATCGGCATCCTCTTCTCGGGCCTCTTGATGTCGCTGCTCTATCTCAGCGGCGATGTAGCGCAGATGTCGCTGGGCCTTCCATCGTCCATCACCGGGCTGTTCCAGGGCACCCTGCTGTTCTTCCTGCTGACGGCCGACGTGCTCATCCACTACCGCCTGCGCAGCAGCACTGTTGCGACAGGTGCCATTGCCGGGAGCGCCAAGTGATGTCGCAGTTCCTGCCGATCCTGTTCGCCACGCTCATTGCCGGCACCCCGCTGGTCTATGCGGCGCTCGGCGAATTGATCACCGAGCGGGCCGGCGTGCTCAACATGGGCGTCGAGGGCATGATGGTGACGGGGGCCGTGGTGGCGTTCGCCGTCGCGCTCACCACCGGAAACCTGTGGCTGGGCGTCCTCGCTGCCATGGTCGCGGCGGGCATCCTGTCGCTGCTGTTCTCGGTGCTGGCGATCACGTTCCGCGCCAACCAGGTGGCGGTCGGCCTCGCCATGACCATCTTCGGCACCAGCCTCGGCTCCTACCTTGGCAAGCCGTTCGTCGGCATGGCGCTGGTGCTCGATGCGTCGCAGGCGGCAGGCGGCTTTGCCCAGCTGCCGCTGGTGGGACCCCTCTTTTCGGCCATCCACCCACTGGTCTGGCTGTCGTGGGGCCTGTTCGCCGCGGTCTGGTTCTTCCTCAGCCGCACGCGCGCAGGTCTGGCGCTGCGGGCGGTTGGCGAGTCGCCGACATCGGCCCATGCCATCGGTTACCCGGTCGTGCGCATCCGTTATCTGGCGACGCTGTTCGGCGGCGCCATGGCGGGGGTCGCCGGCGCCTACATGTCCACAGTCTATGCCTCGCTGTGGACCGAAGGGCTCATCGCCGGACGCGGCTGGATCGCGGTGGCGCTGGTGGTGTTTGCCACCTGGCGGCCCGAGCGGTGCTTTGCCGGCGCCTATCTCTTCGGTGGGGCCACCATGGCGCAACTGTTCGCGCAGAGCGCTGGCATCGGCGTGCCGTCCGAGCTGATGTCCGCCCTGCCCTACCTCGCGACCATCGTCGTCCTCGTCCTCATCTCCCGGGATGCTGCGCTCATGCGGCTCAGTGTTCCGGCCTCGCTGGGCAAACCCTTCGATCCGCAAGGCTAGCCCGACCGAATATCACCGCCCAAAACTAACAGGAAGGTCTCAATGCTCCAGCTCAATCGCCGCAATTTCCTTAAAAGCGCCGCCGCCACGGCCCTGCTCGCCGGCACCGGCCTGCCGACCCTGGCACAGGGCGAAAAGCTCAAGGTGGGCGTCATCCACATGGGTGCCATTTCAGATACCGGCTGGGAATATTTCCAGGCCCAGGCCTGGCGCGCCCTTGAGGCCGAGTTCCCCGACCAGGTGGAAGTCACCGTGCTTGAGAACATTGCCCAGATCCAGGATTGCGAGCGGCTGTTCCGCCAGCTTTCGACCCAGGGACATCAGTTGATCTTTGGCACCACCTTCTCCCAGTATGCCTCGCTCAAGAAGCTGGCACCGACACTGCCCAACAGCCATTTTGAATGCTGTGCCGGCATCGACGCGGGGGACAATCTGGGCGTCTTCGAGGGCAAGCACCACGAGGGCACATATCTGACCGGCATCGCCGCTGGTCGCATGACCAAGTCCCACGTGCTGGGCTGGGTCGGTGCCTTCCCGGTGCCTCAGGTGATCTATAGCCTCAACGCCTTCCTGCTTGGCGCGCGCAGCGTCAACCCGGACGTGGTGCTCAAGGTGGTGTGGGCCAATGCATGGGTCGATCCCGCCAAGGAAAAGGACGCCGTGGCCGCACTTGTGGCGCAGGGCGCCGACGTGATCTCGGGCAGCCCCAATACGCCGGTCCAGGGCCTTGCCGCCGAGGAAAAAGGTGTCTGGTCGATCGGCTCGACCGGCGATTTCTCGGCCTATGTGAAGACCAAGCAGCTTGTCTCGTTCGAGCTCGACTGGAGCGCGGCCCATATCGAAGCGGCCAAGGGCGTGCTCGCCGGCACCTGGGAGCCTACCAACCGCTGGCGCGGCCTGGGTGAAGGCGGCTTCGTCAAGATGACCACCTCCAGCCCCGAGCTGCCGGCCGACGTGGCAGCCGAAATGGCAACGGCCGAAGCCGCCATCATTGCCGGCACGCTCAATCCATTCGCCGGCCCGATCAAGGACCAAGCAGGTGTGGAAAAGGTTGCTGCGGGTGCCGTGCTGCCCGACGAGGAAATCAAGGGCATGACCTGGCTGGTCGAAGGCGTGCAGGGAACCCTGCCCGGCGCCTGATGACCGACTGGCCGGCGGCGGTTGCATCCGTCGCCGGTCTCTTCCATTCGAGGATGAATAAGTGACCGATTTCGATACCGTCTTCGCCAATGCGCAGCTCACAACCGGGGAGCGCGCCCATGTCGCCGTGGCGGCAGGCCGCATCGCGGCTATCATCCCCGCCAGCACGCCGGTGCCTGCGGCGGGAGCCCAGACAGACCTGGCTGGCGCCATGTTGGTGCCGGGCTTCGTCGAAGGTCACATCCACCTCGATACCAGTTTCTATGGCGATGCCTGGAAGCCCCATATTCCCTGCACCAACGGCTTTGACGTGCATGAGCGCGTCAAATTCCAGGCGCAGAACATGGCCAATGCGGCGCCCATGAACAAGCGGGCGCGGGACCAGCTCGAGCTCTGCATCGGCCAGGGCAGCACTGCCATGCGCAGCCATGTGATGATCGATGCCTCGGTGGGTCTGAGCCATCTCGAAACCATCCTCAAAGTCCGCGAAGACTACCGCGACCTGATCGACATCCAGCTCTGCGCCTTTCCGCAGAACGGCATCATTGCGAGCCCTG
>Ga0126314_10001588_pt1 | contig 10992 bp, 21 predicted proteins | sample Plot105B_FD_92535 | JGI IMG/M metagenome (GOLD analysis project Ga0126314, IMG submission 92535) | Serpentine soil microbial communities from UC McLaughlin Reserve, CA, USA - Plot105B | ecosystem: Environmental > Terrestrial > Soil > Grasslands | place: USA: UC McLaughlin Reserve, Lake County... | reverse complement strand
CCCCATGCCACGTTCAAGGCAGCGCTGATCGAGTGGATCAAGAAGGAGACTTTCAACAACAAGCCGAACGGTTCCTTCATCGTCGACGAGAGTGGCGTGGCGTGAGGCCCGGCCCGGCTACCGCTATTTGAACTTCCGAGAATTACTCTTATGAGTACTTCATCGACGGACGAACTTCGGAGAAGCCTAAGAGTGCGAACTTCGCCATATTGGGTTTCTCCGAAGTTCGTCTGTTTCCACTATCCTCCCTTGAGCTACCTTGGTTATAGCCAAGAGGAGACACTTGGTGGTGCGAGGAGACGAGGGCCGACATGAACCTGGACTATCCTATGCACTGATCTCATAATCATGGACGTATCCGAAGCCGACTCGCCGAATTATCCCTTACGCTCTATAGCGTACTCTTCGATGTCTTGTGAGACAAGACCCCTCTCCTCCTGCTCGAGTAAAGCCTCTTCGAGAACCTTTAGCCTCTCAATATGCTTATCCATGGAGGAGATGTTGAACCTTTTTTCTTTTTCTACAGCCAACTTCTGTTGCGCGGCATCTAAATCGTTCTTGTAGCGTGTGAAATCACGTTTGAGACGACGAAGCGTCTCCATAACCTCTTCCCCATGTTCTTTGTGATAGGAGTCCCTAAGAGCGGAAAATACGAGGGCTCGCGTACGATCTGCATGCTGGAAAAGGATAGCCAAGTAAAGAGCTGTGAGTAACTGGGCACGGCGTTCTTTGTCGTCAGGCAGCCCTTCTTCTCTGACTTGAAATGCAACGTACGCGACAGATTCCTTCTCTCCCTGAAGGGCGTTTACTATTTCATTGTGTCTGGCTCGCCTCTCTTCCAGGGCCGCCAAGGACCTCTGCTGTTCTTGCTGTCGAACCTGTTGTGCCTGGTTGAACCATATCGTTCCCCCAGCGATGACCGCTGGGATGATCAAGAGCTTCAGCCAGTCCCAGAGAGTCTTATCAACCGCGGAAGCGATGAGAACCAAGACACCTAGGATGATGGCGCTCCTAGTTACCCAAACGAGGCTCTGCCCTGCTGTGGGGTGCCATCTCGGAACCAGAGCAGCTCTTAGGAGAAGTATCGCTCGCTCTCGAGGGGTGTGTGGTTCTCGTTCCACTCGGCCTTCCTCCTCACTGACCCCTTATTCGCAGCAGGATTTATGAGGTATCCGTACTCAGTGTCCTACGCTCTCATAGTAGCAGTTGGCGATGAATTCCCGATGAATCGTGTAGCCCCGATTATCTTCTGATGGCGAACTTCGTAGTAGGAACTCAGACGATGTGGTCAATGTCCAGGGTACGTATTTCCGAGAAAACGCCGTCATTACGAAGTTCAGTCTGCCCCATTACCCCGGTCCTGAGAGATATCTTATGTACACTGGGCTATAAACCTTCGACACTCTACATAAGACAATCTGCTGTATAAGACCGGGGCTATGCAGGATCTTGGACATGAACTTCCGAGAATTCATATTCCACGCACTTGGATGCATAAAGGCTCATAATGGTGCCAGAGGAACGGAGAGTGATGGGAGTCTCTGTCATGCCAGAGGAGCCGAAACAAGAAGACAGGAGTCCTCAGGGAAACGCACAAAAAGAAACCCGTTGGAGCGAGGTCAAAGAGATTGCACCGCTCCTTCTAAGCCTGTCGTACCTCTACGCTACTGGGGTTGGGTTGCTCTATTCGGCGGTTCTCTACAGAAGGTTCGGAATCCACATCTACGACTATGCCGAAATCAGTGACTTTCTTCTCGCAGGTTTGAGACCAATCATTCTTCTCCTCGCAGTGGGGCAGGCAGTCGTTGCAATATACTTCTCGCGGCCCGCGGGGGGAGCTCCTGGCGCTCAACATCGTCGATTATCGGGGGCATATTTTTAGTGGTCTTCGTCACGAGCGTTGCCACATACTTCACTGCCCACATTACGGCGAACGGCCTTATGTTTGGCAAAGACTCTGGGGTGGATGTGCACTATCGCTCGTACTCAGGCACCGCAGGCCAGGTAACCGAACATGGCCTAAAACTCATCGGATCTACTCAAAGGGCAGTCTTCTTCTATGATCTAAATGATAAAGACGATGAAAAAGACAACCATACTCTTGTGGTTCCACAAGCGCAGATCGTTTCAATAGAAGTCCCAGAATAAGACAGTCAGCCAGTTTCTGCCGCAACTTCCGAGAATTCTTATTCTAGGACGTTCGATGAATGATGGCAGTTCAAAGCCACGCATCAACCAGAACCGCCAAGTAGAGTACCGCAAAGATGGGGGGTAACAATCTCTCTATCACGTTAAACTCAGTGAACCGACTCCTGAACTATGGGATGTTTGTAGGAATGTCGAGGCCAGGGTCATCGTGATCCTGGCCCGTAGGTTGGCTATGACTTATCTTTAACGCCGAGTGCTATCTTGGCCGCGGCGCGGATGTTCTGTGCGAGGAACTCGTTGCCCTCTGGCACGGTAGCCGCGACCAGCGCCTCGACGTCCTTATCAACGAAGAACTGCTGCCAGGCTCGTTCGTCCTGGGTGAAGGAGTACGCCTTCTTCTTAGCCTCGCTCCTCACGAGATCACCAGCTCCACCACACGCGCGTCACCCTGGGCGCCGCGCGCCGCCTGAAGCCTCGAGAACCCGAACCGGGCGACACGCTGAAGGGTGCTGCCTGATGAGCGTTTGAGGTAGAGAGCGTAGGCGTGGACGTTGTCGACGTCAACGGCGTCCTGCCCGGCCGAGAACCCCGCACCCAAAGACTTGAAGGTGCCGACCTCGAGCTTCGCTAGATCGGAACCCTCGATGCGGTAGAGTATGTACACTGCCACTGTAGGGACTCACCTCCCTATGGTTGGAGCCGAGGGAGGATCCCTCTCCCTCGGCTCTGATTTGCAACTAGGCTAGAAGGGGATGGACTCGAAATCCTCCTCTTCTTCCTTCTGGGCGGCCTCGAGGGCACCCTCGGCCACAACGTTGACGACTCGGTTCTTGTGAGCCTCCTCGTCCTCGACGTAGAACTTCTCTACGACGATCGTGGCGCGGGTGCCTTTGAGATCCGGGCCCCAGTTCACCTTCGGGCGCTTGTCTTTGATATCCAGCCCCCACTTGGTGTCGGTGGCTTGGGACTTGCCCAACAGGCGCCGAGCAATCTCCATTCCCTTCGTGTTACGGCCATCGCCGATAGAGGTAATGATGCTAACCTCGACGTCGTCCATACCGTCGGGCGTGAAGTTCCAGAACACGTACTCACCGTTGATGCCTTGCCTGACGTCGGAGAACGACGTAAGCGTGGCATTGTAAGTGCCGGACTCAATGGTGGCGCGGTCCTGGGGCTTAACACCGGTAAAAGGCTTCTCAGTCATAAGGTGAATTCACCTCCTCTCTGTCACTTGTGCGCTTTGTGCCTAGTGGCTAGTAGCCTAGTGGCGTTGGCGCTATTGACTGTACACAAGTATTTTGCCAGAAAGCCCAGGAATGTCAAGGTATATCCGGAACTTCCTTGGAGTACTGTGCTAGAATTCGGCTAGTTGCACCTACCTACAGAGAGGATTGCAGATGGCCCCGATCGGGAAACCAAAAAGAAGGATCAAGGTGGAGCCTGTGCCCGCTTCGCCTGGGTTACCGCGGCGGGAAGAGCCGAGGCCGAACGCGCCGCGCCGCGCGCCTGCCAAGCCTGAGCGGGAGAAGGTCGCCAAAGGGCTGAGCCCGGCGTGATGGAGGCCCCGGACTACATCAACCGGGTGGCGGGCGTCAGGATCTGGCGCGTCGCGCCGACGCTGTGGGCGCAGCTCGGCGGGCTCTTGTGGGCGCCGGGGATGAAGGAGCCCTGGCCGACCGGCGAGGAGTATTACGCAAGCTGCCAGGGCCACCCCGATCACACTCCGCCTGAAGCGGGCTGCGGCTGCGGCGTCTACGCTTTCTATGCGCCGTGGCTGGCTGAAAGCGTTGGCTATTGGCCCGGCGGCGCGTCCGGGCATCCTTATGACCGCGTGGTTGCCGGGGTGATCGGCGCCGCGGACGAGGTCGAACTCTGCGAGTTCGGCCTCAGGGCTTCTCGCGCGACGGTCGAGGCCATCTTCACCGCCCCCGCCGGCGCCCGTGATGATGAGTTGCCCATCCCCAGGGCGGAGATCGCCGAGGCCTACGGCGCCGAGGTTATAGAGGTTCAGGACTTCGAGGAGTTCGCCGCCGCGCGCGGCCTCGTGGTGATCGACCTCGACGACCTCTAGTCGTCTAAAGACCTTAGTCGTCTAAAGACCTTAGTCCTCCGGCAACTCGTACTCCTCGATGATGCCGTCCTCCTCCTGGGGAGGGTGTTCTTCTTCCCAGATCTCGCGCATCGCCTCAGCGTCGAGGTCGAAGACGCCATAGTCGCCAGTCCTTCTGTAGAGCTCCGAGCGCTTCGTCACCTCCTACTGTGCCCATGTCGGGACGTCCCGATACGGCAGGTCGTGCCACTCGCCCGTCATCGGGTCGTGGATGGTGACGCAGCCCTTGGCCTTCTTGTAGGGTGCCCACTTCGCAACGAGGCCGAGTGCCGCCGCCTTCTCCTCGCGCCGCGCGCGCACGGCGCGCAGGGTCGGGTTCTCGGCCCCGTCGCGGGGGGCGCGACGGCGAGGATCTCCCTCGCCATCTTGAACACCTCGTCTTCCCCCCCGACGACGGGTTCGTCTTCGACCCCGGGGTCGACGCCCGCGTCGAACAGGTGTTCGTCGAACAGTGATGGGTGGTCGTTCATTCTCATGATCCTTTCGCAATAGGTTTCAGGGCTGTCATCGCTGTCACCCTGTCACCACTGCCCTAAATCGGCATAGGTAAGCCGAATAGAGGGTGACAGCGAAGGTGACGGCACCGGTGACAGGGCTGTCACCATAGCCCCGCCTCCACCGCCCGGTGACGGGGGGTGACAGCGGTTTCGAGGGGTCTGTCACCCTGCCTGTCACCCCGAAATCCGTATATATAAGCGGAATAGTCCAGAGGGTGATAGGGTGACAGCGGTGACAGCAGAATAAACACTTGCAAAGTCGTCATCAGATATATCCCTCATAAAATCCCATGACGCTCGCGCAACTCTTTTCAGCGCTGTCACTTCGTCACCGCTGTCACCCCTGCCCGCAATCAGCATAGGTAAGGCAGATTGAGGGTGACAGCGAGGGTGACAGCACCAGTGAGGGGTCTGTCACCCTGGCTCCGCTTTCGGTGGTGGTGAGGTCAGCATAAGCTACTTGCTGGGATCGACGAAGATCCTGAGCACCCTCTTCTTCTTGCTCCTGGTGCTTGTGACATTGACCCCGATTTCCAGCAGGTCGGGCACCAGGGCGCCGAGCTGGACTCCCAGCGTGCTAGCACTCTTTGGCCATTCCTTCGCCCGCTTCAGGTCCTCGTCGTCGACACGGTCGTTCAGGCGAGAGAGGAGTGCTGTGGCCGTCCCCTCCCAGGCGTTCTCCTCGCCCTCGAACTGGTGGGCGAACTCGATGAACGTGTCTGAGAGCGCCCAGGCCTCAAGGGCCGTATCAGAGGCGTCCTGCCTGGACTCGGTGTAGGCAGCCATGAAGTCACCCTGCTCGCCGCCGAGCACTTCCTCGGTCGCGATCCCCCAGACGGCGAAATCGGCCATCCTGGGCAGCTCGTCGAGGACGACGTCCTCCCGGTGGGCGAGGCCCACCACGACGGCATCCAACAGGGCAGAGAGGATCTCCGGCTGAACCTCGCGGAGAATCCGGTTGATCACCGCTTCCTTCTTACGGGCCTTCGGATCGATCCGGGGCAGGTTGACGATCGCTGCCCTATCGAGCAGGTCGGACCGGGTGGCCACAGAGCCGATGCCGGCGAGGATGATGGGTCTACAGTCGGAGAAGATCTCCTGATCCCTATTCGTGTAGAGGGTCCTCGTCCTGAAGCCGCCGCCCGTGGCAATGTCGCAGAGGACGTTCGAGAGCCACGGCGGGACCGTCGGCAGGTTGTCGTAGGCGATGATCCAGTTAGCAGAGGCGTCGATGTAGGCGTCGTGCTCGCTCCTTGGCTTCGTCGAGCCCGGTGCGACGGACGGGTCGACGAGGCTCCTTAAGATCCTAAGGGCGTGAGACTTGGCAGCACCCTGCGGGCCCGTGAGCGTCAGGACCGGATAAGGGCCCGTCGGCAGGTAGGCATGGGAGAGCCAGGCCAGGATCAGGATCCTGTTGCGCCGGCCTTCCTCGCCTTCGCCGAGGTTCAGAAGATTCAGGAGCCCATCCAGGGATCCCTCACCGCATGGTGCAGGATCGGGCAACGACAGGAGGCCCTTCGGCCTGATGAAGCGTACTGGTACGTCGTCGCCCGCGACGATCTGCCAGCCCTCAGGAGAGACCTCAATGGCGCGCCATTCCTCGTCGCCCATGTCGATGTAGACCTTGCCGTCGTGGCCAGCAGTGCGGATGTGGACCTCGGCCTCCTTGCCCTCGAAGATGGCGATGGACTCTAACTGGCGGATGGCGTCAGCCAGATCCCGATCTCGCACCACGGCGGGCATCTCGGCCTTCACTGCTCCCTCGTGGAGGGCGCCCTCCATCTCCAGGGCCGCGGCCTCGAGCCTCTCCTTCTCTCGCCTCCAGAACTCATGCCTTACCCACAACTTGAACCTCGGAGAGGAGATCTCGTAGTTCTCGCGGTGGGAGTCCTTGACGATGGATGCGAAACCTTCCTTCTCGGAGTTGTGGAAGAAGGTCGCCCCAGCGCGGGCGTACATGATGAGGAGCTCCATGGTCGAGCGATCTGCCGACTCCTGGAGCTCCTCGAGGAGCGTCTTGCCACTGTTCTGCGGCGCGCCGAGGGCACTCGCAACACGCTCGATATCCTCGACGATGTTGGGGGCATCCTTCCCGAAACGGGCCTTCGCAACATCAGCAAGGCGCTTACGGAAGGTCGAGGCGAAGATGTTCCCGGCATCAGGAGCGATGAACGCGGTATCGCGCCACATGGTGACGACGGCAACCGTTGGGCTCTGCATCTTGATCAGGAGATAGGCTCCGTCGCGCAACTCGAACATGAAGCCGTCGCCCTTGACCTCCATCTTGAGGTCGTCACCTTTGGACTTATCGGTCATAACGTATCGCTACTTTCAGGCTTGGCCCGGTGTAGCCGGGCAGGTTTGCGGAAGCAAAGCGACAAGGGCGCACCACCCTCCTGAACTCGCGCCAGGTCCTACCCTGGCAATGCTCGTGATCGCAGTGGAACCACAGCGCACCGTTAGCCCTCTGGCCTACACGCGTCCCGGAGCGGTCACCACCGGAGTGCTCATGGACCCAGGGACAGACGATGGCGTACTTCGTGCCAAGGTCGTCGGGGAGCTCCCCGATCACCTCGACGCCGAAGAGGTAGGGTTCGAGCTCTGCCTCGGGTCCGTCGTAAGGCTCCGTCCTCGAGGGGGTCTTCCTGGGTTCGGGGAATTCTGGAACCGCCTGGTCCATGACCTCGGGATCCCACGGCCCCGAGCCGGTGATCTCGCCTGTGATGAGATCTACCTGCGGGTGACGCTTGTAGTTCGCCGTCCCTGGCGCCCTCAGGACCGAGGCGGCGGCAGCCTTCCCGGTATCACCTGAGGCCCACACTGCGATCCGACGGTTGATCTCGGTCGCCCACTCTATAGAGAGTGGGTGAGTAAGCTGCCAGTAGAGGTGACGCCTTGAGGCTGACGAATAGACAATGGCCGTCGGCTCGGGACCTTCTTCGGGGAAGTGGCCCTCATCCTCATCAAGCCACAGAGAGCGAACCGTAGGGGTTGCGTTGGCTGCGCGGCGATTGCCCGACTCGCGGAAGAGGTGGATCCCGAAGTAGGTATCCCGCTGCTCCTGTGCCTGGTCAACAAGGTAGCGAGCTGCCTCGCCCTTCTTATCGGGGTACGCCCACGAGATCTGCCGGGTTTCGGCAAGTTCATGGGGGCGCGCGCTCGCGCGCTTGAAGCGTGCCTGCTCCCCGGTGAAGGTGACGAGAAATCCCTCATCTTCGCCGAATAGGTGCCAGAAAAGCCCTTCTGGCTGGGTGATCTCCTGTATAATGGTCTCAGTACCTTTCTGAGGCTGGCGGACCTTTCCGATCACTGGGGCCGCTGGCCTCTTCGCTTACTCTGACCCACTCATTCTATAGCTACGCCCTGTCACAATCAAGAGTGAACTGGAACTTCTAGGGCGCATACGGCATTACCGTTGACTTTCCTGGAGTTGGGGATTATCCTTGTGGGGACATGGCACAGCAGCGACTATACGAGTAACAGTTATTACGTAAAGAAAGGAACACGTGGCCGGACGGGAGGAAAGAAAGGATGACCATATGACGCATGGATCACTTGCGCTAAAGCTCCGGGTGCTTAGGGCTGAGAGGGCGCTGACTATAGAGCAGGCCGCTGCGCGGGCCGGTGTAATGCCGGAGACGATCTCGGACGCCGAACGCGGGCGTCGTCATCCGTATGTGCCAACGCTGAGGAAAATCGCCGAGGGCTACGGCGTGCCCATTGAGGAGTTGCTCGCGCAAGAAAGCGGCGAGGAGCCCCTCCTCGCGGGGGCAGGCCAGGGAAAAGGTAAAGCTCCGCAGGAGACGGGGCCCTCCGAAGCGCAAGACGAGCGTAGCGAAGCTAGCATCCACATTGACTACGCTGCTTGCCGCAGGGCGTTAGAGGCCTTTTGTGACCACTGGGGGCCCGCGCTTTCTGGGAAGCGAAATCTTGAACTCCAAGCATTCCAAGATTTCAAAGCTGATGCCACGTCTCTTTCGAGATTCGCCCGCGAGGTTATGGGTGCAGAGACGACAGTTCTGGGCCAACAGTACGACGAAGAGGGGGATCCTCTTTTTTACACTGAATACTCTGAGTTTGGCCCCGCGCTCGCCCGGTTCCATGATCTCATCATCCGGATGGAACGAGTCGGTAGAGAGCGTTTCGGCGAAGACTTAAGAAGCGATCCCGAAATGGGCCAGCTGATAGAGATGTTCCCAAAGGCGGGCTAGAGGAGATGGCGGACGTACTTTGCAGTACTAGCGTAGTGCGGCGGGGATACACACGCTCGTGCTACGACTTCCCCGAGGAGGCGCATATCCCGCCCGTGCTTAGGGCTACCGCCGAGAAGTTGGAAGAGGACCTCCCCTATGGCGTCGGCCTCTACGGCTTTAGGATAACGCCGTACAAGAACACCTCGGCCCCCGAAGGTATCGCCCTCGGCGTTGTGTATGAGACCAAAGACGAAGAGGTCGAGAAGGCATCATGATTTGCCATCTCTTTAACGAGGTGGGGCGGGAGTCCGTATCTGAAAGGATGCGCCGGTTTAGGGTTTCCCGTGCAGCTCCCGTCATCATTCCTCCCCTGGTGGCGGGGCGCCGCTGTAACTCCGGCGAACGTCAGCGGCCAGAAGCACTAGCACTGGTCCCGTACGTCCCCGCCACCACTTCACTTCGATTGTCGAGCGGTTGGTTCTCTCGGTGATCGACCGAGGAGCACACGGGCGCGGCGCTGCGGTTCGACACGCGGACAGGAAACCCCGTCTGCTCCGAACTTTTGCCAACAACCTCACCAAAGACACGAGGACCAGTGAGTAGGAGCTAACTTGATAGACAACCAACCACTAGGAGCGCCCTTGGATAGAGACATTGCCTCAAGCGTCGAGCCGGGCGAGCAGGTCGAGGCGGAGTGGGATCGGTTTATTGAGAAGCAGGAGAAAAAGCGCCGGCAGGAAGAGGGGGAGCGTGACGAGGAGATGGCGTGGAAAGAGAGTGTTCGTCGCTATAACGCTAGGCTAGAAGCTGAGGCGGGAGTGTCCCGCCTAGCGTGGGCAAAGCATCTGCGCGGGGTGTATCGGGCACGCATGGATGAGTATGACGCGATAGTGCAGAGGTTAGAGTCCGCAACACTGCCAACACCCCACGGGAGGGGTAGCAGGCTATGAGGATTTGTAGCGGCATTAAAGCCGATGGGGAGCGCTGCAGGGCACAGCCTATGCGCGACTCTCAGTATTGCCTCAACCACGATCCGAGCCGGGTCGAGGAGAACCGGCGTCGGTCCTCAAGGGGCGGCAAGCGTGGCGGTAGAGGCCGAAAGAAGATAGAGCTTGCCTCCATTAAGACACAGCTACAGGGCCTGGCAGATGGCGTGCTTGATGGTTCGATAGTCCGCGCTGATGCAGCCGTTGCCTCCCAAATCCTTAATGTCCTTCTTAGGGCCATCACGGTAGAGCTACAGGTCAAGGAGCAACAGGAGTTCGTCGAGAGGTTGGAGCAGCTAGAGGAGGCCTTAGAGCTTGAGAAGGATGATAACCGATGGGGCGCTTAGATCGGCGCTTAGAGAAGCTGGAGAAGGCCCGCGCCACCTCCAGCGCCCAGCCCCGCCTTAGTCGCGAGCTAGAGAGCTACTTCCGCGCCCTTGAAAACGAACAAAGAGTAAAGGATGGGCTAGAGCCTCTTCCCTACAGCGAAGAGGATTGCCTAGAAGACGAAGCATTTCTTAGCGAGGTGCTGCCAGTCTTCAGAGCGGACGCCGGGTGGCAGAGCCAGGAAGCACAAGAGTGGCTAGATGAGTGGGAGCGAGACACCCTAAAGAGACTATCGAAAGGAGTGGAGCAGTGACATCATTCGAGAAGCGTGCCAAGGAAGAGGTAGAGCGCATCAAAGCAGAGGAGATCGCCGAGCAGGAGCGCATGGCCGCAAGGCTTGAGGAGCTCACCGAACAGGTAAGGGAGCGCCGCGCGGCTGCCTCGCTTCCAGGATGGCCCCAGAGGAGCCCCGGCGTTCCCTCCTTCGCGGGGCTCATATCTTAAGGCCTTTCGGCCCGGCCCCTAAGCTGTTGCTCTACCTATAATACGAAGAGTACAATCCTTCTCTGCTAGGCCACACCCCAAAGCCGGACGGAGCTATGGAGGGGTTAAGGCTCTCATAGGTATTATGCGACTGTTGTGTGGGGCACTGCACAGGGGACTCTAGGGGATCGGGGCGGGGCTATGCCTCCTCTCGCTTAGAGATCCGGGCCGAAGACCTCCCTCATCTG
>Ga0126314_10001585_pt1 | contig 10997 bp, 7 predicted proteins | sample Plot105B_FD_92535 | JGI IMG/M metagenome (GOLD analysis project Ga0126314, IMG submission 92535) | Serpentine soil microbial communities from UC McLaughlin Reserve, CA, USA - Plot105B | ecosystem: Environmental > Terrestrial > Soil > Grasslands | place: USA: UC McLaughlin Reserve, Lake County... | reverse complement strand
CGGTGACCAAGTTGGCGTTTCAGGTAAAAGAGCCCGCCCAGCTGGTGTGGACCTTCCGGGAGGCCTTCAGGATCGCCCAGGAGGGCAGGCCCGGTCCCGTCCTCATTGACCTGCCGCTCGACGTGACCAAGGTGCCGGTCGAGGTGGACTTCGACCCGAGACGCGGCGGCCCGCTGCGCTTCGAGAAGCCCGCACCGAGGCCGAACGCCATCCGCCAGATCATAGAGATGATTCTGGAGGCCGAGCGTCCGATCCTGATGCCTGGTGGCGGGGTTATCATCGCCGAGGCCGCCGAGGAGCTCGTGGAGCTAGCCGAGTACTTGCAGGTTCCGGTCAGCCCGACCTACATGGGGAAGGGCGTGATCCCAGAAGACCATCCCCTCTACATGGGTATAGTAGGTATCCAGACCAGCCAGCGCTATGCAAATGCGCTCTTCCTGGAGAGCGACCTCGTCGTGGGCATCGGCAACCGTTGGGCCGAGCGGCATACCGGAGACTTGGACGTGTACCGTGGGGACCGCAAGTTTGTGCACATAGATATAGACCCACGTCAGCTGGGGCGGGTCTTCCCTCCCGATCTCGCTTTGCCCTCCGACGCCAAGTTGGCCCTGCAGGCGATGCTGGAGACCGCCCGCGACCTCACCCCCGAGCGAGAGCCCGAGGCGTGGGTCGACCGGGTGGACGAGCTGCGCTCGACCCTCCTTAGAAAGATGGACTTCGATGACGTGCCGGTAAAGCCCCAAAGGGTCTACAAAGAGATGAATGAGTTCTTCGACGAGGACACCATCTTCGTGACGGCGATAGGGCTCTACCAGATCTGGTCGGGACAGTTTCAGAAGACCTACAAGCCTCGCCATTACCTCTGCTGCGGGCAAGCCGGACCTTTAGGCTGGGAGGTCCCGGCGTGCATCGGGGCAAAGCTTGGCAAGCCGGCCAACTTGGTGGTCGGGGTCGTCGGGGACTACTCGTTCGGGTTCCTCATGGAGGAGGTGGCGGTAGCGGTCCAGTACAAGGTTCCATACGTGCTGGTCATGGTCAACAACGGCTACATGAGCCTCATAAGGCAGCCCGAGAAACACCAGTACGACATGGACTACGGGGTGGACATCGCCTATGAGGGTCCGAGCAGCGACTACGGCATGGACCACGTTGGGATCATGGAGGCCATAGGGGCGTTGGGGCGCCGGGTCAGGCGTCCCGAGGAGATACAGAACGCCCTAGAGTGGGCGGTTCGAGCGAGCGAGGAGCGGAGGGTTCCGGCTTTGGTCGAGGTTTTCGTGGAGCGGGAGACAGACGCCGCTATGGGCCTCTCGATAGACAAGATCAACGAGTTCGAGCCCACCGAGGACCGCACGGGAGAGGTGGTCGGCGGAATCCCGGAGAGGGACTAGTACTAGTTCTCCTACAAATGAGAGGGTGACCGACGGGGCTCGAACCCGATACCTTCTCTCTTGAGCCACAATCCGAACTCATGGGTTCGTAGTCGTTCGCCGGTGTTCAGAACCCGCTTAAATAAGGCTATTGCTCGAATCGTCGGTTCGCTAGTGTTGGCCGACGTTCGACCGGGTTGTCGTCAGAGTTGCTTCAACCGCCACCGAGGCGCTCGACGTGTCTGCGAAGCAATAGCGCCACTGGGCAGGTGAACGAGGCTCTATGTAAGGTACTGTCTTACAACCTCCGTGTGCTCGTGGAGGCGGTGCACTGCTCTGGTCTTGGCCTCCACGCCTCGTGGTTCTAGGCAATCCCGGCTAGCCGGTTACATCTGGCTCCCGATCTCGACGAGCACCCCGTCCGGGTCCCTTACGTAGGCGACGATTTGGCCCCAGGGTTTTGTCTTCGGCTCGGCCGCTTTCGTCGCCCCGACCTCCAGCGCCGAACGGAAAGCGGCGGCCACGTCCTCGGCGATAAAGGCTATCTCCACGGCGGCCGGGGGCTCGGCCGGGTCGTTCCTCCGGAAGCCGCAGGGCGAGTTAGATGCGCCGAGCTCGGTGGAGGCGAAAGCCAATGTCGTCTCGCCGGTCTCCATCTCGGCGTACTGGCCGCTTTCGTCGACGAAGCGTCGCTTCAGGCCGAACGCTTGCTCGTAAAAGTCGACCGACCTCTGTACGTTCCGTACGTACGCTATGGTGTAGGCGAACCTCACCGCCCCGCCTTCCCCCGGGCCTTCTCCTGCCCCTTCCTCTCCGGTGTAAACGCCCACCACGGCTTCGCCGGGCCGCCGTCGGCGTAAGAGACTACCGCGGCAAAAACGTCCCTTACGCAAGGGTCGTGCCTCTTCGCGTCAATGGCGCACAACTCGAGGTACATCTCCTCCGGGTCATTTCCCGCGGCGTCCTCCAGGCGCGTAACACCGAGCTTGAGCAGCTCGCCGGCCATCTTCGGCCCGACGTTGGGTATCCGTTTGAGCCGGGCCACGGCTTCCTCGCGCTCCGTCGGTATGCCGCCTTCGTCGCGAAACCTCTTGCCCTTCGTCCTCGGCATAGCGCTCCTTACTCTCGAAGGATGTTTTCAATCGAAGCCTAACCTAGAATGGTGACAGGGAGCGTCACCTATCTTTTCGAGGTTCGGAGGAAAAACGTGTCGCGCACCGCAAGGCTTCTGGAGCTACTCGTAAGGGTGCAGACCAAGCCGCGCTTCACCGCGGCCGAGTTGGCCGAGGAGTTCGGGGTCTCTCGGCGTACGATGCTGCGGGACCTGGGCGCCCTCTCCGAGATGGGCGTTCCGCTGCGTTCGACGCCAGGGCCGGGAGGTGGGTACTCTCTCCCGCGGGGCGGTAGGCGGCTCTCTCCGTCTTTGACCGTGGACGAGGCGCTGGCGCTGATCGTCTCCTACGAAGCCCTCATGCGCTATCCGGTGTCCCCCTTCTCCTCTCAAGGCCTCTCGGCGGTCACCAAGCTGCGTACGGCACTACCCCCGGACGTGGTGGGAGAGCTGGATAGGCTCCGGCGACACGTCGCCGTGGTCGAGCCGGTGCGCGAGTACGAGGCGCCCTTGCTTGGAGAACTGCTAAAGGCCGCGCTGGACGGGGCACACCTCAAGATCGTCTATGACTCGGTCAGGTCCGGGGTATCGGAGCGAGTCGTCTATCCCTTCGGCTTGTACGCCTCGCAAGGGTTCTGGTACTGTGCCTGCTTCGACCACAAGAGGAGCGCGAACGTCTCCTTGAGAGCGGATCGCTTTCTCTCGGCCGAGCGGGCGAAAGGGTTCGAGCGCCCATCACACGTTCCTCTCGACAACTGGACCCGCATGGTCCGGACCGGCGGCGAACGGCTCCGTCTGCGCTTGCGCGTTAGCGAGCGCGGTACCAAGAGCTTCGAGTTGGTGTCGCTGTTCGGTCGGATCGAGGCCAATGGCCAGACTAATTGGCACCGCGGCGGGATCGTAGAGGCTCACATCCCACGCTCGGAGGTGGGCTTCTACGCCTCGCGGCTATTGAGCGTGGGTACCGAGGTGAGGGTGGAGTCTCCCCCTGAACTCGTCGAGGCCTTGCGCAACAAGGCGCTGGAGGTCATGCGGCTGTACGAATGAGCCTGCAGCCTCAATATCCAGGAATTATGTATCAGCCGTCTTGATGTCATTTTCGGTTGGCAAGGCGTAGATCCGTGATCTAGGAGGCTAGCATCGAAATCTTCGCCTCTGTAGCTTGCTGTCTGGGCGTGCTTCTGGATTCAGGTGGTTGATTAGGAACCCCGTCAAGGCGCTTTGCGTATTGTGGAAAGCAAGGCGTGGCCCCGTAGGCGTTGGCTACCGCAAGGAGAAACAGCGTTCCTTGCGAATCCGGTGTTGACCGCTATATCTTGGATGCGTTACCTTGATGGATACCACTAGTAGCGCCAGCAGATGCTATTTCTCGCGGAGTAGCGTGGCCACAGACGAGGATCTCGGTGAGGAGGGGAACGATGCGGCAGTGGTGGGATGACTTCGACAACCCACTGGTGAAGGTGACGACGGGTCTGGCAGTCTCGCTGTTCTTGGCGCTGAACGTTCCTCTCGTCTTCCTCGCCATCGTGATCGCGGCCGTCTCCTACGTCACCGCACTAGTGGGTGTGGCTTGCGCCTACAGGAACCGCTACAGGATCGAAGGGAAACCCGAGCTCGCGATCCGGTTCGCGGCAAAGACCTTAGCTAACCTCAGGAAGAAATGTCAGCGGAGTGTGGCTCGCACCCTCGAGGAGCGCGAGGGGCGAAAGCGCCTCAAGCAGGAGAGAGACGAGAGGCTCAGACGATACGAGCGTGAGCGCAACAGGAAGAAACGCGAGCGGACAAGAAGGGCGTTGGCGTAACGGTAGGACACCTCATATAAAAGCCAAAAGGAGCAACTTGGTCCGAGTAGTTCTGGCGAGGCCAGTTGGTGGTAGCGCAAAGGGCCCCTTAGCGGGTCCGCGTTTTCGGCTTATCCAAGCTTTTTCTAGGAGGGTGCCCGACGGGGTTCGAACCCGCGACCCTCTCTCCTGAGCCGCAATCGGATGTAACTCATCCTAGTCCGTGCTGGGGCGTCCAGCAAATTGCAAAAGAGCAATGCTGCTCGGCCTCTAGCGTGGCAAAAACCAGCCCTGTGAATTCGATGCGCGATGTGCTCGGCCAGCTCGCGTAGACTATAGAAGCCTTAAATCCGCGATAGATAAAGAGGTGACATGACTAAAACCGCCACATCTGCTGTGGCCCTTATCCCCCGTAAGGTGCTCTTCGGAAATCCGCAGAGGACGCAGCCCCGTATCTGCCCCGACGGCCAGCGTCTCGCCTACATAGCTCCCCTAGACGGCGTCCTGAACGTCTGGGTCGGGCCGGTCGGGTCCGATGCCGGAGGTGGCGCCTTCGAGCCGGTAACGCGGGACACCGACCGGGGCATTCGCCTGTACTTCTGGGCCGAGGATGGGAGGCATCTCGTCTACCTCCAGGACAAGGGCGGCAACGAGGACTGGCAGCTCTACGCCGTCGATCCTGCTACGAAGGAGACCCGCGACCTCACCCCATTCGAGAACGTTCAGGCCCGTCCCCTGGAGAAAAACAAACACTTCCCGGACGAGCTTCTCGTCGAGCTGAACCGGCGCGACCCGCAGCTCCACGACGTCCACCGCCTCAACCTGGCGACTGGCGACCTCAAACTGGTCGCGGAGAACCCAGGAAACGTCGCGGGCTGGGTCGCGGACGTAGATATGCAGGTGCGAGCAGCTCTGAGCGCTTACCCCGACGGAGGTTTCGGCCTGTTGGTGCGCAAGACCGAAGAAGACGACTGGCACGAGCTGCTTCGCTGGGGCCTCGAGGACAGCCTGAACAGCGGTCCCGTAGGATTCTCAGAGGACGGGGCGCGGATGTTTCTCAAGGACTCCCGCGAGGCTAACGCCGCCCGTCTGGTGAGGTTGGATCTCCTTACCGAAGAGGTCGAGATCCTCGCCGAGGACCCAGACTACGACGTGTCGGGCGTGCTCGTCCACCCCGACACTCGCGAGGTCCAGGCCGCCGCATTCACACGCGCGCGCACCGAATGGATAGTCCTCGACGAGGCGGTCCGTGAGGATTTCGCCGCGATAGCGAAACTTCACCCCGGTGACTTCGCCGTCGTGAGCCGCGACCGGGCCGACGAGAACTGGCTCGTCGTCTTCACCGCCGCCGATGGCCCCGCCTCTTACTACGCCTACGACCGCGATGAGAAGCAAGGCACCCACCTCTTCGACGACCGATCAGATCTCAAGGAGTACACCCTCGCCCCGATGGAACCCGTCTCCTTCGAGGCCCGGGACGGGCTCAAGATCTACGGCTACCTGACGGTTCCTCCCGCCTTGGGACGCGAGAACCTGCCGATGGTTCTGAACGTGCACGGCGGGCCGTGGGCACGGGATCTGTGGGGCTACGATCCCGAGGCCCAGTGGCTTGCCAACCGGGGCTACGCGTGTCTGCAGGTCAACTACCGTGGTTCGACCGGCTACGGCAAGAGATTACTCAACGCCGGCAACAGAGAGTGGGGCGCGAAGATGCACGACGACCTCGTGGCCGCCGTGGGATGGGCCGTCGAGGAAGGCATAGCCGATCCCGAGAGGGTGGCCATCTACGGCGGCTCCTACGGCGGATACGCCGCGCTCGTCGGGGCCACGTTCACGCCGGACCTCTTCCGGTGCGCGGTGGACATCGTGGGGCCGAGCAACCTGATCACGCTCATAAAGAGCATCCCGCCTTATTGGAAGCCGCTGATTGCCGTCTTCCACGAGCGGGTTGGCAACCCCGAGACCGAAGAGGAGTTCTTGGAGTCCCGATCCCCGCTCTTCAGGGTGGACCAGATCAAGGTCCCCATGCTCATCGCCCAGGGAGCTAACGATCCTCGCGTGAAGCAGGCCGAGTCCGAGCAGATCGTCGCCGCGATGGAAGAGAAGGGCATAGACCATGAGTACATACTCTTCCCCGATGAGGGACACGGCTTCGCGAAGCCAGAGAACCGCCTGAAATTCTACGCAGCCGCCGAGAGATTCTTGGCCAAGCACCTTGGCGGACGCTCACAGGACGACAACTGAAATTTCGTGCTTCTGGGCGTCACTGATCACGAACGCCAGAAAGTAGCCCCACGGTAACTAAGGCAAGCAGAGCTCACGTTTTGCCTGCAAATGAGAGGGTGACTGACGAAGCTCAGATCAGGTCCACGGTCCTGGCACCGGGATGCTCTCCGGAGAACGCCACTGAGGCTATCGCCTCCACCTCAGTTACGCGGCACGAGCGCGAGCGCGCGCACCGGGCTACCGGTCCCACCGGTAAGCTTCAGCGGTGCCACAACGAGCAGTGCGCCCGTCGGCGGCAGCGAGGAAAGGTTGGCAAGCTGCGTGATGCCGTACTTGCCCGCCCCGAGAAGGCAGAAGTGGACTGGGAACGGCGGGTCGAAGTCGCTAGCCGCACCCGCGTCGATGCCGACGGTCTCCACCCCGACCCCGACGAACGGCGATTCCTCGGCGATCCAGCGCGCGCAATCGGCGTCGAAGCCGGGCGACCGCGGTTGCCCCGATCCAGCGTTTAGGAAGAGCTCCGCGTCGTGAGCCCGTGCGTCCCAGCCCGTGTGTAGCAGCAACCAGCTCCCGTCGGGTAGCGGTCCGTGCTCGGCTTCGAACGCGCGTACGTCTTCGACGGTGAGCAGGTAGTCTGGATCTTCGGCGCTCTCGAGGGATCTGTCAATCACGACCGCCGGCGCGACGAGATGGCGGGGTGGCACCTGCGCCACGTCGAGACCCTCGCGACCGGTAATCCAGTGAACCGGCGCATCGAAATGTGTGCCGACATGCTCACTTATCTCTAACCAGTTCCACGCCCAAGCGGGCCCGCGCTCGTCGTAGCGGCTTATCTCGTGCGTCTTCAGACCGGGTGTTTGCTCGAACTGATCGGGGAGTTGGATGACCGGCGTACGCTCGTTGAGCGGCTGGGTCAGGTCTACGATCTCGACGCCACCGCTGGCGAGTGCCTCGACGAGGGATGCAACAGGGTCTCGGGATATCATGACTCCTCCTACTCGTTCGTTGTGTACCTCGTAGCAGCCTGCTCAGTGGGCGCGGAACGCCTCTTCGAGCCACTCGGCACGTACATCCGGGTTGACCTTAGCGTCGATCACGAGCGGTCCATCGCGCCGCTCGAGCCAGCCCTTGAGTGGCGGAAGATCCCCGCTGCCGCGGACCGTGATGCCCTCGGCCCCCGCCGCGCGCGCGAGGGCGGCGAAGTCGGTGTCGGGGAACCGCGTGAGATCCACCGGGTGGCCCATAGGGCCGAAGTGATGCACCTCTGCGCCGTAAGCCGCGTCGTTGTAGATCACGACGACCATCGGCAGGGAGTAGCGAACAGCCGTCTCGAGCTCGCCTAAGGCCATTAGAGCGCCACCATCGCCTATAGCGGCGACGCAGAGCCGGTCGGGCCGCGCGACCGCGGCACCGACCCCACTGGCAAGCCCGAGACCAACCGACTGGAAGGCTTGCGGGAACACAAAGCCCTGCTGGTCGGGCACTGCAAGGTACATCGACGGATACCCGAGGAAGTGCCCGGAGTCGGTAGCGACCGTTCGTTCCATCGGCAACAGGTCGTCGAGTGCGATTGTGAGCGTGCGCGGGTCGATGTACTCGGCGGTGCCACGATCCTCGTAGGGTTCGTCGCGCCAGCGTCGGGTGGCGATCTCGCGTGCGGGCACCTTGCTGCGAAAACCTTCCCTGCGCACGTCGCGCTGATCGAGTTCGCCTACGATCGCCCAGGCGGCTTGAGCCGCATCACCGACGACGCCTACGTCGACGCGGTGGAGCGCCCCGATCGCCTCCTCGTCGAGGTCGACCTGCACTATTTTCGCGCTAGGCGAAAACAGCCTGCCGTGGCGCACGGTCCAGTGGTTCAACGACGCACCGAACGCGAGCACGACGTCCGCCTCGGAGAGCAGCTGGACTGCAAGCGAAGAAGAGAAGCCGCCGGCGATGCCTACACAGTACGGGTGCCCGGCGAAAAGCCCGTGCCCCACGGCGCTCGTCGCCAGCAGCGCCCCTACCTGATCGCCGAGCGCTTCTAGCGCCTCGCGCGCCCCCGCGAGCGCAGCACCGCGCCCCGCGACGATTACCGGCCGGTCAGAAGAAGCGAGCAGGTCTGCGACCTCGGCGGCCGAGCGGTCCGACGGGACCGGCGGCTCTAGCACCGGCCCGTCGGGGATAGCCAACGAGTTATCGGCACAGAACGCCTCCACGACGTTGATCGGGATGTTGAGCACGACGGGGCGTCGCTCGACCTGAGTACGCCGCAGCGACCGTACAACGTCCTCAGCGGCGGTCTTTGGCCCGCGCACGTGTTCGGCTATAGCGCCAGCGGTCGTCGCGAGCGCAGCTTGGTCAATCTTGAAGTTTGACCAGAGCGCCTCGGCCGGCGTATCCGCCGCAAGTACGAGCAGCGGCGTGCGGCTCTTCGCGGCCTCCGTTAGACTGGTGAGCGTGTTCGTGAAGCCCGGACCCTGATGAACACTCACCACGCCGATCTTCCCACAGGTACGCGCGTAGCCATAGGCCATCATGACTGCGCCGCCCTCGTGACGGGCTGAGTAGTATACCGCGCCGGCCGCATGCAGCGCGTTCGTGACGGTGAAGTTACCGCTACCGACGAGCCCGAAGAATACGTCAACTCCGCGGTCAGCCAACGCTCCTCCTATCGCTTCGGAGACCTGCATTGTTCACCACCTCTCTAGGCACCCCTGCTCAGAGCAATACTACTGCATGACCCTGTACCCTTGTCGTGAGGCTTCTGTGGTGGCGCCAACATTTTTTCGTTTCTCGCCACTCCCCGGAGATTTGTATGCGCGCCCGGCAGGATTCGAACCTGCGACCGTATCGTTGTTTCTCGTCTCGGAGAGCACAGGAGAGGTTGGCGTCGGCAGGAGTTGAGGCGACACTAGGCGGCATCGGGAGGTATGCGGCAACTTGAACACAACCCAATGAGCGTGCCCCTCTCCCCTACCGCCGTATTTTGCCTGCAAACCGCGGGCTTATGAGGAGGGTGACCAACGGGGCTCGAACCCGCGACCTTCTCTCTTGAGCCACAATCCGACCTCTTAGGTTCGTGATCGTTCGTCAGCGTTCCGAAACTCTGTATGAGAGCCCATACAGAGGCTGATTCCGCGCGCGAGCTTGTCGCTAGTGCAGCCCTTACGCCTTCTGCTCAAGCGCCAGCTTAGCGCTGGGGTATCTCCTTCTTAATGACATCCTTATCCCACCTCTGGGACGCAGCGTGGTCGAGGGCTGGGGGATTACCCGCCGCTGCTCGGGGACCAACTCGAGCTGGAATCCCTTCGCTATCGTAGCCAGCAAAAGGATCGCCTCCGTCACGGCGAAGGAACTACCGATACAGATCCTGGGTCCCGCTCCGAAGGGGAGGTAGGCGTATCTCGGCACCCTCTTGGCGAGGCTACCTTCCCAACGGCCTGGGTCGAACGCCTCGGGGTCCTGGAAGTGTCGATGATCTCTGTGCATGGCCCACAGGACTATCAATAGCTGCGTGCCAGCCGGCACGCGATATCCCCCGATCTCGCACTCTTTTATGGTCTCCCGGCTTACACCCCACGCCGGCGGGTAGAGACGCATGGACTCCTTTATCACCATCTCGGCGTACGACAGCCGGGGTAGGTCGTCGATCGTGGGCGCACGATCTCCCAGCTTCTCACGCAGCTCCTCGAGGAGCTTGGCTTCTACCTCGGGATGCTGGTAGAGCAGGTACCAGGTCCAGGAGAGGGCGAGAGCGGTGGTTTCGTGCCCGGCGAGCAGCAGGGTGATCACCTCGTCCCTGAGCTGCTTGTCGCTCATCCAGCCGCCCCCTGCGTCCCGGAAGCGCAACAGCATGCAGAGCAGATCGCCAGTATCTTTACCGTTCTCGCGCCGCTCCTCTATGAGGCCGTAGATTATCTCGTCCAGCCGCCCGATCCCTTTGCGGAAACGGAGGTTGGTGGGCGTGGGGAAGTTGCCCAGAAGGAATCGCACCACCATGGCGCTCCCTTGCTCGTCGAGCCGGTTGGTGTGTTTGTCCAGCCATCCGAGCACCTCCCCTATCTCTTCGGCCTTGTCCTTCTCGGCGCCGAAAAGGACCTCGGCCACGATCCCGAGCGTCAGGCGCCTCATCTCTTGGTGGATGTCGCGGACCTCGCCGTCTCTCCACGTCGCGAGCATTCGTTCGGCGTGCGATACCATCACTTCGCCGTAGGTGCCGACGCATCTCCTATGGAAGGCCGGCTGAGCGAGCCGCCTCTGGCGCCGCCAGAGGTCTCCCTCGCTATTGAGAAGTCCTTGGCCAAGAAAGTTCAGCTCCCGACGAAAGTACCTGCTCTTCATGAAGTTGCGGTTGTTCTTGACCAGTACGTACTCAGCGTAATCGGGGTGGCTAAGCAAGTACAGGGGTAGGCCAGCCAAACGCAGGCGAACGATGTCGCCGTATTCTCGTGAGCATCGAGTCATGAAGTCGAGTGGGTCTCGAGCGTAATCCAAGATGCTGCCTACCAAGTAATTGCCCTTGGG